>Ga0209787_1000201_pt1 | contig 9145 bp, 5 predicted proteins | sample WorMetLIZISLAND2_2_FD_187414 | JGI IMG/M metagenome (GOLD analysis project Ga0209787, IMG submission 187414) | Marine gutless worms symbiont microbial communities from Max Planck institute for Marine Microbiology, Germany - Olavius loisae LIZARD... ... | reverse complement strand
TCCCTTTCCCCCCTTCTCCTCCTCTTAGATGTAGCCCCTTAAATACCGCTAGGGGGTCTGGGGAGCGCTGTAAGCTCCCCCAGCGGGGTCTGGGGCACAGCCCCAGCGGAAATCGAATTTTGTGCATTTTAGCTTTAAAATATGACATCTGGTGGCATCGATTTGGGGGATATCTAGGTTTGGGGAATGACCGGATTGCCCCCTGGATCCGCCAGTGGCTACGACAGACAGACAAGCCTGTACACGACGAGACCTCCGCTATACTCTGATTCTTGTGGTGGCCAAAGGCGGTTTACGCTACCCCCGTCGTCCGTGGACATCGTAGAAAAACAAGAAATTCAGCAAGGCTGACGGACCAGCGCGATAGCTATGCAGTTAGCTGTAGGCCTAGTAATTGTTGCCTCTAGTTGTTGCTTACTTCCGACATCCAATACGCGTTACTTACTTACTTACTTACTTACTTATTGAGAAATACTATTTTTATTTTTAGACTTCAGCGAACACAACGCACAAACCAAGGCCTCTGCTATTAACACAGGTCGTGCAACGAGGCTGTTTTGCTTCCTGTTTCTGCTCTACGCAATAACCATCGTTAACACAGTGCTAGAAAATGTCTCAGTTTGGTGCTACTGTTCAAGCAGCTGCAGATGGCATACATACAGTAGCCTAGTCGTGCCATGTACTAAGAAAAGAGATTTTGTATTTAATATTCAAAGTAAATATGTGTGTAAGGAACGCCATGATTGCCTGATATTCCTATTGTATAGACCGCTGTTATACGATGTCTACGTCTATGTTATACGTTCGCCGTACATGAGTCAGATTAGCGATCCACATGCCCTGGCAGAGTCAAGTGCAGTCACAGCTCAGGGTCAAGCAGTCCTTAGTCAACGCTAAGGCGAGTCAGTCATTACACATGCAGTCAGTGCAGCGGCGGCGGACTCTTCATGTGTAAGAGATTGTGCGTTCTTTCAGTCCTTCAGTCATTCTTTAAAACCACCCCATCTACATGGTGTTTATGCGTAAACCATAAACACCCATGCATAGACCTTACAAACACCCTAGCTACAGCGCAAAAACACCCTGTCTGCCACGTAGGCCTTTCTTGATATAAAACAACAGTGCTGTAAATGACCGTAGACGCTGATGAGTAAAACACCATAATACAATAAGGGGTTATTGTGCGAAACACATACAGAGGTTTTACAGATGAGTTTAATATGGTTTTGAGCTTATAAGCTAAATATTCTTTCGAAATTCCATAAAATCCCAGCAACAATGTGATCATGCAATAATTCTTTAAAGTTCACCCGTTTGTTGGGTATAATGGTTACTTTTAAATGCCAAAACACTAAAAGATTTACACATTAGTGTGTTGTGACCAATGGCCGTTTACTGCAAAACAAGAGAGAGAGAGAGGGAGAGAGAGTCTGTCGCAATGCATCAAATGTGCCGTAAGTTGTTGTGAATGTTCCTTTTCACATGTTGTAAATGTGCCTTTGAATGTCTCAAATGTGCCATTTGTGTCAGAAATGTTCTTTTCGTCACAAATGTTCCATTTGTCATGTCTCAAATGTGCCATAAGTATTTCGAAACAAAATTTACTACAGACACGTCAAAGAAAAACTAAAACTGGCCGCGAAAGTGAAAGTTTGTTCATAAAGTAGTAAAATAAAGGGATAAAAATTTTCTCAAACGAACATCCTTAACATTAATGTGGTGCAGGCAAAATAAAATGTGGCAAAAATCTAAATGTTCCCTGCAATTGTTCTATCACATAACGAACTAGCTCGAGTTTGTGCCACGTTGACTTCCAACGACTGATGGTGCAGTTTATAGGAGGTGTGCCCTGAATTTGTAGGCTACTGACTGATACTTGGCTAAGTCAGGCTAACAGTTATATGATTCTCAGTATTTTGTGAACTAGTTGCTGCTATACATGCATATACAGTTGTCGTGTATATACTCTACTGCATGGTGCTGTTGGCATTTGTATGTGCATTGAAAATTATACGTTTGAATTTTTTTTTGTTGTCAGCAGGTGACAAAGTGGAAGTGGTTTATTGTGCTTACCGACAACCACAGTTCTTTACAATGGAGGTACTCGCGGCTATGCGGACAACCCAAGTACAAAGCGTTATTGGTCTACGTCAGGAAAGGCATTCGGGACTTAAAGCAGTTTAACTAATCTTGACAGTGCCTATAGCACTGTCAATATTAATTGTAGTTAAACTGCTTTAAGTCTCGAATGTCCTTCCTGACGTAGACCAATAACGCTTTGTACTTGGGTTGCCGCATAGCCACGAGTACCTCTATTGTAAAGAACTGTGGCTGTCGGTGACCACCATAAATTACTTCCATTTTGTATTTTCGTAATACTGCGTATCCTAATTAGTCGTTTTAATTCCAACAGCGGCCTACAGAAGATGTCCAACACAGGCTTTGAACAGATTATCATCAAAAGCATTCAGATGTCCACTAGTTTTGTGCTTCAAACATCGCACAAGACTACACGACCGAGTTCGTCTTCAACAGATGTTCAAATGACTTGAACTGATACGAGCTTCATTCAGTGCTCACTGCCACTTCACCCGATCGTCAATTCCGGGCCCAAATAGCATCACAACGGAAGAAACTGTCCCGACTTCGAGATATCTAGTATCTCCTGCGATAGTCGGTCTTCCTTTCACACTTCCGACACGCGTGAAAATCTCCAAATTATCAGCAAATTAAACACATTTGCTGTATCAATTTCCTGTCAAGATAAAAGTCAGAATTCGAATCTCTCTGTCTCTCCGAGGCTCTGACCAATCAGAGACTGCACCGTCTTTATAACCGTGGTCACCATGGTAACGGCGTTAAAATTGTAAGTAAGTAAGTAAAAGTTCTCTTGATCTTCATAGTCATCAATCAAATTCTTCGTTTCATTCAAGTTCTCATGGACTTCCTTTCAAATAATAATAATAATAATAAAACGCTGGTCAATAATAATACAAAGTTATTATGCTGGTATTTTAAGTTAAGAAATGCCCAACTGTGGACACAAACAACTTATTCCACTACAAGGGTGTCAGACCGTATTTCACAGAGATATGACATCATTTATTTCAATAAAATTTTGACACGACGTGGCTCACGTGTCACGTCAATGTTATGTCATCTTTATCTCTTCATGGAACTGACTGTGAAGAATCCCATCTGCGTCGTCAGCCGAAGATCATACACAAGAACTCTGATCTCTGGCCAACATGTTGGAATTAAAGTTGTTGACCGAGTCTACAATTTGACATCTTCAGTTCTTCTTCAGTTTTTAGCTAGCCGATCGTACTGTAAATGCTAGAAATGTTGGGACATTTATTCCACCAGTTAAAAAAATAAAATATACCCTGCTGTGTGTTTGTGATACGATGCCTTTTTTGCGTGCATTCATACAGCATTGCAAAAACTGTTTTTTAAAGTCAGCAGTCTGAAATTAAGAACACGGATACACAAAAAAGCACAAACAAGACGTCTAGCATACATGAATAGTTCAACGCGTGGTAAAGTCATACGTTCATACAAACAAGAGGTGGGGTTGACCTAGGACTAAAAAATACTAAGATAATACAAAGGGACTAAGCTAAAAAATGCTTCAAACTATAGCACCGTTCATACATTTATACCCATTAAACATGAGCATTTATACTATAGTTAGCGTGAGCAATGACTAAAACTTGTATTTGCGGTTAATATTAGAACTAAAAACATTAATTTTAAATATCTTACGAAAAACATTAAAAGCGAAATGCCTATTTCCTGCAGTGACACGTGTCTTCCCCTGCAAATCTCAATAAAAAATTAGCCCTGTACTGGACTGTGGATAACTCTTCAACGTTGTGTGTCCAGCAAACTTCTAAGTCATGTGGCACAGAACTACAAAAACTAGGACAAAATATAGAAAATCCAGCCTGAACAAATGTAGATACTGCACTGTAGTTTAAGAATCAGTGGTCATTTGCCAGCTTCAAATGTAAATGGTGGCGGTGACAGATTTTGAAAATAGATTCTAAATTTCAAGGACTGATGACCTTGACGTTGACCTTGGATGGGGTCATATGGCACACCACCGTTCATCACTCACTGCTCTCCACACATACACCAAATTTCACTGAAATGATAAACTTTTTATGGACGGATGGATGCACAGACACACGGATGTATAAACATTTGAGCCCTAATATTATTAGGTTCGACTTCAAAAACACGAACTGCCTACAGTACAAAGCATGAGCTACAATGACTTCCGAGTGTCATTAACAAATGCTGAATCCACGGTAAAAGTCCTAGCCAATGCAAAGTAGCATTTCGTAAAACAATCCAACAATGTTTGACCACAGGCTGCAATCATTGCATTGGCTATATGATACCTCGGGGTGGAGGTTATTCATGCAGCAATTCTTAATCCTTCAATTAACACAATTAATCGCCTGTGAAATCAACACATTTTGCACGTTAATTAACACGATTAATTCCCAGCCCATACTACTATACGGTACTGCACAGAATAATCAAGCCAACGACGTGAACTGCTCAATTATGTGAACTGCTCAAAAATTAAGCCAAAAATCTCAGTAAATTAAAAAGTAGCTATATGTACAAATACAACTCAGATAATACTGCTCTGGCTTGCAGCGTTACTCAACCACAACTGCTAGACAACATATAGCTTTGACTACATTTCAACAAAAAATACCAGGGTTGCGGCCTCGACGGAATCTCAATCCAGTCCAAGGTTGGGTCTCGAGGCCAAGGTAGAGGCCGAATCGAGGGTTGGCTCTCCAGCAACTAACAAATTTTCACTTTTGCTGAAAAAAGTAGTCAGATTAAGTTCAACTGGAATCAGAAGAATGCTGCAGCAAAGATGGCAAACCGAAAAGGCTCAAGTGTGGTTGATGATATTTATTTGCTTCGCTGTGATTTATTTGCTACAAATATTACAACAAACCACCTATCGATAACTGGATTGCGTGCTCATCACAATGTTTTACGGGTCTAGTTGCAGGCCTCAATCCCAAAACCATCGAAGCCACGGCCGGGACAAACCATTGAGGCCGCAACCCGGAAAATTCCACAAATTGCTCATCAAGCACCAAAGTGCCGTAAATGACAACAAAGTGGCAATTACCCAAGCACCGTAGATGCTGATGTACGAGTGAAAAGCAATATATGCAAAAAATACTGGCAAGCCCTTTGTCATCATCAGTACAGACCAGTCAGCACACAGCTTATTCAGCGAGATGCTATATGACATGCAACTTCTGTCTAAAGATCACACAACAAAATTTGCTCAAGTCACGAGACTAACTGTCCACTCTGCAGCTAGATGTCTTGGATGGTGTGGCTGAGATGAGGTGCAGGCGTGTCACATTGGTGGCATGCCAGACCTAGACTTGGCCTAGAAACTCTTAAGAGGGCAGCAAGTTCCTGAGTATGTGTGGCCCAAATAGCTAAAGACTTCATAGCAGAGTTCTCAGCATGTGTGCAAATGGGACATGCTGCCATCAAAGTACCTAGCCTCCCACAGACCATACACTCATTTTTACTACTATAAAAGGAAAAGAATTATCAAGTATGCTACTTTAATTTGTAAATTTTTTTTCCGAAATACTGTGAACCCCAATTAGCCTCAATTTCTTTCACACTTATTACTTATTAATTCGCTTACGTTCGTACTTTAATCTGTTCACCAGCTGTGACATGTGATGTCTCTCGAGGATACGACTACCTTCCTCACAACTATTCAACGATTCTTTTATCCGGTCTTGTGATATCGCACCTGCGTTTATAACATCCTGGCACTTCAACACAATGATCTTAGCTTCCTCTGGATTGAAGACTTTACAGATGTTAGCATTGGATGAGGGTGGAATATTGTCAGACCAACCATCATCCACACTGTCATCTACATGCGATTTTTCTTTCATCTGGACAGCTGGACATGCTTGGTCATCATCTACATCATCTTTGGCCGTGCCACTGACTTGTCGCAATTTGTCGTAGATTTGTCGACATGTAAAGGTTGACAGCTTGCTGTTCCTCACAGACTTAAGTTTCTGCTTCACTGATGGGAGTGAATATAACTTACACTCCAATTCTTGTGAGAATACCGCTTTTAGCTCCACAACTTGTTCTTTCGACCACAATGCCCTTGCAGCAGGCACGCCTGCATCTGTGCCTGCATCTTCTACAGCCTCACTGCAAGTGTGCACCTGTTTTACACCAAGCAGTGAACTCAGGTGAGTAGCAGCAGCTACAGACGTCTTTTCGCGATTGACCAATCTATAGCTCTGGTTGGCAGTGGACACGCGGTGGCACATGAGATCAGCCAGGTTGGAACTCATGTGTGGTGCCTGTTGGTGGACAGTGCTAACTGCCGTTTTTCTCATCAATGTGCACGTGATCTTATTCGATAATCCGGCTTTTGTCCACACAGACTGCAAGGCTCGGCATATCTGCGAGCTGTTCATCGGCCTACCTTCGGTAGTCAAAAATACTGGCCTCCCATTACCATCACCAACATCTCTGGCAAAGTGGACACGTATGTTGGAGACAAAAATCTGCAACCACGAATGCATTGTCTTAGTGAGAACGATCTTTGCCGGACCTTGAATCCACGCGGTCTTGTGTTTTTCGACAGAAACTACAAGACGGTCATCAACGTCACGCGCATCTTGCAGCTGTTTCAATGTGATATTTGCCAGTACGCCAGTTCTGTTGGCATTAGATAAGACAATCTTTGCCAGCAGGTAATCTCTAACAAGCACGTACTGTTTTGCTGTTAATGACACTAGTCCACCAGCAGATGCACTTCCTATGAGCTTCACGGCCTGTCGTGCAGGCTCGCTCCTTTCAAACACAGCAATATCTTCTGCGGAAATCACTTTGCTTATGTCAGAATCCATTTTTTGAAGGATTCGCTCCTTACAGCGCTTTCTGTAAGACGCTATCCATCGTCTTACACAACAAATCATATTCTGTATTTCCAGCTTCCTCTCTTCAGACAAACCATCTTCAGTCAGCATGAAATTGTAGTAGTGTAGAACACTACCCAAGTAACTTCTTATAGTTCCCGGCTGAAACTTTCGCACTTCAGCATGCTCAGCTAAAAACTTCTGCTGCAACAACTGCTTGCATAGGAGGTGTGATGGCTCCAAAAGAGGATCTAGTGTAGCCAGCACTTGTTTCACTTGGAATGCATGTTGTGTGGCAGACTTGCAAGACTTAAGACCACCGTCTGCCAACTGCAACCATGTGTGGAACTTATCGAAGCATGCAGTAGCTGTGCTACTGCATGCAGTAGCTGTGCTGCTTGTCTGATTACCTAATTCACTGTTACTATCACTCAGTTTGTAACAGTCTCCATCATCAATATCACTTGCACTACTTGCTTTTTCTTCACTGCTTACACCTGCACTTGTATCTGTTACATAAGCATTTTCATACTGCTTAGCTCGGTATTCTCGCCTACACTGTGCCAGCAACTGCTTCAGAGTTGCATCGTCAGTAATTTTGTGATGTCTCTTTAAATGCGGTGGCATCCTCTTCACAATTGCTAAACAACCTCTAACAGGACACTGTCTGTGCTTGTGAGCATCTGCTTTGCAGTTACTTTTTTTGCTGACGGAATATTTGTATGGCTTCCTTAAACTATACCGCTGAACTGCGGCAGCTGCCTTCACTCTCGACCATCCATGAAAGAGCCGTAGGTGACGTGGCAGATTAACTATGGAAGCCACACAGTGTTTAACTGGGCATTTCTTTTTGCACTGAGTGCGCTTTGGCATGCCAACTGGGGAATTGTTTTTGTTACATTTCTTTCTGTGAGCAACGTGAGATGGTGAGGACCCCTGTGGCACAGGTAAGCCTGCACTAGAGACAGCACATGAAACATGAGCAGAAATGCTGTTGTCTAAGTGCACATTAGAAGCATATCCCACATCAATGTCACTCGCAGAAGCATCACTGTCACTTGTGGCATCACCATCTGGTACGTATATCGAGCCGCTACCGTCTGACATGTCGCGCTCACTGGATGAATAGACAAGTGGAGTACAGCCAAGCTCAGCAGCCGCAGCTTCCTGCCTTCGTTTCCTGTCCTATTACAGTACAACAAATATTGTCAATTTAGATTAATATACTAGCCTAACAAAACAGTGCAATGCGTATAGCTCAAGTAACTTAATACAGACATAAGGAAGTGGAAAAGTAGTGAAATAAAAATGCAGTGGAAAAATACGGGCTCTCAAAGTGACCTGGCCTGCCCGGGTATGAAAAACGATGTTTTTGGCGAGTTTTGTCCACAAATTATGGGGAATGGGGAGGTGTTTTGAGGGAAAAATTTCCAAGCACATCCATGCGCAGTTTAGTGACGATCGGCTGCCGGACGTCTCAGAACTCAGTGCTACAGAAAAAAAATTAAAAGGTTAAAAAAGAAACCACCAAACCAGAATGTCCTCCGGCGACTATACTAGCCAGCGGTGGCCATAATAAGACATCGACTCAAAAGCTGGTACTCATAATGCATAATCATCACAGACATACGGACATCAGACAGATGACATGTGATGGCAATACTGCATTGCAGTAAGGTGCATCGCGTGGTAAAACTGACTAAAATGAAGCATGAACAACCTCCTTCTGCTTGGCAAGGTACTGATCGACGAGACGTCCAGTGTTGGCGGTCTTTTTACCAACGAGACCAGCTCCCGACTGCTGTGCCTGGAAAATCCCAGCAACAATGTGATCATGCAATAATTCTTCAAAGTTCACCAGTTTGTTGGGTATAATGGTTACTTTTAAATGCCAAAAAACTGACAGTTTTACACATTAGTCTGTTGTGATCAATGGAAGTTTACTGCAATACAAGAGAGAGAGAGACAGAGAGAGGGAGAGAAAGAGATCAGAGTCTGTCACAATGCATCAAATGTGCCGTAAGTTGTTGTGAATGTTCCCTTCCACATGTTGTAAATGTGCCTTTGAATGTCTCAAATGTGCCGTTTGTGTCAGAAATGTTCCTTTCCTGTTACATGCTACACATGTTAAATAATACAGCATTTGCATTTGTAGTTCATGTTTATCTAGCACTCGGCTGTTATGACGGCATACA
>Ga0209787_1000200_pt1 | contig 9174 bp, 2 predicted proteins | sample WorMetLIZISLAND2_2_FD_187414 | JGI IMG/M metagenome (GOLD analysis project Ga0209787, IMG submission 187414) | Marine gutless worms symbiont microbial communities from Max Planck institute for Marine Microbiology, Germany - Olavius loisae LIZARD... ... | reverse complement strand
GGTCGTGTGAGCACGAACGTCAACTATTCCCTGGTAATTTGTTAGGACTACAGGTACAAGAGTATGTATGCTTGTGTATGTTAAGCGTGTTAACACGTAACTGAACACAGGTAACTTTACTGCTCCTTGTTGATGATGTTGACCGGTTTGAATGCTGTTTCATGCAGTTCGTACGATTGTGCTTGGTAGTTAGCAACTCCTTTGCAATCGACTGCGTCGATCAGGTGGGTGGGGGAGAGTGTAGCGAGTAGGCCTCGCTACGTATAGTGACGATCCCCTTTTAGACAGTATCGTTTGTGGGCGGAGCCTAGTCGTGCGATTAACTGTTTTCTTTTCAGTTTTAACGTTTTATTGTTGATTTTGACCGAACTAGTAAGTCATTTCTTCTTAGTATTAATTTGCCGCATTTCCATATTTTAGTGACGTCAGATTTCTGTAGAACGTTTTTGTTTTTCGATGGACGATACCATGTTGTAGGGGTGATGGCGTTATCGACGCTGACGTAAGGATTATGTCATGTTTTTTATTAGATAACTTTGATGCAAGTTAAGCACATATTAGAATTCGTGTGTTTAAATATGGTATACGGTAGTTTGCTAGTGCATTCGGTGCATTATTAAATCTGTTCTAGGCCTTAATACTTAAGTTGACCGCTTGCCACCCCCATTTTAAGCTAATTTAGCGTGTTTCGCTTATGTTAATGAGCGTTGTTGCTGTCGAAGAGGATGACCTGCCATGACAGTTGAGTAGATATCGGTAAATGTTTCATTGGACAATTTGAGATAGAATCGCTGAGAAATTATTTGTAGTGACAAAAAAACGTTCTGTGTAGTATTGAGTTCACTGAGTCAGTTGGTTGAGTAGTGTAGAGAAACCGGATTCGGTGAGGTAAAGTATTATCGCGAAAGGAAATTACAAATAGGCCTATACAGGGAGAGAAGCCTCGCTTCACCCTCCTGGGGAAATGAATTTAATTCAGCCCTAGGGTTAAAATTGGTAATTAATGTCATTCCCAGGATTTTGGGCTCAGCCTTGTTCTGGGAGTGAAAAGTAAGTAATAGGGGCAGGGAGAGAAGCTTTGCTTCGCCCTGATGCACGTACACACATACGCTGCGCCTGTTTAACTAGTCTCAAATACAAAGTAGTGAGGAACGGAGTCCCGGTGTGCCGCTTCCTTTTATACAATTCATCGGGTGGTGTCAGACTGACCGCATTCGGATTGAGTGATTTCGCGGAATGGACGACAGTCAAAAACGAGCCAACCCCGACGACTGTCGGAACACGCCCAGAGACCGCGATAGAAGGCATCCTGACGCGACTGTCGTCGAGGACGATGCACCGGCTACGTTTGCTGTGGAAGGCCGGCCGCACCGGTCCGTTACACTGGTGTCAGAAGTGGGATCCAGCTTCCTTGGTGCTGTGAATTTTGTGCCTCCAGCCAGCGATGTTGACATCTATTCACGATTATCGCCTGAAGATAGCATGTTGGACCGTCACCCAGTCATTCTAGAACCGCAGGTCGTGCGACGTCCTGAATCGCTGTCTGCTGTTGATGCTTTGTGCACTTTGGGCCTTTCAGTTGACAGAGCTGTCGAGTTTGGTGGACTTGCGGAGGATTTCTCTGCCGCTGTGGACGACGACGGTGTTGAGCTTTGTGCAATGGCTGCTAGCCATGGAGGACGAGAATCTGCATGCATTACCGAACATAATGTTGGTGGTTCTGTGGACGCCGATTCGGCAAGTGTAAGAAGCGACTCACCATATGGTCTTGTTGAAATGTCCAGTCACAGAGCTGTTCCTGGTATGATAAGTTTTAGTGGCAGCGTTTTGGATGATCCGAGAGGAGAACCTACTAGTGGCAAGAACATTCACCGGGCTAGTCCCTCTGCCACTGGTGCTGAGCTTTATGGCGGCCTAGAGATGATGGTGGAACGTCAAAGAATGGATATTCTGTCCCAGACGAGAGAGATAATAGAGAAGAGTCAGAAGGCTCATGAAGGGATGATTTCGGAAGTAATGTTGCATATTGCTGAACGTACAGACTCAACGACTGAAATGCTCAGAAGTATTGCAGAACGTGGTCAGGCGGACACTCTAAAACTTTGCCAAACCATGGTTTCACAGATGTCGGGCACAATCTCGGAGCAGACTCGGCAGCATCAGGCTGATATGGATAAGTTACGAGATGAGTTTATGCAGGCGTCCCGGACTACTGATTTGCATATGCAGCGAATGAATGCTGAGACGCGAGAGCAGGTGAAGTGTATGGTGTCTGACGCAGAGAAGAGGCTAGCAGAAACCGTAGCTTTACAGGGTGAAGGGTTGCTGGTCAAGTGTAAACAATTAATTTCAGCAGGTGAACAAGTCAGTATGCCGGAAAGCGTTGGCAGTGCGACAACGAATATTCATTCCGTCAGTTCCTCTCCTGTGAGTAGCAGCTGGTCAGTGTCGACAGCTAGAGATGACCTGAGGCATGTGTCAGGACTTGGTGCCGCGAGAACATCGAATGCCGACAGTGTCACTGCTAAGTTAGTAACCAAGCCGTCTACTAGTCCTAGTGGTCTTGTTCAGACGCCAGCCGTGACTTCGAGCTGTGCTGCAATGCTTCAACCGTTGACGGATGTTCAGATCAAGCGAGGCGACCTACTTGATATGACCGGGACTGCATCGTTGCTATTGAACACTACAAGTACGGCGACACCTGAGCACAATGTCCGTCCGACACCGGGAGGAGTTGCCAGTGTTGGAGTCGACAGCAGCACGAGTGGCGATTCTGGTTCTCTGTCTGAATTGGTGGGCTGCATTAGTGAACTCAGCCGTCAGATCATTTCTTTAACTGCGGAACGTCCTTGCAATGCTGGAAGTAAAGACGAGTGCAACGGTGTTGGAAGTGAAGCACAAACTGGTGTAAAACTGGAAACCGACAACAGTGCTGAGGTAGTCATGTCTACGAAGGGGGCTGATAGAGCTGTTACACCCCCAGGAGTGCAGCTGCCCGGTGCTGTACCGCAACCTCACAAGCCGCAAAATGTTATGAGACCTAAAGAGTATGATGGGAAGGAGCCAATTAATTCTTATTTGGCCCACTTCCGCGTCTGTGCCGAATTTAACCGGTGGAGTGAAGAAGAGAAGAAGTCGTGGCTCCAGTGGTCACTGAAGGATCGTGCGAGACAAGCTTTGTGGGATGAGCCAAATTGTACCTCGATGAGTTTTGACGAATTGGAGAAGGCGTTACGTTCACGGTACGGATCAGAGCATCAGCGTGAGATTTACAAGATGGAGTTGGAGCACAGGAGGCGTCGATCTCATGAGTCGCTGAGTGACCTGATGCAGGATATACGCCGACTGATGGTGCTAGGCTATGGAACTGAGCAAGGCCCGATGTGGGAATCGGTTGCTATTAAGAGTTTTCTTAGCTCATTGGACGATCCTCATATGGCGATCGATATCCGTAAGCAGCGACCTGCCACTCTTGATGCCGCTTATCAGGAGGCCTTACTACTGGATGGCTATTACCGGACAACTCCGGGCGAGCGAAGTGATGCTGATAGAGGGAAAAGACGTGATCAGGCTAGATCGGCCCGGGTTGACGACGAAAGGAATATACAGGATAGGAACTGGCAGCGGGATATGCTCCAAGCTCAAAAATCGGCTGCAGCCGAAGTGCAGCAGGTGTTGAAACATATACAAAAGCAAAGTGATGAACAGAGAGAGCTGTTGGAATTAGCTCTGAGCACTTCCCGCGCGGGGAATCGTCAAGAACCTCGTGGCGTGGATGGACCCAGTCATACATCTGGTGCACCGTTCGGCACAGGTCATGAGGAGCAGCAGCTACCTGACAGATCATATCAGTACAGGGCGCCAAGAGGACGCTGTTTTAGGTGCAACGGCGTTGGACATTTTGCCCGTAACTGCCCTGGAAACAATCTTCCAGATGGAAGACACATGGATATACAGCCGGCATCGACGACTGACGCAGCTGGTGGTCCTAATGGAACCACTCAAAATCGTCGTATTGCTCCAATCACTACTGCTTACCTCCAGGTGAACATCGGTGGTTGCCGGAACTGGGTTTTGTTTGATACAGGAAGCGAAATCTCGATTATTCCCAGTTCATGCATAACGGATGAGGAGATCTTACCCAACTGTCAGAAGTTAATTGCGGCAAACGGCACGGAGATTGATGTCCAAGGAGAGGCGGATGTCGACCTTGAATTTGACACTGGCCTTGTGATCCGTTCAAAGTTTCTTGTGTCGAGTCATGTCGATGAAGTAATGTTGGGACTGGACTGGCTGCGAAATCAGCGTTGTATATGGAATTTCAACGACTGCACTATTCGCATCAATGGCAACGATTTCAAGCTTTGCAGTTCGAAAGCAAACCTTCGGGTACGCCGCGTCGTTCTGCAAGATGACACTACTATTCCACCGTCTACGCAAAAGGTTGTGAAGGCAAAGACGATCTACGGTCGGCTGAAGTTTGACAGGACCATATGGGCGACGGAGGCGGGAGAGATTACTCCTGGAGTCAGAGTAGCTCGAACATTGGTCAAGGACGCTCCCAATGATGTCTACGTGCCTGTTATGAACGCCTCGGATACGGCAATAGAGTTAAAGGCTGGTGAGCGATTGGCTTCGCTGGAACCGGTAGATCTGGTGACGTCCAGCCAGCAGGATAATTGTAACGGTGAAGTATCTCACATCGAACATTTGTGGAAGAATGTCGACGATTCAATCGCAGTGGCAGAGAAGCAAGAACTTCGGAATCTTCTAACCCGCTATTCAGCTGTCTTCTCCAAGGGAGATGGAGATTTGGGTCGAGCCACCGCTGTGAAGCATCGGATTGACACTGGTACAGCGAAACCCTTTCGTCAAACGTTGCGTCGACAGCCAATAGCCATGCAGCCGGAGATCGATGCCCAGCTCAAACAAATGGAAGAGCAAGGCATAATCTATCCATCACAGTCAGAGTGGGCATCAAACATAGTGGTTGTAAAAAAGAAAGATGGCAGCCTACGCTGTTGTGTCGATTATCGTCAGCTGAATGAAAGGACAGTTAAGGATACATATCCTTTGCCACGCATTGATGATTGTCTCGACACGTTGTCTGGCTCGAAGCTGTTTTCGACATTTGACTTGAGGAGTGGCTATTACCAGGTCGAAGTAGACCCAAATGATGCTCACAAAACGACGTTTGTGACACGGCAGGGAACTTATGCGTTTAAAGTCATGCCATTTGGACTTTGTAACGCCCCGGCAACCTTCCAACGGTTAATGGATGTTGCGATGATGGGCCTAAACTTTGACATGTGCCTGGTATATCTGGATGATATAATAGTATTTTCCACGGATGTGTCGTCGCATCTGCAGAGGCTTGAAGCATTATTTCAACGCCTGCAGACAGCCAATCTGAAGCTGAAACCCAGTAAGTGTAGTCTGCTGAAAAGATCTGTTGGATTCCTCGGTTACGTTGTTTCTGATGAAGGCGTATCAACGGATCCAAGCAAAATTGAGACCATCCAGTCTTGGCCGATTCCCCGAAAGTTGAGAGACGTTCGCAGCTTCTTGGGTTTGTGCGGGTACTATCGGCGTTTCGTACCGAACTTTTCCGGAGTTGCGGCTCCTCTTCACGCTTTAACTCGAAAAGGATGTGCATTCGAGTGGTCACAGGAGTGTCAGAAGTCGTTCGAGGACCTCAAAAGTATGTTGATGAGCAGTCCAGTGCTGACCCTACCACAAAATGGTTGCCAGTATATCTTGGACACCGATGCCTCGCAACATGGAATTGGAGCGGTCTTATCGCAGATTCAGAATGACGAGGAACGCGTGATTGCCTATTCAAGCCGACTGTACTCAACGGCTGAAAAGCGATACTGTGTTACAAGAAAGGAACTTTTAGCGGTTGTTTACTTCCTCCGACAGTTCAGGCAGTACTTGTTGGGAACTAGTTTCATCGTTCGGACCGATCATGCCGCCCTACAGTGGCTGCGGAGGACGCCAGAGCCATTGGGACAGCAGGGGCGCTGGTTGGAGATTATCGAGGAATTCGACTTTGTGGTGCGTCACCGGCCAGGCTCAGCTCATGCAAATGCAGATGCACTCAGTAGAAAGCCTTGTCGCCAATGCGGGCAGTGTTTGGGCAGCTTCGAGGACGTTGTCAGGGCTGCAGCTGTTACAACTGAGCACGCCCACTCAGGCGGTGCTGCCGAGGCCGTTCCAAGCGTGGAAGTTCTCAGACAGTCACAGTCTGAAGACCCAGAGATACGATTAGTGATGGAATTCAAACAGAACTCTGAGCAGGCACCGACACCGGACGAGATAGCGTCATCCTCGCCAGTGGTCAAAGCCTATTTGACGTACTGGTCTCAACTGGAAGTTCACGATGGAATACTCTATCGTCGCAAGCCAATGGAAGACGGAAGTGTGTCGAAACTCCAAGTCCTAGTGCCGGAAAAGCTGAGAGAGGATTTCCTGATGCTGGCCCATTCCGGGTTCGGTGGCGGACATCTTGGCAGCCGGCGGACAGCCAAGGCAGTTCAGGATCGAGCATATTGGATCGGTTGGGGAGCTGACGTGCGTCGATATTGCCAACGATGTGACAATTGCGCCAGGTACCGAAGAGGGGCTGCTCCAAAGCAAGGTACACTGCAGGAAATGACGACAGGAGGGCCTTGGGAACGGATAGGCGTCGATGTGACAGGTCCTCATCCGAAGTCATCCCGGGGACATGTTTATATCCTGACTGTCATGGATTATTTTACAAAGTGGGCCGATGCTTTCCCGATCAGGAACCAAGAAGCGTCCACTGTTGCCAAAGTTCTTGTTGAGCGAGTATTTGCTTACTTTGGTGCTCCGTTGCAGATACTGACTGATTTAGGCAGTAATTTTCAGAGCGATCTGTTCACTGAGTTATTGAGACGCCTGGAAATAGATCAGGCAAAGACTACACCGTATAAGCCTTCTACAAACGGCCTGATTGAGAGGTTCCATAGAACCTTGAATTCCATTCTTGGAAAAGTGATCAATCGAGCACAGAAAGACTGGGACGAATGGATCCCATATGCGCTGGCTGCGTACCGTGCTACAGTGCACGAAGCGACGAACTTTTCGCCGAATCGCATGATGCTCGGTCGAGAAAATCTTCTGCCAATTGACCTTGTATACGGAGCTCCAGAGGCTGGCCCTCTGTACGAGAGCAGTGACGACTTTGTTGCACGACGACAGGAACTTTTCCGCGAGTGCCACAGAATAGTTCGTGATAAGCTACAACGTTCTGCTGAGCGCCAGAAGCGTCGTTACGACCTACGAGTGAAGGAAAGGCAATTCAACGAAGGAGATATGGTCTACTATTTCTATCCTCGGCGGCGGGCAGGCCTTTCGCCCAAATGGCAGCGATTCTACGAAGGACCGTATGAGGTGGTCGAGCGGCTAGGTCCTGTCACATACCGTATACGGAAATCGCCTCGCTCGAACCCACTTGTAGTTCACGTGGACAAGCTAAAGGCTTGTGCCCTCGCCGGTGGTGACAGTGTCGCAAGAGGGGCAACGCAACCATCAGATCCCGTTTCAGCTAGCCATCGGGGCGGCCCTGTTCTGACACCACCCGGGGCTCCTGAAGATACAGTGGCCAGTGGACGTGCCCGCAGAGAAATTCGCTTACCATTGCGATACCGCATTAGCCGTGTGCTTGTAGATACCGAGAAGATGCATCGTTGCCGTGCGTGCGGTGAAGAATTCCCGACATATGTGTGGCTTCGAAGCCATGTAAAGAAGAGTCACCGGCAGTCTGCATTGACGTCGAGGCCGCAACCGCAAGGTCCAGTCGAATTCTCGCCGGCATCCTCACCTGAGGAACCACAGATTACCGAGCTGAGAAGGGCAATAGTTAATGCGCAGTTCCAAGTGTTCCGCCGGAACCTGGCTCTCGCTACTGATCGGCTGCAGCAGTGGCACAAGCAGGACTCGAGCATCCTTAAAACGGCGACCGTGGATCTCACCAACCGTCTCAGGGGCACCGCGCCGGGAGCGGCCATGTCTAAGGAAAACCTTACGGCTATGGTTGTGGCAGCAAAGGTCTTTGCCAAGTCGCCGCCATCCATTCCGTCAGCTACCGAGCCTCCTGATACTGCCGATGATCATGTCGAACTACCTCCGGTGTTCTCTCCACCACTGCCGCATCCGCCTTCGGTGTCGTGCATCAACTGTTGTGGACCGCCTACGAAGCCCAATTTTGTTCCCAGAGGAGTCGCAGTTCGGCGGAAACGAACGACGAACACCGTGGAGAGGAAGGTCGTCCGTCGAGATCCACCCACCACGCCAACTGACGACGAGCTTGGAGAGGAACCTGACATTCATATTGACTGAACAATAGACTATGATGAACAGGGTTGTAAGTATGTGCGTGTAAAACTAGTAACGTGACATACGTTTATTTTGTTTTTGCAAATTCAATTTGTTAACTTTTGGTTAGCACTGACTGAGAACTGCTTTTTTTAACACTGTCATTGCTAACGATAGGCTCCTAATTGAGCTGTATTTAGTTTGGAATATCTTCAGAGGTGGTATGCTTTGAACTCTGTGTAGCCTGTGTAGTGGGAGCTCTGTATAGGGCTGATCTGTTACTAGAGCAGGGGACAGTCCTCATGCGTTGACAGGTTAAGGGATCAAGCCTGGGAGAATTGTCGTAGTCGTGTAACCACGAACGGCAAATGTTCCTGAGTAGATCTGGAAGAATTCTTGAGCGTAATATATTGTGAGTGCGTAAGTTTGTTGGCATGCAGTTGAATGCACATGGTCTAGGAGTAAGTCTGCAGTTTGTCAGTAGTGTTGACAATATTGAATGCTTGATGTTGTGCAATTGCATAGCCTCACTTATGTGTAATACTCGTGTGATCTGTGTAGTGGTACAAGGCCTAGGGTAACATTCTAAGACGCACACCTCGAGCCCTGTGTAGTTTATCGGAGCCGAGCTGTTGCTGTGGGGGTGTCCTAGTGGAGGTACCTGGTTGATCGTGAGATGTAGGCTATTGGTGCTATGGGAGAATTGTGGTCGTGTGAGCACGAACGTCAACTATTCCCTGGTAATTTGTTAGGACTACAGGTACAAGAGTATGTATGCTTGTGTATGTTAAGCGTGTTAACACGTAACTGAACACAGGTAACTTTACTGCTCCT
>Ga0209787_1000199_pt1 | contig 9322 bp, 6 predicted proteins | sample WorMetLIZISLAND2_2_FD_187414 | JGI IMG/M metagenome (GOLD analysis project Ga0209787, IMG submission 187414) | Marine gutless worms symbiont microbial communities from Max Planck institute for Marine Microbiology, Germany - Olavius loisae LIZARD... ... | reverse complement strand
GAGCTACACGTGTCGTGTACTTTTCACGGATATCCGTTAGATTGTAGCATTCCAGTAGAATATGCTTGACTGTTAGAGAGCATTTACATTCGTCACAGAGTGGTTGACTATCACCTGTTAGTAGATATCTGTGAGTAATACGTGTGTGACCAATCTCAGAATAACAGCATCACGACGAGAGAGATGTGTGACGCTGCAGTAACCAAGGTGAGGTTTGACAGAGTGCAGTTTATTAGCAGAGCATCCGTCCCATTCAGCCTGCCACACTTCACGATAGTGCATGGTATGTTCTGGAATGAAATCAGAGGCTGGGTGGCTACACAAAGGGTGTAGTGAATGGCCCAGATCTGGTGGCTAAACTCGGTGCCGGCAACAACATGAACTGAGATGAACGGATGTGGATGGTCAAAATCCTTGGAAAATACCTGATGAAAGCTGCTTTCACGTACGAACAGTATCTTTGTTGAGTGTTATTTAATGTTGTGGCCACATACAGTGATCTCATTGTAGCTGAACTCCCAGTTTATGTGAAACAACATTAAGGCCGTGATGAGATCGTAGAAGCCAAGGAGCTTGTCTGCAATCTATGTAATTAAAATTTCAGTGGGTGAGTGAGTGAGTAGTTTCTTAACGGCAAATCAGCATGATTAGGCTATACAACATTCACAACATCCATTCAAGTTGGATGTTGTGAAAAAAATATAATTTTAAGAAATATAAGATTATATGCAATCGCATATAGAAGATTGTAAAAGCAAACGATATAAAACGCTAAGTAAATACAAGGCTCCAACAGCTAATGTAAAATGGAAAGAAAAACAACAAAAACAGGCTGGCATTTGAGAACTGTTTGCAAGGAAGTCCAGACACGAGCATCTGTCACTTCAACATCACTCAGGTACAACAGACTGCTGAGACGATGCAGATAACATGCAAATAGAGTGCTTTGGCTGACGAGGAACAACTTCAATCCATTCAGTTTGTAGACGTCGACAACACATCTGAAGCAGCACCCTATCTGCCAGCATTCAGTGCTAAAGACACTGACATAATTGTTAGCAGCTGATAAATGGAACAGTTCAGTTCTGAAAAGCCAGCTCATCCACTACAGCAGTGAACCAACGACGAGTGAGTGAGTGAGTAGTTTCTTAACGGCACATCAGCACAATTAGGCTATACAGTGCCATTCAAGTTGGATGTTGCGGAAAATATATAATAGAAAGCTTATATGCAATAGCATATAGAAGATGGTAAAAGCAAATGATATAAAATGCTAAGTAAAAACAAGCTTCAACAGGTAATGTAATACGGAAACACTAACAAAGATCATTAAACAAGATGATAAAAATTAACTTCTTTGATAAAACCAACGACTAGCTTCAATCACCATCACAACACTGAGAGGCCGTTATATGAACGAGTGATTCTGATAGCTAATGTGAAATGCAGAGGATTGGGTTCAGGATGGAGATGAGTTCAGTCGTATTGAACGATGTGCTATGTTTCATTAGAAATAAGTACATTCAAACGTCAGTTAAACAGTTAGAAACAGCTCTCATGGATTTCAAGATGTTGAAGTGCTAGTGGCTGTGAAAAACAATCTGTTACGTGATACTGAACATCTGAGAAACTTGGTAAAGTTTACGCATGTTCCTCAACGGCAATTTTACACTGTCTTAATGAACAGAAAATGCTTAATAAATTACCGGGATACGTGCCTGATGGGCCTGACAATATTCCCTGGACGCGCCCATATGAAGGAGATCTGAATACAGTTATGAGAATTCTGGATGGCGTGAGAGAGAAAATGGCACAACAAGGTGTAGAGCTGCTAAATATATCACGTGATGTCCATGACCTACAGGTGCACTTGTCTCAGTATCGGACAATAATAGAATTAACTGAAATGTATTGAGCGCTATCTGCGGTGGTGTCTTACAGGCTAGTACAGTTCACCCTCTTGATTCTAGTTGCCAGTTGTTTTTATGTTTGATTCCGTTCATTTGCTCAAGAGCATTCGCAATAATTGGCCTAACCAAACTGGCCAAACAATCTGCTTCCCAGCCATCTGAAGCAGCAGTATGACAGCGAACGATCAGCCGTTTTGAAACTGGCACCAGGACTTACTTTTACTGCACTGCACCACAACAATACTCAGCGTCAAAATGTACAGATGGCACTAAAAGTTTTTGATGAAAAGAATGTTAGCATTCTGGCAGGTTCGATCCGCCATTGATTCCAGTGAAGATAACGCAGCATTGGACATACTACTCAACTATCACCCAGTCACACTCCGCATCTTCTCGACACGTGCCGTTGTTGGAGATTGAAACTGCTGTTACCGAGCCGTGTCTCTGGCGACCAAGGACGTCACCTCCACGGCTGACTACTGGCAGCAGTCGAGATGATAAAGCATCAGGACGAGTACGATGTCAGTGACCAAGACTACGACGTGTCTAGACTCTACAATGAGTTACTGGACGACGAACGGCGGCTTTACAGAGCTGATACATATCATCACCATCAGTGCTGCACTCGGTCAGTTACTCTACAACCGTTGTCGACGTAATGGACACCAACAAATTAGCGATGTTCGTATCTCATGAATTTTATGCATGACACCTACTGAGTGACAGCCAACATAAGTCGGCTGGTCTGCAGTTACATTATAGTTACGATTTCTCTTTTACAATATTGAATTTGTTAAGTCAAACGCCGAATGGTTTAACCCATCGTGAGTCGACTTGATAATAATACTATACAGGCAATGTCTAACGTGTCGTAACATGACAAGGGCGTGCAATATTGATCAGACATTCAGTGCTGGGTGGCTAGTTGAATTAGTCTGCAGTGCAACAGTATTTGTGAAGTGAAAATGTGACGTGATGTTCTGTCTGTGTTGTACATGTATGACACTACAGCGAGTAGCATTTCTTATGTTCAAAATTATTAACGGATGACGACCATAGATAAACTTTGACATCAACTACCAACTAGTGACGCAGGACATTGATTGTTGCAGTAGTTGTGATGACTACATGAGTTCACTGCATGTGTGACATATCAGATTCAGATCGGTCTAATGGACCGGCACCAGGAAGTTCTACATGGACGACGAATTGTGAAGTCTTCCGGTGCTGATGACGGAAATTTGCAGCACATGACAAGAACTTCGATGCGGATATTCGCTGGGCTTATACTGCATACATGATCATATAGCATAAGATGAGCTGCATTGTACATGTCACTTTGACTGTTGTAGCACATCTCAACTAGTTAACATTGTAAGCTATCTGTTAAGGTGGTCATTCTGCCCCATGATACCCTACTGCAGTCTCTGTGCAGTGCATTGAGCATCTTAGCGAGCCAGTCAACTAAGCAGCCGTGAAGAATGAAATGATGCTGACAACCAACGAGGAAATAAAGAATCAGATGACAGAAGTACATAGTTGACATCGCTCTGTCAGAATTGACAGTGAGGTTTGCTGACAATGCCGGCAAAGATGTATGGACGAGTGCCGCGCTGTGCACACTGTTTAATTAGGCCTATGTCATGTTTTCTGCTTAAATATCCGTTGTCGAAGTGGTTTCACATATTGCATCATAGATAGCCATAATTAGTAATTATACAGGCATTGTTTTCTTTTTTACATCTTTGTGTGTCACCCCTAAATTATTTTCTTTTAAACCCCCCTCTCATACCAGATTCCACTAGTTGCACGTGCTGCATACACTGTGTTTACTGTGGCAGTTTGTTTGTGAAGACTGACACAGACAAGATAACAGCACGTGACACTATGTCTGCTGCTAGCGAGATGACAACTCAGCGAGTGATCATCACAGCAGAGTTACCACAACAATCATAACATCGGTTCAGTATGAGTGAGTAGTTTCTTAACAGCACATCAGCACAATTAGGCTATACAGTGCCATTCAAGTTGGATGTAGTGGAAAAGATCCTTATAATGCAATAGCATATAGAAGATGGTAAAAGCGACTGATATAAAATGCTAAGTAAGGTCGGTTCAGTATGTAGTTGTTGGTCAATGTATAACTACACAGTGGGCATCATTCAGTATTTTCTCCTGTCATCTGTGTGTGTAACATTTCAACTGATCTACAAACTTGAAGTGTTCTCAGTCACACACAGAGGAACAAGTGTCACGGTGCATGCATGCTGTGCCAGTACGGCCAATTTGTGTAATCGCTGTAATTGCGATATATTATTCTGTATTGTTTCAACTGCACGTAACACAGTTGGTTGCTAGTAAAAACAATAACATTTCTGTCTTTGTAGTTCTCCTGTTATTTTTCACTTGCATAATTTTTGATTCATTACTTTACAATTACATTATTTGCTATCGTGGTAAGACAGATTACAAATACACTAATACACTGCTTGTTTGGCTAGTCAACATAGAGTATTAACAGTTGCAGTTGTAAGAAATATATTGAGCAGCTGATTCTATAAGCAGTTCAATGTTTTCATTTATCAGCACACAGCACTTGATTAAATCTGCAGCAGTAGACTTTTGTCTTAATATCGTTATGCCTAGAAATGCATTAAGAATTACTTCACTTAAGAATATAAAATTTTCTTTCGTTTGCTGTCACTGTGTCTGTTGAGTTGACACAGAATGTACAAATTCCAGGGTGGACAACATGATTTCTACATGATGTGATCAGCGAGCAGCTCACGTTCTCGCCTCGCCCTGAACACGCTGCCTGCTGCCTTGGACAGCATTTCATGTCTGACCGGCCGAAACCAATTTCCATCAAAGCAAGAATACAACGGCATTGGCAAATGAAAGTCATCAGAGGCCAAGAAGTGTCAGGTATGCATGGCGCCTTGACAAATAATCAGTACTGCAGTTCGATGGGGACGAATGGGTCACTTGGAGCTTAGCAGCAGCGCGAGCCAGTTTGCCTACCGACCTGTATGTTGCAGGAGTCTGTGCTGTGTGAAGATGATTCTCATGCGTAGTGCAGTGAAGTCACACAGAATGTGCAACTAATGTCATGTCAATAACAGAAGAGACGAGGTGGGCAGATCAGTGAGTACCGCTGTCAATTCCAATCATTACTCAGACTGGTGCGGCATGTTCCATTGGTTTTCGTTTATTAGTTTGTTTTCGACTGCAGTGACTGACTATTGAGCTTGCACATGTTATGTTGTCTTCGGAAGATGAAACTTTTATCAGAAACAAAATATGCTTCACTACAAACATACTCTCACATGTATCGACATCACAGGAGTCAGCGTAGTGATAAACTACGATACACCGACATGCATTACTGAAAATGCTCATTACACAAAACGCTTATATAAGTGAGTGAGTGAGTGAATGGCACATGAGTCGTGGCTACAGTATTACTTTGTGCCCAGTCGTGTAGTTACCAGTTTACCTCAACTGATGACCACAATAGTGGCAGCTGTTAATGCTGTTGAAAAGTATGTCAAGACACTAGGTAGTTATTCTTTGTGGTAAGTGACTGAATACTGGACAGCGGCACTTTCTTAAGATATATGCCAAGCATGGTTGCTGCCGCAGTTGTTTGTCTAGCCAACCTGACGCTTAGCTGTGAAGATACATGGGTAAGATCAACACACAAACCACTACACTGGCTCTTGCCGGTGTCTGGCACAACAGAACGCAGAATTGTAAGAATGTCAGTCGTACACTTACTGGATCGACGTGTTTGAATTATTAACCTGTTACTTCGCTGCACATCACAGCACTTTAGCACTTCATTGAGGCAAGTTTACTGGATAGCAGCACTTTCTTAAGATATATGCCAAGCATGGTTGCTGCTGCAATACTAGTTAGATACTGAATTTTGTGGAGTATTTAGGAAAGTATTTAAATACTTCACACATGGTATTTGTCCCAACACTGTTGTGCGTGTCTTAATGTCGGAAGCACAAGACAGGTACGTCACGTCCAATTCAACCTATGGAAACTTCTACAGGGCTGCAGTAGCCCGACAAGATTCTGAGAGGGTACGTAGTCACTTCTTGTGATCTGACTATCATCACAGCTGGAAATCGCGTATGCAAGTATGCTGACGACACATTGTTGGGGGTGAGTGAGTGAGTAGTTTCTTAACGGCACATCAGCACAATTAGGCTATACAGTGGTACAATATGTACCAGGTACTTGCACGAGGTTAAGTATTTGAAAGTATTTAAATACTCAGGGCTACACATCTCATGGACTTATCTGTCAACCAAAGCTGGATCGTACGACACGCCACCAGGAAGTTGTATCCTTATCTTTGTATCGAGTGAGTGAGTAGTTTCTTAACGGCACTGAATTGAATTGGCACTGATAAATGCAATAAATAAAATCAAGTATACGTTGATCCGTAGTATTCTAGGATCATATCAAGCACGTGCTGCGGGACCACCTTCATTGGCTTCCCGTCCCACAGCGCGTCCAGTTCAAGCTGTGTCTGCTGACATACAAGGCTCTGCATGGACTGGCACCGTCGTACATCGCCGACCTCTGTCTACCAGTCACAACCGTCGGTAGCAGACAAAGACTCTGATCCGCCAATCGCGGCGACCTCGTTGTCTCCTCCTCTGTCACGCACTTTGGCACCCGTGCATTTGCTGTGGCGGGTCCTAAGGCCTGGAATCAACTGCCGATGCACATACGAGCACGGGGGTCAGTCGGTTCCTTCAAGACGGCACTAAAGTCACATTTCCACTTCGTTGACTAATTACGAATTCTCTCGGCACGCCGCGCCCTTGTAATGACTCTAGCATGTTACGGCGCGTTAGAAATTGTCGGCGTTATTATTCTGGAAGAGATCTGATAACGATATCGCTGAGAAATACTGCTGTCGAATAGCGTTAAATGACTACACTCTAGTAATATATGTTGCACTGTGAGACGATTGAAGCAGAATTGACATTCTGGTGGACTCTCGTTAGTGAGAAGATATGAGTGGGTTGCTCTGGTATGACTGATACAAAGTCTTCTCATAATGGTGCCATCGTGACGGTTTAGATGTTTCAGACAGTTATAGCCAACGACTGGTTTCACCATATGTGGTTTATTGTTGACACAAGAGTCCTATTGGCTCTGCCAGTCTGTACGACATACCGTACATACTCGCGTACAAGTCGCAAAATTTACGACAAAGGCAAAATTTCTGGCATCGCAAGTTTGACTCTCAGAACGAAAAAAGTTTAGTCAACGCTACACTATGGCAGACAAACAGTATGCGTTATTGTTGTTCTATGCTAGCCCAAAGGCACACAGACTGTGTTCAAAATAGTTTTGCCTGCCTAGTGTGTCAACGCTCAGAGTCTGCATGCGGCGTATCAGTGGGTGTTCGTCGCTGTTCGATTTTCTAGCAATATTTTTGACATGATGCAACGCAAAGGTGAAAATATGTCAGATCTGACCCACAGTTGTTGCCTCATTTTGGACAAAACTTCGCTGAAGTGCGGCTTCAAATGACACAATCATGGGATATGAAGACTTTGGTGAAGGTTCCAAAAGTGACAGAGCAGCAAATCATGTTCTTGTGCTGATGGCGCAAGGACGTTTTGACCATTGGAAGCAACCTCTTGCATACTTCTTCATCAGCAATACTTCACCTGCTGTGAAGCTTCATCGTGATTCCAAGCAGAAGCTTAAGTTAGCTCCGAAGCTAACTTAAGTTAGCTCCGAAGCTAACTGACAAACACTTCAACCTGCATCAATGCGTGCCCGACTGGCAACGCAGGTGTTCAGTCATTCTCTTGCTGCAGGCATCTTCAACCATGTTTCACTTGGAGCCATGGTTCTCGATGCCGAGTACACATCGGAGTTTATCGAAATGGTGGATGGACTGTTTGACTGCTTTAACACAGCCACCTCTGTCCGTCAATCTCAATCCCGACCCCCTGTTCTCCGTCAGACACAAACAGTGATAACCTCTCAGACTTTTTCTGCTCACAGCCATTCGAATCTCCGAACACTACACTTCATTCACTTACACAGCAAACGCCTGTTGTTGTTACCTCTCCACTTCCTTCTTGCCTTACTTTGACTGCGACCACCACGTCACGTTCTTTGTCATCACCAAGTGCTGACTAACGTTCTCTTTCGTTGACACAGCAACTTTATAACGAGTTGCAGGCGGAGCACCGCCAAACCACCTTCATCAACAGGCTCTTCGTTCTTTTGCGTTACAGACATTACTGTACGCCAATACCTTACACCAGCAGACGAACTTGCAGCCCTATGTGGCCCATGACAATTTTGTTTTCCTGCTTCAGACTTCTCCAGTATGGCCAACGTCACTCTGTCATGGAACTCCAGATTTGGCAACTATATTGCCCGAAGTTATTCCCAAGCTGTATAGCATGGTGAACCAGGCAGACCCACTGCCGCCGCAGTAGAGATTTGTAGCAAACTCCAAGGAGTTCTGTTTTCTTTCAAGACTTGCTGATTAATCAGTCCTTATGGACTGCCTTATTTGTATAATGGTTATTTCACAGTAAGGATAATGCACATAAGCATATCATTATCTTAATTGTTAAGTGCTTTCAGCCTACCTGGAGTTGCTACTGTTAGATGCAACATATAAGCTGACCAATGTCCACATGCCTGTGTACGTGCTGTTGTGCGTCAGTGCCAACGGTGAGAGTGAAGTGGTTGGAATCTTCTTGACCATGGCATGCTTCAAGAGTTGTTGAGGCAGTTTAAGGCCCAGAAGTGGCGTTGGACAGACATCAGAACGGTGATGACAGACAAGGACATGGCAGAAAGAGATCAGCAACTACCTCATGTGTTGTTGCTTCTGTGTCTGTTTCATGTGCTGTGTGTCTGTTTCATGTGCTGTGTGCTATGGACCGCGAAGTCACAACATCAAAGATGAACTTGTCAGAGAGTCAGTGAGCTGCAGCATTGTCTGCATTGCGAAGTCAGAGAGAGAGAGAGTACAGCAACCTACGTGAAGATCTGCATGAGAACTTTCCTGCCAGTGTCGACCAATACTTCCAGGCGAATTGGCATCCATGTTGTTTGGAGAGGGTCCTGTCACCTTTGGTGAGCACACCAACAATCGGCTGGAGTCTATGACTAGGCGCCTCATTCACAAACATTCTCTTATTGCGTTTTTATTACTCGCAACAAACCACAAGATAAAATGCAACAAATGAATCAGTCACAGTAAAATGTTACTAACATTTTCTTATTATAACAGTAATAATGATATTACATTTTTACAAGCATGGGCAATCAAATCATAAAATGAAACACTCCATCTGGTAGTTCCACTTTTTCATGAGCTAAAAGCAAAACTGAAAAAAGAAGCAGTGAAATAC
>Ga0209787_1000198_pt1 | contig 9325 bp, 3 predicted proteins | sample WorMetLIZISLAND2_2_FD_187414 | JGI IMG/M metagenome (GOLD analysis project Ga0209787, IMG submission 187414) | Marine gutless worms symbiont microbial communities from Max Planck institute for Marine Microbiology, Germany - Olavius loisae LIZARD... ... | reverse complement strand
TGTCAGGGCGTTGCCGATGACGGTGAGGTGGACCAGGAGGCACAGCTTGAACTGTATACGTGCCTCAACTGGCAGCCAATGCAGCTCAATCGCCGCGGCTGAATATGCCACAATGGGCACGTATATTCAAGGATCGGGCGAACTGCCGATAAACATGGTCACACGGACGCAGGCCATACACGAGTCTCACGGCAGCGTTGAGGACGCGTTGTGGTGGTGCGATGGTCGTGTACGACAGCCCGGCGAGCAGAGCGTTGCCGTAGTCGAGTCGCGATAAGATGAACGAACTAACGAGGTTGGCGGTGTCGTCAACGACCGAGCAGGCGTCGGACTTGTCTTAGGCGTCGCAGATGAAAAAAGCACGTCTGAGTTGTCTTTCAGATGTGCATTCACGTGCTGAGTTCGCTGTCTAAATATACACCGAGGTCGCGAACCGTCGTCACTGGTTGTATAGCGTCTGCCCCGTTGTTCAACGTCATATCGGATTGTCACAGACTGTTCAGCAGACTGTTCAGCGCCGCCGATGAGCCGAACCACATGAGCTCGGTTTTTGCGGCGTTGAGCTGCAGCCGCCTAGAACCACACCAGTCGGCAACGTCGCTAATGCATTGTTGAAGCCGTGGACTGATGGTGACGGCATCAGACGGCACTGTATGTATATAGGACTGAACGTCGTCAGCGTAGCTGTGGTAGTCAAGATGGTGCGCTGAAAAGACGTCGTCGACATCTTCAGTGTAGGCGATGAATGCCTTTGGACCCAATGACGACCCCTACTATAAGTGATCTGTACCTGACACCGTTCCTTTAACAGCAGCATGAGTAGACATGGCATGGTTCAGGTGACTAGTAGCCAGTGTAATGTCTGCGGCAGGTAAAGTCTCACACTAAACACTGGCGGTCTTTCCAACGTGCTGTGCTTAGCTCAGCGACGACGGCTCGAGTCTGTGTGGAATATCAGCTGATGCTAAGGCACGTTTGATGAGGGCGTTGAGGCAGTGTGCATATAGGATGGCGACCTGGTGACTGGCAGCAACTGTACACAAACACAGCACACATGCAACATAAATCATGTGTTAATCATGAATCATCACAATGGGCTAAAATTATCCTTGTACTTGTCATTTTCTTCCAGACTTTAGAATTTATGAGAGTCATTATGAGGTTGTTCGTAAGGTGTGCACAAGTCACAGTATGGAGTATGGATGTGTATACTGCAGAGCTGTGATTGTGAGTCAAATTTACACAATTTATGTGTAGTGATAAAGACAATGTTTCCAACAACTGCAATGAGTGAAAAATATTCTGTGAATCACCACTGGCTGTGGCTGGACAAATTACATATCGGTGTATTAGTAACAGGATGTACTAACAAATCAAATGCAGTACCGAAAGTGCCAATTTAACGAAAACTATGGTAATATCTGTTTTGTGTTAACACCACATCATCAGCCTTTTTTTCATGACAACTGCCTCCTTTTTCAGTTCCAGTTTAGCCTTCTTGACATCAAGCAGTTGTTGCTATTGCAAATCTTATTCTTGTTATGGTATAAAATGTTAATTATATATTTTCTTCACCAACAATCAACTTGAATGGCACTGTATAGCCTAATTGTGCCGTTGAGACACTACTCACTCACTCACTGACTTGCCACCTACAGGGTGGGTCAGCTAAATTGAAGGCAACTTACATTTTGCTGGTAACCTTTGGGGTATTTGAATGCATAGATAAAATTCAATGGTTTTTTGATAAATGTGATAACAGTTTGGCTAGATACACACCTTTGGAAGCATAAAAATTTAATATTCAATTAATATATTAATATTACGCGACTCCCATAGGAATGAGGTATCATCATTAATACAGTGTGTGATCATATGTGGCGCCATCTAGCGTTTTAAGTGTTTATTATGAAAAATTTGCTTAAAACTTGCATCACACCACCTCTTGTTGTATGCAGTTTACATATGCCAAAAATCATTGAATTTTATGTATGCATTCAAATGCTACCAGCAAAAATGCAAGTTGGCCTCGCTTTAGCTGGCCCGGCCTGTAAGTGTGTGGAAAACAAACATCTGGAATAGTTATAAACAGACTTCATAGTTGAGCATCTTTGCATGTACAAATAAGTCACTTACATTTTGCAGACATGTTGATTTTTTGTGTGTGTCGAGTCTCGTCAATAGCCGACAGCCCACGACTTAAGTTGAATGACTCCAGTAGCATGGTCTTCACAGACACATGTACTGTATCTACTGGTCCTCAGTTGTCCGAGGCTGGTATTAGAGTACATCTCATTCTACAATGATAACATCATGTCAATAGCTCGCAGGCATATATACCTCAACCATATCAATACTTGTCTATTGTGCTGCGATGTGCTTGTAGATGGGTTGTCATTGTAGTGTTTTAGATGAAATGAGCATGACCGCCTGCAATGAGTAAACAGACAGACTTATAGAATATGGAAATACGACCGCACGAAATGCAACATTGACAGCAGCACTATCAGTAATACTGCAAGTGACGCCTTCTTTGAAACATTGTGGCACATCTGACATCTATGACACCATTCTAACATCAACAGTTTAACAAGTAATGCTTCTGTGTGGGTTCACATAACAGTTCTGTATCAATATTGTATAGTGACTTACTCACAGAACTCATACGTTGAAAATAAAGACTAATCCACATATAATCCAGATAGTGTATATTTCTTCCGTTTGGTTTTATGTGACGATTTTAGGGTGTCTATCTTCATCAAGGTTCTCTTCTCAATTGCAAATAGGTTTTTAACTTTGCACAACTGTGCTAGAGAAATTTATCATATTGAGGAAATGATAGATCTATGGACGATACACATAGTTTACCACTGGTTACAGCGATTCCGAGACGTCTCCTGTTAACTGCAGCGTGCCACAAGGCTCCGGTCTAGGTCTTATGCAGTACCTACATCGAGGATATTGCTGACCTGTTCACAAAGCACGATCTGAACTTCTACGTATTTGCAGATGATAAACAACTGTACAAGAGCGTTATACCAGGCCAGGAGTCAGTCGTCTAACAGTAGCTTACTTAGTGCATCGCCGAACTGTTGTCATATTGTTGCTCACGATGACTGAAGATTAATCCTGCTAAACTGAAGTCATATGGTTTGGTTCACAGACGACGCTACACAACTCATCAGCTATGGACCGGTCACTGACAGTGGAATCCGTCGTTGTGCGACCGGCTGATATCGTACATCATCTTGGCGTGCTGTTCGATAGTAAACTGACAATGATGCAGCACGCGAATAAAGTTGCCAGCGTCTGTTATTACCACTTTCAATGTCTGAGAAAGCTGAAGTGTTACATCAGTCCGGATCTATTGAAACAGCTACTCTTGGCGTTCATTCTGAATAAACTCGACTATGACAATTCGATGTTGTTTGGTCTACTGTGGTCTACCATCACACCATTACAGCGTCTTCATAACGCAGCTGCATGGTTCATTATGCGTCTGACACGTCGTGAGCACGTCATGAGTTGCACTGGCTTCATGTGATCTACACAATTAGATTTAAGGTGGTGCCACTGATGTACTTGGTCGACATCGGTCAATAGCCCCAGTACATTAGCGATGTTGTTACATCTGTCAGTGATGATTCTACACGGCAACGTCTGTGTTAGCTACTTCGTGAGACTTCTCATTCCGAGAAGTCATAGAAAAGTCAGTGACAGGATATTCTCTGTAGCTCGACCTGTCGTCTGGAACGGTCTGCCAACGTTCATCTGCAACTCATCCTCTGTCTCTCAGTTCCGCCGGCGGCTAAAGACGTATTACTTGAGCTTTCATTTCCATGCTACTGTCTAACACTATGTTTTAGTCGCAGATGTTGTCGTTCTAGACGTTGTAATATCCTGGGCATAAAACACCTGTTTTAGACAGTAGTCATACACATTACACATGCAGTACATAAGACAAGCACTCTTACATCTGTGCATATGTAGAACCATAAAAAGTAAAATTCTATGACATAACAAAGTAGCCAGCGGTTAATTTGCACACAACGTAACATGTAAATGAAAGTGTATAATTAGTTTTTCAACAGCACTCTACATATTCTTAGCAGACTATCAACCTATCACACCTACCACAGGTTTCAAGCGATTCATTCAAATAATGGGTTCTGAAATAAGCGAGTGAAAGAATTCACAAGGTAAAGTACCGTAGTTAGCGAGTCCGTGCTGTACGTACGTACGACTGATGAATCATCATTACCGCAAAGCCATTGATGGCACAGCGTTGGTCTGTGTTGGTCATGACTGAGGGCAAGTAGCAGTCGCCAGTGTGATTCGGCTGTCCATCCTGACCTGATTGATCCATCTCTGTGGGAGGCGTACCTGGCTGAATTTCTACTGGGTGTTTGATGGTCGACCAACGGGTAAATTGACGTGCGTTGCATGCTATCATGTCCTGTTGTAGTGTAGCGATGTCGGCAAAGAGACGATGGGCAGCAGGCTGGTCGAGGGTTGCTTTGTTGATATAAATGTGACCATCGATGGTGGCGTGATTAGCCTCTGCTTTTAGGACAGGTTAGTGGGTGTCCGATGTTCAGTGATAACGCGAAGTGAAATATACGCATCACGATGAAATATATGACAACAGTCTCAGCACAGCTAACTGACATTGCTAATGCACACCATAAGCAACTTGTGATCTGTGAAATAGCATTCAGTGGTGAAACATTCCACAACATCCACAGGCAGAGTTGTGTACACATGATCCAGTGTTGAACTGTAGTCAGTCGTGACATCCTTCACAAGCTGTGAGTAGGATGGAAGTAGTGCTGACATCATTGTTTGCACAGAGTGATCATTCCAGTCAAGGTTGAAATCTCCACCAATGACTGCATGAAGTTCAACTGTCGGGTCATCGCACTCAATCATTGACATATCGTTCAACAGAGTCTGAACAGCCTCTTGAAATCGTGACAGGTCTGAATTTGGTCGCCTGTAAATGAATGCAATGTTCACCAGAAGTTTTGGGTGAACAGCAACAGTAGTGAAAATGCACTCAACACAACCATTTGAAGTGTCACCATTCAAGGTGGTTACTTGATGACTGAAGACAACTGGTAACTTTGAATAGAGTGCCAAGCCATAGTGTGACCTGCTACAGTTGACAGACGTATCCGGATACAACACACAACTGAAATCTGAGAGCTGATAGTACTCAGCTCTGTCTGCTGCAGAAATGCGACTTTCACAGAACAAGTTAACATCACAGGCAGTTATGAAGTGATCTTTTCGAACGCAATCAATGTGCCTGTGCAGTGATCTGACATTTAGAAAACCGATATGAAAGCAAGTATCAGAATGAAGATATGGCTGATGAACTGCAAGTCTCAACTTGCGTGTCGAACGCAATTCAGCCATCTCACATTTGACATCTTCACTGACATGAACTTTCTCAGGATTGAGACTCCGTATGAAAAGTCCACCAAGTGTCTTGACACGGCTCAATGCAACATAATGTGAATGAGGTTCTTTACGTTTTGAAGTAAGATCCACCACCACTTGATCCAAAGTGTCGCCCTGACATCTGTGAATTGTCTTTGCAGCGGACTGTCTGACAGGAAATTGTTTCCGTATGACCTGTGAGGATTGACCTCTACCGACTTGAAATTGTCTGGATAGCGGTTGAATTGGCGTCCATGATGCATCAATATCTGACTTGTATAGAGCTTGACTGTCGATACGCATTTGCTTACCAACAGCAGGATCATCAAATTTCATCCAGATGACACCGGCTGCACTGCTATCAGCCGAAGTAAGATGAATTTTCTGCAGAACACCGCCAGCACCATTCGCTAGGCCGTCTGCAACATTAACATTCACTGAAATTTCATATCTGCCGCCAACAGCAAGTGAAATCCGGTCTGCGAGCTGCATAGTTTTCCGGACATCACTTGGTATCATACAAAGTACATGACGAGCCATATCATCTGAAATAGCACCAACTGCAGAATCGACTGAAGTAACCTCCACTTTGTGAAATGTAGAGCTGTTATACATGTGAACATTGTACTGTTCAACCTGAGCATTTGTTTTGAACAAATGCTGTGCAGAAGCAGGGTAATCTGATGCTTCAGGTGAAACTAAACGCGTTTCTAACATTTTGACATCTTCGGCTGTATGAACGCCTTCTCGTAGCCGGTGTAACAACTGAGCAAATGAAATACAGTCCTGCTGTCGGACGACGTATGAGAGCTCAAACATTGTAAAGAGCTGTTGCCATAGGTTTGGCGCAAGCACACAATACTCATCAGTATTTGACTTTCGCATGCTAAAGTCTTGAAATATGAAACCGTCCATGACGGGAGGCAGCTGAAATAAGTCACCAAAAACCACCACAGAAGTACCGCCAAACGGGATGTTTGTGTTGTGCACCTCTTGAAGTCTCTGATCAATGAATGAAAACAGTTTATGACCGACCATTGAAATTTCATCAATGAACCACACTTTGATGTGACCAATTTGACTTCTGAGTGTGTTCAGAGACTCGTGATCGAGTCTCTTGAAATTCAGACTTTGATTCGCCGGTACATGAAATACGCTGTGAATTGTACAGCCACCAATTAGAAATGCAGCTTTTCCCGTAGGTGCAACTGTCATTGTGCGATGGAGTTCATAATTTGCACCTAATTGACTCCTGAAGAATCTCTCTGCTGATTCACGAAGAGCTTTAAGGACGTAGCTTTTTCCTGTACCAGCTCCTCCACTCAGAAACCTGTACAACGCCTGGGATGACGTTTTCACGCAGTGAATTGTATCACATACGAATTCTAGTTGTTCACAGTTAAGTGATTGCATAAGGGTGAAGTATTCGTCGTCTGACATATCATATCTGCTTTTTGAACTCTCTACCGATGAAATACCGTGAGCTAAGCCAAGATCAACGGCTAAATCGTACTGTGAAGTCTGTCCTTGTCCATCGGGATGAACAGCAGCATGAAGTTCAGACTCATGGTCACCTGCATCCTGTTGTATCATGTCTGAGTGGATGACTCCAGGTGCGAGCAAGTCCCACTCTTCTTCGAGATGAAGTTTTGAAATGCTGTCTTCAGCACGACTGACTTCATCACCATACGGTTCATAAGTCTGTATGACATCTTTCAACGCCGGTTTGACATGTTCAAAGTGCTCCAAGAACGTGTTGAAACCGCCATAGAGGTCTACGTGCTCATTTCTCCAGTGAGTGTAAAGCATGAGTTTCTCTCGTGCAGATTTCTCTGCATCGACCACTGGATTGAAATTAACAAACCGAATGACTTTGCGAACTCTTCGAGTTTTGACAGTATGTGAATTGTCATCACCTTGACTTGGCACGTCATCGTCATTGTGCTCCTCGTGGCCATCATCGTGATCTCTCTCTTCATTTGACGACTGTGAAGTACTGACTCCATCATGCAATGCAGCATAATCAGCAAAGCAGACATTTTCAAGTTTTGCTGGACGTGACATGTATCGCGTGATGACATTGCTTGCAGCTATGTCCGCATCATCTGGTAGCAAATCAAGATTTGACTTAAGAATGCACACTCGCTCCTCAGGTGGTGACGTATTCAGAAAGACCACTGAACGTGACGAACGTTTCAGTGGCATCTGCAGCAGCTGATATACGGCCTCTTGTGCCGATACTTCGACGTTGTTCACAAACTTATTGCCAATGATGCGCACCTGCTGCTTCAGGTTGGCACTGCCTTGCTTTGCCTCCTGACATGCGTTACGAAGTAACTCACTCATGCCACGTTCACTCTTAGCAACATATGACGTAATGTATGATGCACAGGCATACACATCCAGAATAAACTGTATATCCATATTGGCCCGCCATGCCTGAAGACAATGCGCATTGTAATTATTTACTCTGACTTCGCTGACACAGCGCTTGATGAAAACAGTTGGACTTTTGAGGCTTGACCTGATAGCCAGGATATAGCCATCTTGGTCAAGTCCGACACACTTTAGAAATTCCTCCATAGTCATTGACTCGGAGTCTGGTTTGAACTGTGATAGCACTGACTTAATTCGCATGAAATTCTCAGAGTGAACTTTGTCGGTGGCTTCTTCGCCCAGAAGTGGTTGAAGTATACGCGTTTCTGACATAGGAAGCTTTGGAAAATCAAAGCGGCACACAGTTCGCTTTCTGAACTGCTTTTTGCAAGTACGAGTATGCATATGCATTTGCAAATTGACGAGATTGTTCAGTTCTGAATTACTGTCCCACGTGCGTTGACATGTGACAACACTGTCAATAGTACTGATGACTTTATAGTCTGGATCAACACCGTACACTGGCATGTCCGAGAGCCAGAACAAACAGTGCATATGAGGACTTCCTCTATGCTGAAATTCTATCCTATACCAGAAATCAGCCAATTTGCCAAATGGGCTGAGAGGTGACTTCAAGACAGTGTTGAAAAACTCATGCACACTGTGGTCAAAGTGACGTGCACAGGTGACTGGGTCAGAACTGATAAGTCGACATTTTGTCGACCAGCTCATAGCATTGACATCTTCATCAGACAATGTGACATTATCAACCACCTGTGAAAGGATCTGCAGCAAATGAACCCACCGAGTTTCGGCTGCACTCAATGTAAGAAACAAATGCGCAGGTCCAAGTTGACGTATCATCGCATAGACATCTTTTCGCGCTTTCTCCCAATAAGGTGGAGAGCCACGAATATCTTTCAGTATCCGATAGCCATCATCAAACTTGATCAGTTTGTCAACAGCATCGGACTGTCTGAATTCACCAGCCTTGAATGAAGTATGTCCTTTTTTGTGCTTCCGGACAGCAACATTGACTTTGCTCAAGATGCTGTGCATCTGACATTTTTTGAGTTTATAGAAGATGTTTTCTGCACACAGTGAAACCCGTCTGTCCTGACGTCTTAGTTCTGACTTAACAATATCAGAATAATGAACTTTTACAGGATGAACCTCCGAGCGTGCAGTACCCCAAAATATGTTTGGGAATGCAAGCTCCTCTGCATTGACATCTAGAAATATACTGACAGGTTTATTATGCTGTGCTGGAGCAAAGCTATAAACAGTGTCACAATTTCCGTGATCAATGTGACCATACACACGATGACGTTCACTTGGTTCTACAAAGTCTGGTGAAGTAAACAGGGTGTCATAGACACCTGCCCTTTCAATGTGATTATCGACAGTTTCATCCCATAAATCAATATCTGGGTCACTCAATGAATTCTGCACAGATGAAGTGCTAGCATCACTTTGACATGTGCCTCCAATGACATCATAAACTGCT
>Ga0209787_1000197_pt1 | contig 9369 bp, 4 predicted proteins | sample WorMetLIZISLAND2_2_FD_187414 | JGI IMG/M metagenome (GOLD analysis project Ga0209787, IMG submission 187414) | Marine gutless worms symbiont microbial communities from Max Planck institute for Marine Microbiology, Germany - Olavius loisae LIZARD... ... | reverse complement strand
ATTCCAACCTATGTGATCACAATTCACCAACGTTACAGACAGACGGACAGACAGACGACATGCGATCGCAATACCGCGCTTTGCACTAAAGTGCATCGCGCGGTAAAAAGTAGCGAAACTGCGAAAGGACTTGAAATCGTAACCGTTTTATTATCGCGCTTCCGCATGCGAAGCTAGTGCGATACTATTTATCGTATCCGTCAGACACTCCTTGCAGTATTTTGAACAAACGGCTAAACTTATCGAGATTCTATCATTGTCTGGTAGTCACATAATTCTAGTTTTGTCTCAACTAAACTGTACCTGCCGAAATCGTACGACGTAATTACGCCCCAATATGCAGACGAGTTTGGCGATTTATTTTTCGCCACCGTATAGTATAGTATCAACGGCGTTCGGCCGAGTTCTGCTGATGAAGCAAGTCGGTTCGACTTGTTTACCGCACAATGAGGACGCTTGACGGACAATACAGTCTGCTTGTCTCTTGCATGTGAACGAAAGTTTACACTATGTAGGCCTACTCCCAACACCAGCCGCCTTGTATCATAAACATGCAACCGACTTTCTTTATATTACACGATATTTGATACTCCTTTTCAACAGAATACGACAAAATTATGCATTCGAAATCAACTGCGCAAGTGGTTGCGTGATCCGTTTGTAACATTTTTATGTTCTTTAGGCTACAAAATAAGTTGGTGTACAAGACAATGACATATTCTATAGGACAGATTGTTACGGCAACATTCTAGGCCTACAATTTGCACTGTATTCTATCTCCAAATTAGTCCAGACAGACCCATCTCCGTGATGCCATGTAGGCCTTGTTTGCAGCATGAATTCGGTGCTTCGTTCGTTCGCTGTACAGTATAGGGCTCCTGAGTCGCTTTATGCCTAAGCTACATGTACTTCAGTTCAGCGTCAGACGCACATCAGTTGTGCCGTGTCGACGGCGGAATGGCTAATTCTGGACTGGCGGCTGACAAACGGACCGATAGCTAATGGACACGATCGACTGACAGCCACGGACTTCCGCGACGACGTGTACCCGACTCGATATCCGGATTAGTGATGCGTCGACGAGATAAAACGGATTAACAGCGATCCGCGACCGAACACCGAGCTGAACTGATCGATTCCCTGCATCCGAAGCTGCTCGGCCGCGTCCAGCCGCCATACGTCATAGCACTCATCTGTACTTGACGTGTGACGTCGACACGCCCAGGCTGCATTAGCCTCAAATTAATTACAAGCCACATAATTCATCCATTTTTCACTGTTCCGCATTAGTGCATGCATTATAGTAGGACAACCACGAATTAACTCCGACGATGCAACAGTATAGGCCTATCACTCAGCTAATTAGCCTAACTGCTAATAATCAAACAAGAAATATTTTTCGATTTTCACAAAAATGAAGAATACGTTTCACGAGACATGCGCAGCCACGTTGGACGACATACAGACACCAAATACGTACGGATGACCTGATAATGTTCAGCGTATTCTATTATTCTTTCAACGGCGGCTGCTACACAGAAACCTCAACTGAGAATGTGTACAAATCTGAAAAATATACAAATAAATGTCACAAGACGTTATATTTCACGTGTTTGCGAAGAAGACCCCGTGGACGGATTTGCATCAAATTTGACACGGATTATGTCCTCAAGATGCCTCGCACCTTGAGGACATAATCACATGCCTAAAATTTTATGGCGATCGCTTCACTGGTTTTGATTCTGTATGGGGTCAAAATTTTCCCTTCTTCATTGATTTGCATTATCTCCGTTAAGCCAGGGCTTGCGCTATCACACTGCCGGTGATAATGTACGTATTTCACAATTCACAAAATTAATGATTTAAGCAAGGTTCCATTAAACAAGTTGGTATTCTACCGGAGTCTGTGATGGTCGTGACTCGTGACCATCATATCACATACAGACTGATACAGTCTCGACTTTTCAGTCGATCGCATCCAACAATGCAGCAGTTACAGTGGACAAAAATTCTCCTACATCACAGTCGGCTTCGTCAGACATGACGCTGGCGATAGCGGCACAGCGACGCCGCAGCGACATCTGTCGGACCAAAACAGAAACAACGTAGTCTCGCCTCAGACCTCCCACGTCGTCGTAGACCGATAACAACCGGTAGACGCGCGCAAATTCTAACTCATCACCGTCGAATACGGCAGCAATCAGTGGCGCTTGCAGGGCCCGCCGCCGCACGGCGTCTGGAATCTGGAAGCGGTGGAAAAGTGGAATCAGTTGGCACAGCTCGTCGAGACCTAGGGAGCATCCAGACCCGTCCTTCAGCTCGGAGGTCACGGTCTGATGGTGAAGCCATGACACCATCATCCGGAAGGCGTCAGGCACTGCAGCCGGGATGCGGATCTCGGCCTCGGTCGACTCGCGGAAACTGCCTCGCAGCATCGCGGCAAACACGTCCGAGCTGAGTGACATGATGTGTCGAGAGGCGTGGACTCGTGATCCGTCGTCGAGCAGGAACACGAGGTCGTGATCACCAGAACACTCAGCGACTGAATCTAACGGGCTACTAGCGGCAGAATCCTGACAGGCAGACGTCAGCTGGAGAGACTGGGCTTGATGTGACAGCGCCAGGACAGCACAGCGAAACAGCGCCGCATTCGGCGTCTCAATCACCTGCATCAGAACGTCGATGCATCGCATGTCGACCAGAAACCTTGTACACATCTCACTGTTCCTGTACAGTGACACAACCTTCTTAAGACAGCAACAGAATACATCACCTCATGGCCCCTTTCACCCTCTAGAAACCTTCCCATGGCTCTGATGTGTTGGTGTAATAGATCTGGCAGTTCTACCCCAGCTTGTCTTGAGCATCGTAAATTCTGACATCACAAGTCCTATCTTCAGGGCAGACGGAACTCAAAAGTTAATCATCTCCAGCAAATCACAACATTATACCAACATGTAATGGGAATTTTTTGATATCCTGCTGTCACACAGAGACGAAGAAAAACGTAATTCCTACAACTCCATTGCTGGGGATGATCATACAAAAACAGACACTGAATTACAATTAGCACAACAAAACTCTTGAATAGATTAGATAAAAGCAACTTTAAGACAACAAGACCTGCACCGCCTGCACCGAAAGACTGCTAACGAGTGCTGTGCTGGTAGCTGGCTCACCGTTTGGCATTTATTGGTCTGGCAGTTTTGGGTCAAACACTGATGGGACCAAGCACTAACTATGAGTGGCACAGCAATGTCAGTCTCCACCTGCCAATATTCGCAACCGATAGCCTGGACAATTTCTTCAGCACAGAAAGTAAGAAGGTTTCAGCGAGGACTGTTATCAGCACGAAAATAAGTAATAAAAACGTAAAATACAAACCGGCAAAGAAAGCAAAGTGAAATGACGCATCTTTCACGTTGACGCTGACTGCCTCTCAACAATAAATGTGCCACAACTCCCTGACCATATGCAGATATAGCAATCGTCGACAGATTTGCTATGATTTCATTGCAGAGTTTTGACACAAAACGTTCCTCTACCTGTTTAACACAGTCAACTTTGACAATACTGCTTTCCTCTTGGATACTCAACGCACAGTCACAGCGGTCTATCGGCTTGTTCTTGGAAATGAACTCAGGCCTTGTTAAGCTGCTACTGTTTGCCAGCTGACACGAACAGTTTGACAAGTGAACAGTGGATGCACAATGACTGAAATGTTGAGAATCAACACCGCCACTCTCCGATGCTTCATTACGACATGCACGCCAGTCTTGTTCCATCCTCCATGCAACCTGTAATGGAAACAGACAGATTACTGCTCGCTGAAAGCCGTGATGACTACGTGATAGACGCAGCAACGTCCTGTCAGCAGCCGGCAATGGGCTGCTAGCCAACAGAGCGTAGTCCAGTAGGCCACAGATCGTACCAGCATTCATTACATAAGCAATGGACTCGGGAGAATGTGAAAAGCGTGAAAGAAGAGTCAAAATGTTCTGTTCCGTAACTCGACTGATATTTCGGTGATGAAGATCGCACGTTGATGAGACATCAGACTCCGAATCTGAATTAACTTCACCAGTGCTAGTGTCATCGGCAACAAGCCGGCACTGTGCAGAATCATCGCTTGCTGTCTGCAGATCTCCCACGTTACCTGTACCATCTGTTGTGGAAAATACGTTCTCAGTTTTGCCAGAAACAGTTGTACTTTCAGTCTTTTGTCTCGTGGAAGCAGCTTGACCTGTGCTGCTGCTGCTACGTCGTCTCTTCCTGGTCTGCCGAGGCCGAGACACTCCTTCAGTTTCAACGCAAGCATACATGCTCTGTGCAATGTCAATTAGTCTTGAGAACTTACGCTCAGCCTGTCTCTCGCGCTGAAATGACTCAATATCAAACTCGTCATCAGAGCAACCTTCTCTTAATTCATCTTCATTGGCATCTCCTGACTTGATCTCCACCACCGGTTCATTATTATCACTTTCAGCTATGCTTAAAGAGAACTCAACTGACCTTCCTACATCGTCATTTTGTATTGTAACATCTGACAAAACTGTGGTATATGCCGGTAAGTCTAAAATGCAGTCATCAGTATCAATTTTGGACATATTTACATCAGAATGTGCTTTTTCAACTGCATCTTCCCCACCTGAGAGATAACGGGTTTGTAGACATGAGCTACACTCCACATGGTGATCATCAGACATGCTAATCTCAGCTGTGGCTTCAAACTGCCTGTCTGAGCAGTCATGTGTAGAGAACACTGGCGGTGACTCCTCACCAACATCGGAGAAAGACGATGGACTGCAAGATCCACAGGGATAGACATACGAAGAGTTGCTGTACGGACTATAGACTCCGCTGGAAGAGGAATCCAGCGACCATGCCGGACTAAGTGATGGACTTTTCCGCGGACTTGATTCACACAGGGATAACGACCAACTCCGTACATTGCACAGACTGTCGGAGCAGCTGCCAAGACTCCGAGCTGGGCTCACAGAGCCAGCGCGTGATGCCGGAGGCGGTGAAAGTGTCGAGATGTTCTCGGCGTACATCCGCGCACCTTCCCAGATGTTACGAGGGCTACGACGGTCACATGCACTGTCCCTATCCTCATCCAACTCCATACGCCAAGCAGACACAGCCTTGTACGTCGGGCTGTTCATGCTGTAACGATGTGTTTTGACACCAACTTCAACTGTGTTCGTCTCCGTATCAATCGGCTCATCAACAAGCTCAAGTGCACCCTGGCTTCTGTCAATGTTCAACTCATCTGACTGTAGTGCATCTGTTGCAAATGAAGGCTTCTCAACAGTATCATCACGATTATCGTTTCCTGTGCTTACCGCAGAAGAACCAGCACAGTTTGCTAAGTCGTTGTCTTTTATTATTTCAGTATCTGCAGGAAAACTTCTCGACCGATCATCACCGCTAATATCTGCATCATCTAAATACTCCAGATCACTGTGTGATATCTCGGTCAAATCTGTTCTTAACGAGTCTATTATTTTGAAATGACAATCCAAACCAGTGAAATCTGACTTCTTGGCAATTCCAGACACTCGATACAGGTGTGAAATTAGAGTAGGAACAAGCAGACTTTGAAGGACAGTAATGCTTGCATCGTCATATATGAAGCAGACTAGAGCACTAATAACACGGTCATGGATCCGTGTCAGCTGGTCGTTTGATAGAACATTTGTTAGTACTGACAATCCTCCTTGTTCGCGGATCTTGATCCGGTTATTGGCATCCCTGCAGCATTGACAAAGAGCGTTAAGCATATGATACTTGTGTGTCAATGTCCCATCGCAAGTGACCTCTTCTTCCAGATTATGGACAAAATACTCGATGGCGCCTGATCGGCCTAGATACTGCCGAAGACTGGGTGCATTTGATGCCACGGACAACAGCAGATATGACGCAGTGTTGACAGTATCAGTTGAGTCAGTGTGGGTTGCCATGGCAACCAGCGACTCTAGAGCCGCTTCTGAAACCAACTGTCGAGTTGCCTCCTCGGAACAACTGACACAAAACAACGACAACATCAGGGACGTGAACATAATTACCATTAGTTATCAAACAATGAGCTGCACTGAAAGAGAACAGAAAACTGCCAGAAGACTCTACACTGAGAGGAATAGTAAGTTAAGCAGACCAAACATATAAGAAGACAACAATGTTGGGAAAACAATGATCAAAGAAGATGCACAAGATTAATAAATCAGTTCTGTTCAATGAGTTCTCGTATGGTCATCAAGAGCATGTAGGCCTGGTTGAACAAGAAGGTTTTCAGACCACAAGGAAACTGTCTACAACTGATGGAATGTGAGAGGAGAGCCTCAGATGACAGCAGCAGATAATGTAATGCTTCAGTATACAAAAAAGGTGTGAAGAACGATGTTTGCCAACAAATGCACTAAAAGCAATGTACACTGAAAACCAAACCGACAGTGCTACAGCCTATAATTACATCAGAATGAAAATGTGCAATAAATGTGGATAACTTTTTGTACTAAAAACAGGTAAGAACAGGGAATAGTATCACAGTAATGTGCAATGCCGAATAAGACTAACATAAGACTAACACAATCACATAAAACACATGTACATAGATCTACATGCACAGACAACATTATTGTTTAACAGAAGAAAGAATATACATTACAGTACAGACAAAGAATATGAATAATCTAAAAATTAAGACAACCTGTTGATAAAGCAGGAAACAGTTTTCATTGCTGTCAGCAGCAGCGACATATCATCAGAACGCAGCAAAGCTGCCACATGTTTCAGAGCACCATGATTCAACATGGCCTCCCTGTGCTCCGCTGTATCAGAAAGCATCCTACACATCAGCAGACATACTTTGACATCATTATGTCACGTGCACCAATGTTTTCATATTTCATAAATTTATCTGGACAAATAAATAAATGCCTGTAATTATATATATTCTAAGGCACAGAATTTGTTGTTGCCATCTGCTCACAATTGTTCGACCAGCCATCTCCATTATTGTCTGATAAACTGGTTTCAGAAGATGATAGGCGCTGGCTCCGCTCCTGTTACTCGGACATACACTACCTTTGGTGAAGGAGTTACGATGCCACTGGTCCATGGACAGTTTACCAAGGCATTTGAGTAATGAGGATATGGCATTCAGTAACTCAGGCACAAACTGAAACTTACTGGCTTAACAGTATGCTATTAATAGTCATACTGACTGACTGACAATCTTATCTGTAACAATAACAACAGGAAAGACCAGCTTTTACTAACAAACCCTTGTTATGTTGCCCCAAGTGTCCTGCAGCTTACCTAAGAACATTTATCTAAGAACACTGACGATTCTATATGTAATCCATAGTAGCATGCTCTAAAAAAGGTATGCAGCCCAGGTATGGATGATCTGTGACCATCCATTACCAACCACAGAATGGCATACTAAAAGCAGAAGGGATCTGCTCATATCTGGAGTTGCTGTGTAGGACGGAGGAAAGGGACCAATGCTTATTGTGGCTATCCGTTAGAGGGCTGCAAAACAATGTGCATTGTGCATCACAGGTCCAATGGTGCTGCGCTGCTGATCACAAGTGACATGAACAGAACATCGTCCACGTCGTTGAACACACCTTAGTTGATAAAGATGAATAACTCAATAAATACTCAAATTTCTAGGCCACAAACGGGGTGATTCTGTCGGAATTTTGTAAGTCTAAGAAAATTAGAATGCTGGTTCTATTGAGTGGTAGAGACTTTCACCAATAAGTTGAGCCAGTTTGACACAATACTGGATCGTAATGGAAAGTCAGACAGATAGACAGACACCTTCTGTCACGACACTTACACATAGCATCGCAGGGGTAAAATAATCTCACTGAGATGCATCAGGCTGACAAAAATTTCCCAATACAGTTCTGTGTGAGATATCCTAAGCGCACATCTACTTTCAATACATACTGACCAAATACACAAAATTCACGTAATATTAGTCACAAGAACACAGAGGTTATACCTGATTGTTCGACAACAAGTAATTTTATAGTCCTTGTCGGTAGTTTTGGACAAATCAGATACAATCATGGCGAAGACATCAGCATGGTCTTCATGAATAATATCACAGCAAGCTACAGTCTGACAGAGATTTGCCAGGACTCGACAGCCACGATTTCTAATACTTTCTTTCTCAGTATCACATATGATATTGCCTACACCAAAACACAAGGATTTACTGAACTAAACTAGAAATCAACACATCATATCTACCGGCAGTGATGAAACAGTGCAGTAATTAGTTTATTCAGCTTGGCATTTTCTATTTTTCATCACACAGGTCATTTACATTACAATGCATATCGTGCATTGCATCTACACCTCTAATATCCTAACACAATATAGAAAGCAATCAGATCAAACAGAAGTAACTGAAAACTCTATAAAACTCACATATGGTTCTGATCCCATCATCTGACTTCAGCATCTAACAACATCCAACAAAAATCATAGAAGAATAATAAATATCTGACATAAAACAGTGCCTCTGTATTCTTAACACACACACACCATGGCAATAGAGAAAGTGATTTTAATTTATTCATGCTGTACCCTGAACCTAATTGCACAACGACATCGCGAGTTCGGCCGCCCGACTTATGCAGCGTATGTTGATCTGAGATCTGCCTTTGATTCGATCAGTCGGCCTGCTCTCTGGCTGCTTCTGTCCAGACTTGGCATTCCTGACAAGATCATTAACCTCATGAAATCCCTGTATGACCAGTCAGTTAGCTGTGTCGATGCCAACGGTCTACAAAGCGAATGGTTCGAGATCACCTCTGGTGTCCGCCAGGGTTGCGTCATTGCACCGGACTCATTTGCTACTGGCATGGATTGGGTCATGGATAGGGCGGTAGGCAAGGGAACGAATGGGGTTGTGTTTGGCCAGGATGCATACACCGATCTGGACTTTGCTGATGACATCTCCCTGCTGGCAGAACTACTGTCACTGCTGATCCCAGTCCTAGAGGCGTTTGCCGAAGAGGCTGCTGCAATAGGGCTGTAGGTTAACTGGACAAAACAAAGGTCCAAGCTCTGGGAACCCAACAGCCAGACACAGAGACATTGGACGTGCATGGGCGCCAGGTTGCAGTTGTTGACGAATTTGTTTACCTTGGTGCGTTAACACATTCCTCAGTTCTCAGTAGCTACGACATTCACCGTCGCAGTGGCCTCACTCGCAGTGCGATGCAAAAAATCTGACAATTGCATCTGGAAATCACGGCTCTCCCTGAGCACCAAGCTGAAGCTGTACAACGTCTACATTTTGCCAATAATGTTGTACGGATCAGAATGCTGGGCTCTATCTAGAGT
>Ga0209787_1000195_pt1 | contig 9402 bp, 4 predicted proteins | sample WorMetLIZISLAND2_2_FD_187414 | JGI IMG/M metagenome (GOLD analysis project Ga0209787, IMG submission 187414) | Marine gutless worms symbiont microbial communities from Max Planck institute for Marine Microbiology, Germany - Olavius loisae LIZARD... ... | reverse complement strand
TTACCGTTCCGTGGTCTGTTTGTATGTATGTGTGTCTGTATGTTTGTCACATTCACGCATTGTGTTCAAACGGCTGAAGATATCGACACGATTTCTTTTGCAGACAATACTCACATGGGTCTCCCAGATAGCGTTAAAATTTGGCTTACAGTCAACATGTTTCTTCGAGTAACCTTTAAATCCAAACTAAAGACCTATCTGTTTTCTCTTTCTTTTTCTGATGTTGAGCGAATTCCAGATTTATGATTATGATTATTATGATTTTTTCATAAATTATATTGTTAGTCTTTTTATTTCTGGTAACAAACAGGTATAAGGAAATGGCAAGAGTCGCCGCAGTCTCTTGTATGCATCACTGCATCCCGTCCATCTGTGGAGGAGTGGGCGAGTTCGGAGTTGGCTGCAGATTTGATTTCCCCAAAACGTTGTTACGCCACACAGTGCCGGGGATGATGCGAGTCAACTCCACTCAAATGGAAGCCAGGATGCTGCTGCGAAGAACGTGTGACAGAGTTCCGAACCTGAACGAGTACTTCTTACTCTACTGGCGAGGAAACCACGATGTCACCGTTCTAGTGGACGCGGCTCACAAGATGCGTTACGCCACCAAGTACGCCGCCAAGTCCGGGCGATACAGCGAGCTGCTGAACGAGGTCATCGAGTACGTCAGCAGGAGGACGCTCAAGGACATGCCTCCCAACATGCAGACCGTTCTCAGTCAGCTGCTACTCGCCGACATCAGCCACCGTTCATTTATGACCAAACAACAGCTGGCCTACCATGTCATGGACTTGCCACTAGTCCAGAAAACATTTACCAACGTCGACGTGGTAGGATTCTACCATCGTTCCTCCATCCAGCTCTGCAGTCAAGACGGAAACACCATCGTTTACTCTGACCGCACAGAGTATTCAGCGTACGCTGAACGATGTCGTGATAACACCATTGTCTCCAGCCGAAAAAACGCGAAGCCGGAAAACGAGCTGACCAAAGAGATGGTTGCCGCGATGAGTTTTCGTCAATTTGCTGAGACGGTTGTCCACGAGTGGATTTCAGATGGTGATAAGACGGCTACGAGCAAGACCACGTCGAGAAGATTCCTCACGCGCGACGTCAATTCTGGGCACTGGCTGCTGAAGCGAAGGACAAAGCGACGCCACATTCGCTTCAGTACCGTGCTGTACACGGACCTTCCACATCTCTACGAACCAGTCGAAGTCGATGAGTCGACAACGCAGACATCCTTCTTCAGCCTGGACTACAACAAGCGCAGACAGCTGTACAGAGCCTACATGGAACTCGTCTGCTACTGTCCATGGCAAGAAAGTCCAGAGGAATCTTTCTTAAATGAAGAAGATCGCTTCATTCTATCTGATGCGGCACAAGACCCTGAGAAGGACCACCGCTACAGCTTACGTCGACTGGAGATGTTCTGGAAGGTCTACAAGAGAAAGTACGACGCCAATGAAATCGCACCGGTTGGATCGGAGTGGCTGCGTGACAACCAGTACAGCTACACCATGTACCTGGTAACCAGCCATAACACGGACGTTCATATGCGAAGACTGGAGAACGCTGGCACGCTCGACGCCAGGTATCTCCTAAATTTTCTCAAATATTAGCTATGCTAAGGTTTTTCTGCTGCGTTTGTGTGTTTTTCTGTGTGACTGATTATTTGTAAATACGATATCTCAAGAAAATTTTTGATGGATTTTACCGAAATTTTGCACACATTTTGGACCAAATCTGATATATACCAACCAGTCAATTTCACTACTTTTAATCTACCGTACTAACGGTGGCACTTATGCTACAGTGTTGCGTCCGTCGTCTGTCGTCGTCTGTCTGTGTGTCTGCCTGTCTGTCTGTGACGTTATGTATCTAAACGGTGCGTCTTAGAGCAAAAGTTACTATTGACAGCCTACAGAAAGTTGCATATGAGAAATCGATTGGTACCAAAATAAATGACCTTGACCTTTGTTTAGAGGTCGTTTAAGGTCATGTCAACCGTTGCGTCACATTCGCCATTGAATATCTCGAAATCGTTAGAGATAGAAGCTTGGTTCTATCTAACCAACCGGCCACATTGGTCATATTCCACGTCTCCATTGTGATATAAGCTATTTATTACAAAATACGTTAAAATTTGAATGATTTTGATGTAATTTTATACAGTGATATAAAGTTACTAAGGTCATTACAATAAAATTAAAAAATGCTCTTGTTTTATGGTTGTTTCAGATATGAACCGGACGACGAGGTGAAGAACACCGGTGTACCAATTCACGTCGACATTCAGGACGCCGTGGATAACTGCACCTATCCATCTGCGTTGAATTTTCTGCCGCCAGACACATTTCGTGAGATTGTTGACCAGCCGCCACCAGCAATCTCCGAGATCACCGTGGCCTTCCCGATGCGAGTTGACTATCAGCAACTCGAGGAGTTGGTGAAGATCGATCGGTGCAAGCTGTTCCTCGCCAAGCCGCCACCCAGCACCGTTCCGCTCGACAACTTCACCGACATCCAGCAGTGGGCCTATAGTCTCGGCATCGACATGAAGCAACAGATAGTCTATCTGTGTGGCAGAGCTGGTTCAGGTAAGACGGAAGTCGCACTCAAGATCTGCGAACACTTCGCCGGACGTGTCCAGGCTGCAGCCATCACTGGCAAAGCAGCGTCTTTATTTGGCGCGCCGACCGTTCACGGCATGTTCCGGTGGAGTCACTACGACAAGTCGCTGTACGGTGAGCCACCACCCACCAGCGCCAAGAAGATCACTGAGCTGCAGACGTTCTATGAAAACATCGACGTCTTCGTCATTGACGAAGTCAACGCTATGTCTGCAGCGATGCTTGCTCAGCTGGACCAAACCATGACGAAGATCTTCAACCCGAAGCTGAAGAGGACTGACGGAACACTGCTGCCCTTTGGTGGGGTCAAGGTCGTCTTCTTGGGAGATCCAGCTCAGCTCTGTCCAGTCGTTGGCGAGCCGATTTACGCTGGCGACACACCCATCCTGGGCAAACCGGAAAAAGCCCATGAAGCCAAAGGGAAGCGCCAGGTAAACTATCACCTGACAGCAAAGGGCCAAGAACTATACAGGAAATACCTGGAGCCAAACTGTGTAGTACTGTGTCGAGGTCAGCGGAACAGCGGTCTACTTCAGCAGATCTGTGACCGTCTCAGAGCCAACAAGCTCACAGACAAAGACCGATCGATGCTGATGCGCCAGACCGTCAATTTCCCAGACTACACGCCCGACTTCACGTTACACTATGACAACGACAGCTGTTCGTCTACAAACTGGCGTCAACTGTGGTCTGAATGCCGCTCTTCCGATCCACCGAAGAGACTGTACGTCTGCAGAGCAACGTACCACACCACGGACCACAACGACCAGGTCGTCAATGGACTGGCAGCAGTGCCATCGTCGAAGTTCAAATTTGCCAGCGACGTTCTCTGCATATCACTCGGCTGTGACGTCAGACTAGTGAAGAACATCAACGTCTCAGCGGGACTTGTTAACAGTACAACCGGCACAGTTGTCGCTGTCATCTACGACAACGCTGACGCCAAGGATCTGAGTGAAGGTTCATAATTGTTTTACGAAGAGTTAATCATATAACTAAAGTGCTGTAATATCTGTACTACAGTCCTATTTATATACTTACTTTTCATATTAGGTCCATATTTCATTTTAGGTTCAACTCAGTCTTCCATCCCTCCGGGGTAGGCAAATCGAGTACCAGTCTTACTGGTTGGGGTTAAGACGAGGTGTGCTCGCTTATGTCGGGCTGCAAGTAAAATTGTTTTACACTGACACCTGATCTGGTGACACCCGAAGATGGCTTGCCTATGAAGAACTTATCCGACTTTTAACTTCATAATTAATACAAAGTGTGTGGATCATATTTAGCAGTAATATGTTTTTTTGTGTTAAGATTCTCTGTAATTTTGAAGCCAGCTAAATAACAATTTGCACAGTATATGTTATACGGTGTAGTAGCCATCTATGTGATAAAAAAATTTCTCAGTTCAAAACAACTAGAGCACTGACTTTTGACTGCGTCCAAGGCACCTGATCTGCCTACTTTAGCAGCATTGCCTGCACAGTCGCTGACAATCCGGTCGTCCTGGTCTCCACTCGGCCGAATGCGGCGATATCTTCGATCCACGAATTAGAACAACTAGGTTTAGTAGTCGAAGCTTTTCGTCGCAGCTGGAACTGGAATTCGCTACCCGACCATCTGTTTCAAGCAGGGCTCACTCCTGATCTTTTCAGGCTGGCCTTTCATTGACTTTTCGTCTGAGAACTATTAAAGAGATTGAACTTAACTGAGGTAAACTGAAAACACTTTGAAAATATTTTGCCGCATGTAAGACGTATAATTGAACAGTAACGACTGGAATTAAACAAATTGCTTATTTCTTTAGAAAATGCAACGAAAAAGTGTTTTAGTTCATTTAATTGGTGTTTCTATGTGTAGGTAAACACCCACCGCCGTACTGTATCGTTGTCGAGTTCCCGAATTTCCGAGGAATTGTTGGCGCCAACAAAGACCGAGGCTCGATCGACAGTGACCACCGACTTGTCCCATTTCCAAATCACCCCCGCTGGGTTCCTGTTTACAGAGAGAAATTTACAGCTGCGCGTTCTGACCTACCGAGCTGGATTGTGAAGAAACAGGAACCCAAGCATTGTTGGAGGCAGCAGTTCCCGCTGGACCTTTGTCGTGCGATGACCTGTCATCGAGCCCAGGGACAGACTTACGCCAACTGCTCTGTCGGAATTGATCTGGGACTCGACAACCCAGACGGCCGTGTTCCACCTGACATCAGGTCAATCCTCTACGTTGCTCTGACCAGAGCTACTCAGCTGAAGGACGTGTTCGTTGCCAACATCTGTAACACGGCGTGGGAGAAGATCTGTGACTCGGAGGACACCACCAGTATCGACAAGAATCTGCACTCAAGCGCCAGAGAATTCGCCACCAACAAAGGTATGATGAGCAATGTGACTGTCTTTCGTTTGTGTTAAACCACCAATAACAAGAGCCGCAAGGAAACCGCGCGATGCAGCGTGTTTTTCTACGCCCGATGACTCTTTGATTGTATTTGTTTCAGGGTACGAAAGGTCAAAGCCATTACAACACCGCAGTAATTTATTGACTGAAAACAGATTGAATATCATACTAAAAATAAATAAATAAATAACAACGTAGCGCACATGTTTGAAACAGGATGCATACTGATCTTTCATGGTCATCCAAGGTCATTGATTTCGACACCAATAATGAAAGCGCATATGTGATTTCTATTGGTCCTCAATGATAAACATTAGTCTTATCTTGTTGCGTTTCAGCGATATTATAGATTTTGTACGCCAAAGTCACTTTTCCATACCCCACACCCATTAGGCAAAAATTCTGGGGTATTCCCTGTGAAATAGTTCCATGACGTTGAGATCTGTAGAGAGCGAACACCCCGGCTAACTAACCTTCGAATATTACGATACCTCCACGTCATGGATTGGATAGGCAGACAGACAGACGGACGACGGACAGACGACTTGCCGTAACAATACTACGCTTAGCGAAGCATCGCGCGGTAAAAACTTATTTTTAAAATGAAAATGTTATAAAATATATGTATCTTATTAAGTTGAGATGAATGAATGAATCTTTATTTGCCATGAACAACGCAGGAAAACACATCAATGAGTATAAAAAATAGTCCAACCAGGACAGTAACGCTGAATACAGCACTAAATACTGCCCTAATAAAAATAAATTGAATAAAATCAGATGCACAAGACAATAGTGCACTAATGATACACAACAAACACAAACAAACACAATGGAGCAAAACTAGGTAAGATAAATAAAAATGATAATGTAAACTATATGTGTAATAACCTATGTAACTAAACAGAATTTGCACAAATCGACCTTTTCGATAGTCGATTTGTCTAAATATATCTTGGTGAAACAACTAAACTGTATTAAGAATTGGGAAACTATGTTTTGTCGTCACTAGGTATGCTGGACGTCGTGGACGCCGAGTTTGCGTTTAAATCAGACAACAGTCACTGTGACGAGGAGCTCCGTCAGTTGGAAAACCGAGAACTGGAGCCATCCAGAAGACACCGACTGGACGTTGTCATCAACGACGGAGACTTCCTCGCACAGAATCTGCACGGAACATTCAGCATGGCGTCAAAGGCTGTCGTCACAGAGCGTCACATCGGCATCGACCAGGGACGCCACAACTTCGCTATCGTCGCTGTCGACAAAGGACTCGAGTCTGTACCAGTCGTGGTTGCAGCGCAAAACTACGACCTGCAACTCGGTCGACGATTCCAGGCGTCAGACGTCGTCATTGAGCTACGTCAGCAGACCGAGTTGTGGAACTGGATGCAGCAGACTGATGAACCGACACTTCCGGTCGTCGACAGAGTTGTTGTCCATGTGGAACAGATGTCTGTCCATAATCCACACTGGAAACAGTTCGGCATCGAACTTGGTCAACAGCTGCAGCACAGCGTCGTCGACGTCGAGTCCTGTGTTGTGGTCCTGTCTCAGCCTCATCTGTTTAGACCAGGCGGCGTCATCGACAACATCGGCAGGCAGATTGTCGACGACTTGCAGCTCGTCACAGCATCCTCAACACGGAAGCGAGAAAGACCGTTGACGCCAGTACAGTCACGAAGTGTCCGTGAAGCTCCGTCGTCCAAGAGCGTCCGACGACCAGAAGATGACGACGTGGAGCCGTGTGACGATGACGACGACCATCACATGGATGTAGTCGAAGACCTGCCGTCGACTGTCGACACAACACAGCCTTCATCGTCTGATGGTAACGTCGACTACAGGCAGAGAAAGAAAATGTCAGCCAACATTTTCCGATACTTCATGAATGCTGATGACGAGCAGCAAGACGATATGAACATCCGCGTCCAACCTGAGCTGCAGGAAACCTGGCGTGACGTGATTTCGCGTGATCCGTGTGTCAAGCTCGACGACCTCGGAGACGCCCTACTACACGCCCTCGGCGGAATTCTGTCTGGATCCAGGTCAGTAATGGCTAGTGAATTAACTTGATTTAATTCAATATGTAACTCGACCATGTATAGCCTACAATTTTTAATGAACTAATCAGCAGAATCACGAAAACCAGTTATAATTACCTAGCTTTCTCACGAAGATTTGGTTTTGTTGTCTATGTGTCTATTAGCAACTTTTGACAATAACTATCAAGGTCAATTTTGCAGTCTGGATTCTGCCTTGTCAGCGATCCGTACTGTCTGTTTAAAGTCTAAACTTATTAATGTATTGACATTTTTGAACTTGTAATAAAGTCGCCAAAATAGGCCTACAATTTTGTAGTGATTACAATGTAATTAGACTCTGTGTTGTGTTATTTTGCCAATACCAATTTTGATGTGTCAGTGCATGTATACACAGGAATTTTTAACGTCTAGTTATTTTTTGTTTAATTTTTTAATTCCATCTAATTGTAGTTTTTAAAAATTATGAGAAAAATTTCTAATTTTATTTGACGTTTGCACTCGTGTACAGATATCGACAGCTCCTGCCGTCTGCTGCCTCGCTGCACAGCAACCGGACGGTCGTGGTCGCCGTCTGCTACGACCACACATACTGGGCCGTCATCAACTGTTCCTGGAACACGTTCCTCCTGGAGGACATTGGATATGATGTGCCACAGTTCAGGAGCGCCTATTACAAAGCCGACACCACTGTTGAAGATATCCGGCAACTACTGCTTCAACATATCGGCAGTGCCCTGACGGATCCCAGTGGAGGCGACGTCTTCCGTCAAGTCGACGTCATCAAAGTGGTCGTCAAACAGCTGAAAGGCTTCTGTCATTTCACCAGCAAAGAAGCCGGAGCCTTGACACAGTCCACTGTCACAGCTGTACGCCGAATTTGTGACGATGCAGCCGGTCCGAACAGCACATTGAGTCAGTACAAGGACAAGAGCCAGGGATCGGTCTACATCCGTTCACAACAGTCAACTGGCCACAAGTTCCAGGTATTATTGCAGTGGTGTTTTAGCAGCTAAAACAAAAATATAACAATTGTATTCACTTAAAGTAATATTTTCTTCATATTGTGTATTACTAATGTACGAATTGGTTGTATTTTGTTTTGCATTTTGTCATTTTGCATTACATTATTTGTTAGAATCTCTCTGTGACTCAACGTAAACTAATATATTGGTTTATCATTAACAGATTCATCTTGATAGAAAACATGTTTTAAGAACTCAACTTACGGAGTTGATTTTTTAAAACGTTATTTTATATACGACATGGATGTAAGTATGCATGAAAGTAAATGCACTGTGTTCAGAAAAAACACCCACTCACATTTTCTTCCACATCTCCATAAGTGATGTGTAGATTTAAACAAAAATTGAATTGCAGTGAATATCCGTAAGGAACGGTAGATTCTGACCATGCAGAAATTAGATATTCATTGTGGCCGATGACGTCATTATGACGTCACATTTCTAAACGTTTGTAAATAAGGACCACCAGACAGAATCACAGCCTATTCACAGCATAATTCAACGACTGATAATTAATAATAATCAGCTATTTAACATATGTCAACAAGAATATTACTGTGTTATTGATGAATTGAAATGTCGTAACTTATACTCAAAATATCCGCCTTTCTCTTTAACACAAGTGTGGATTCGCATGAGTCATCCACAACAGTCAGTTGCTGTAACATTATCTCGCGTCAGTGGTGATCGAACTTAATCTGGTTTATGAATGAAAATTTGTTTAATGTTAAAATTACTGTCTTAAATTCCACCGCATAATACACGATACGACCGCGCCTATGCACCAGCAAGTACCCTGTACTCGCAAAAAATGGTATCCTTTGGATCACGGCTTATTGCGTGCTGTAAACTCGCTCCAACTTTAGCCAGACAAATGTGATGTCATAATTACGTCATCGATCGCAATGAATATCTAATTTTTACATTGTTAGAATCTATCAATCCTTGGGTATATTCACTGCAATTTTTGTTTAAATCCACAAATAACTCATGGAGATATGAAAGAAAATGTGAGTGGGTGTTTTTTTTCTGAACACAGTGTATACTGTAAGTAAGCAAGGCAAATAAGGAAGTAATGTTAGTAAGCAAATAAATAAATAAGAAAATTAGTTTGTGAGTAAGTAAAAAATTCAGTAAGTAAATAATTATGGATTTAAATTTGCTTGTTTAGTCCACAAAATTCTTAATACTGGTCACCCGCCATACCTTACCGAGCTCATACAATATCACAAGCCCTCAAGGTCCACGCGTTCATCTGCCAGTCACTTACTTTCTGTTCTTCGACACAACCTTTCATTTGGTGCTAGC
>Ga0209787_1000193_pt1 | contig 9428 bp, 8 predicted proteins | sample WorMetLIZISLAND2_2_FD_187414 | JGI IMG/M metagenome (GOLD analysis project Ga0209787, IMG submission 187414) | Marine gutless worms symbiont microbial communities from Max Planck institute for Marine Microbiology, Germany - Olavius loisae LIZARD... ... | reverse complement strand
TTCAGTACTTTGATACTGTTGGTTGGGTCTTTTGACCTGTAAAAACCGTCTCCCATATAACCTATACTGTGTTGGTGGGGACGTAAAACACTGCTCACTCACTCACTTACAGACACACTGAGATGCTGTCAGAGGTTTGATGTCTTTCAAGTTTCTTTCGAGCAATCTTGCTGTTTTAGTTCAGCACACGTGTTCTTAGTGAATGTATGAAATAAATCTCACTGCTTTACACCAGCTTTATTGTAATATTATATTTCTATTGTTAATGTGATATGTTTTTGTTGGTTGAAAGTGTGGATGAGTTGATCCAATCATCAGACTCTGAACCGGATGAAGACCTGATTGATGAGCCAGCAGTCAAGAAGAGTAGGCGAGTGACTCAGGAAGAGAGGAGGTCAAAAGCATGGTTGAAGGAAGATGAAGACATCGTCGACTTCCTTGACCCGTCAGCTGCACGGAAAGTTGTCGGTAAAAGATTTTTTGGTATTTTTGACCTGTAATAATAGTAATGCTATTTTAGCAACTTTTAGCTATGCAGTAAATGAATGTGAAACTGGAATTCCTGTCTAGCTGACACGCTGTAAAATGTGAAATTTTGGAGTGCATTTAATGTTCGCAAATTTTATGAATGTGTTAATTTGGAAATTAAAAACTGGTGGTCACTTGTGGTATTAGAATAGCTGAAGTATTTTAGTTTGCACTTGCTGTGTTGGGTGCATTTTTGTTGATGGCAATATTAGATGTTGTTAATTCTTGTTCATACAGTTTTGGTATACTGCAGTTAGATTGGCAGATTACTTGTGGAATACTGCTATTTGTTACCAGAAAATTGTGGCACACTAAAATTTGCTAATTTTTAATGCAGTAAATTTTCTGAAAGCCTAAAACATGACATTAAGATGCAGCTAAATTATTTACAGAAGCAATGATACGTTTTATCATTGTGTACTCAGCAAGGGACAGTTTGCACGTTGCTAAGAGTAAGATGCCAGACCTTAGCTGCACCATGACTGCTGGTGTTGGTTCTAGACTGTACTCATGTGGTAAGTTTTGTCTGGTTGTGATGTGATGATGGTAGCTACAAAGCCTGAAAATGCTGCTGGCAAACACAAGCCAGTCACGCACAACTTCAAACTGTCGGCCGACGGTCGTCTCATCGTCACGGATGACAGCTTACAACAGCGTCAGTAGTTTACTTGAATTTTTATCTCTGGAATCACAACTGTTTAACACATGTGAAATGTAACTGTGGCCTTGACGTTAATTATAGTTACAAACGTTTGTTAATTTTAAAGTAGCTTGCAGTTCCAGTTGAGATGCTGTGTAGAATGTTTCTGTTTTCAATCTGTTTTAGCGGATGGAAATCAGTCAAAGACAGCTGCAGATGTTGAAGATTTTGTAGAAAGTGGAGACAGCGTTAAGGTTTCAATCAACTTATTGTTTAAATGACTCTTGGGTAGCAAAATATTGTGTAATTCTGTTAATTAATGTCTGGAATGTCATTGTTATTGTGTATTCATGTGTGAGGAACTTGTCGTGCTGCTGAGACCCGTCAGTAATGTTTGTCTGTGAACAGCGGAAGCGTCGCCTGTCATCGCGTGTCTCTGACGACTATGAAGATATTGACGAGGCTGAGAGCACTTACAGAGGTAATAATTTACCAGTTTATGGAGTGTACTAAGCTTGTTGCACTTTGACACAGTGAGTATCACCTGGATGACTCGATGAGATGAACTGGAAAGAACAGAATCTCAAGTGCTGGTAAAGCTGGACAGCTGTTGTTGGTTCATGGTTGCAGCCAGCGGGAAAGGCATTCACCGACCGTTGAAATCAGAGCGCAGTGAAACTGCTGGTCATCAATATCGAGCAAAGGTATCAATTTGCTCACTACTACAATTATTATAGTTAGATACTGATATACAAACTTCACTGCATGAAATTTTCATTGAGCAGCATTACTTGAGTCACTAATGCTGATATTACTGGGCATGAGTCTGAAAACATTTACTGGTGTCGTACGTAACGATTATCTGTGTAGTGAGATACAAGAACGGTCGTTTGTTATGTCTAAAACCTTTTCATTTGTGACTAGTTGTTTTCAGCACTGCTACACTTTTGGTTGGTCACAGGTGTTTTCCACCCAGTAAAAAAATTGAGATGTGACATGACATGGAGAAACTGTGTTTGACAGTTAAGCAGGAGCCACAGTAATGGCAGTGTTTCATAGGTTCATTATTGAGAGCACTGAGAGAGAGATTGATGGTTTGTATGTGTACAGAAAGCTGGTGGTGATGTGAAGAAAACTGGAAAACCAGATCCATATGCATATGTTCCTCTTCAGCACCAGTTTCTCAACAAAAGGTTTATACACTATCCCGGCAATCTTGAGAAATGTGAATCTCAGCAACTACTGTAGAGCATAGATATCTGTCGCTGGGTGTGAGCAGCGTAGACGTAACACATCTTGCTGTTAGTTGGATTGTACTGAGCAGTGTTTTACGCCCCAACCAACGCAGTAAATGGGAGACGGTTTTTACAGGTCAAAAGACCCTACCAACAGTATCAAAGTACTGAAGGAAAATCTTGCTGTTAGTTAAGTACAGGTGTAACATGTACAAATGAAACTAGTTGTTGACCATTGTTGATGTGGCTACCAAATAGACAGGACCTTAAGCCACTCAAATGTGAAAATAAATGCTGTGCTCCTGTAACACAGCTATTGTAGAAAGAATAGCAACATTTAACAGCATACAGTCTTTTTGAATTGTGCAAATGCTACCATAACTGTATAACCACCCCCTTGTGTTTCTTGCCCTTTATTTCACAGTATTCACAGGTACCCGGTAAATAAACAGGTAAAATTATAAAGGGCGCGGATGTTGGTGATACTCGTTGCCAGTATTGTGTATTGAGAATTTGTTGTTGGCCCATCACTATGCTACATCTTTGTTGATATTTATACAGTGACATTACTGAAGACTTGCTTCAGGTGTTTCATGATGTACAATTACTGTAGTGTTTCAGAGATTTAAAATTACAAAACAAAACCTCAAAAATAAATTTACATATGAAAATGCAAAATATAATGGTTTTGCAACATATCATATTTAGAACACATGCATGTGTGTGCATTTGTGCACACAGCATCCAGATTGCGAACAAGCAAGCAATACTGCCACCATGTTGATATGAACTTTCAGTGTTTAAGTTTTTTTTGGTTATCATTTTTACGTAGGAAACTGTGAATTTATTGAAATGTACTTTTACACATGTAAGAAATGATATACAATGTGATCAGAAAGAGTTAATTCTTGTTTGATAGCTTGAGATAGTACTGTCGGGTGTGACTTAAGAGTTATTAAGTGAAGAAATAGTTAAAATCTGCATTTGAATAATGTAAATGCAAACAATGGAGATTATCAGAGCAATCAATTTAAACTGGGTTCAACACCATATGTTCACATTGGTCTTGAGCATGGGCTCTTAATGGGGTTTCATGTTGTCTATTAACTATATCAGTTCCTTGCTGCTATGAGTGGCCTGGTTACATGAGAGTCTTGAACCTTCACTGCCAATCGTGTGATATGCTTTTAAGTCCTTCCTACTGTACTCCGTCGCTCGTATAACCTATACTGTGTTGGTGGAGACTTAAACCATGCTCAATCAATCAATACTCTACGCCAGCTTAAATCCTTCAACTACTTCAACACTCTACTACGAAACCATTGTCATGACTGCTGGCTAGTGATCTCAGCTTGAAATAGTAAACCTAATACATGAGCATCTGTTGAATGATATGCTGGTTGATGTAGGAAAAGAGCGAAAGCTGCCGGGCAGTTTAAACATCTGGTGAAAGGTGCACGCCGAGGTGCTGTAAAAGGACAGAAGCAGAAGCGTCGTAAGCAGGAGAAACACAGCAGCAGAATGAACTGAGTGTGCCTCCCAAGTTGTGTTGTATATACACAGACAGTCTGATGATGCAGAACTTTGCCATTTGTTGCTGCTGCTGTTACAGTGGCGTTCTGTTAATGCATCAGTCTCTGTGCAGCTCGTGTATGTTACTGTGCTCCTGCTGAATAAATGCCAACATACTGAATTACGTCGTCATTACTGACTTCAGTGATGCTGTCACAATAAACTATTGCAGTGGCAATACAATTGTCAGTAATCTCATGCTTAGATGTCTCTGTATAATCTCTTTTGTACACGCCATTGGCCTAATAAACTTTAAACTTCCTCAGGCATGATATGGCCGCTACTTGCGTGCTTAAAATGCCGTTAAACCCTAACCATCCATCCATCCATTCGTCTCTATGGATGACACAGCATGTATTACTGCCACTGCCTGCATGAAAAGGTACACATAATTTTGACAACATTCCTGTGCTAAGGTGGTGATATGTTTTAACTACTACATTGTCTCATTTAATGAGTTACTTAGTGCAGTGCTGAAGAATAAAGCATACATTCCCATTCAGTACAGATTTAATGTGTTAATGATGGAAACTGATCAAGCAGATGAAAAATCCAAATGTAATGATCGTAAGCAGAATTCTAGCAATGAGGTTAGCATGCCATAAGCATCATAAGAAGGCTATAAGCACAACCAGCCAGATTTTGTTGTTCAACAATGAACTCAGTAATATATTAACACAAAACAGTCAGTGAGTTGAAAATGATTAACAGTACCATACATAGCAAATGAAACTGAAACACGTCATTGGACCACTAGTATTACGTTTGTCAGAAATGTGCATCTCTTGCTTCCATTTGTGTACGCACCATGCTTTAAATCCTTTCGTTTATCATGTGTCCTTTATTTCACAATTCTTGCAGTTTATTAAAAAGCTAAAATAATGGTGTGAATGCCGATTCTATTCATTATCATTGCATTGGCAATGAGAATTCTTAATAATTGCATGTTGCTAAGCCTACTGAAAGCAATATTTGTTTTGTTTAAATATTTATCAGTAAGATTTACACGTGATTGTGAGCATCTGGCAGAATAATGGTAGTTAAATGTTTGAAAATAAAAGGCACAAAAATAAATTACATAACAAGTGTGGAAGGCAGAAATTACAGGAATTGTGCAGAAATCAAGGCAATAATGATATTTATTGATTTCATTCCCTTAAATCTCAGTTGCAGTCATATATTTATCAATGTATTAAAATTTAGTGTCAAACTTCATGGAAGAACAGTATACAATAAGCAGATCACGTCATGTATTATATTACAAGAACTGGTTGTCCACAATCTGTAGTCAGCATGATATCCACACTTCAGGCACTGCAATAAAAACTAATAGCTGGTATAGTTACAGTATCTGCGAGTTAAAAGCAGATGCTTACAAGCAGGATTCATACACAGCATCACACAGCTTCAACATTCCTAACAAATTACTGGAGTAATAGTCACCTAAAATGAGCCTAGTTTCATGCAGTGCACAACTCGTATCAGTCAACATTAAAACAAATAGTTTATCACACAAGCATGCAGATACAGCTAACATATGTTTACCTAACATAAAATATCAACAGCATTGAGACCACCACTCATGAAACGAGATTGCTGTATGTGTGTTCACTACCAGTGTTTTTTACTTAGCTGTTTTAATTTTAGTTTTAGTATTAGTCTAGTCGACTAAAAGTGTTGACTATGTTTTAGTTTTAGTCACCGGGACACTTTCAGTCTTAGTTTTAGTCAAGTCGACAAAAATTTGCTGAATTTTAGTTGTAGTTTTAGTCACTTAAGTATCACACCAAAATGAATGCAATCATACCATACAATATTACTAAATACTGAGTTCGACGCAATCACTTTTGGTACGCAGTACGCACTGCTGTCGGCTGAGCAGCATGCTCATTTTCGCGGTAAGTTACGGCCAGCTGACAAAAAGTAGTGATGAAATGTCGACGAAAAATTTACGAATTTTAGTTTTAGTTTCCGTCATTTGGTCGAATTTTCGTCATAGTTTTAGTTTTAGTCGACCAAAAAAACACTGTTCACTACATCATTTTATGTACTGTTCTATGTAAAGGAACTATAATTAGGGTAAGTTAGGTCTCAAAAGAGTTGACTGACTTTGACACAGATGATGATTATGCACCACAACTTGTATACACACCATACGGCTTACACAACATGCAACGACAGATTAGCACTACTGCGCCAAAAAACTTAATCAGTCAATCAATTAATCATTTATTAGCCATAATAACATGAGGTAAAATAAACACAGAGAATACAATTAGTACAGATGGCAGAAACTGCGCTTATAGTTGACCTTGAAACACAAATTAATCAACATTACATTATACCTACATGTGATACAATGTGCCATGGTTAAATATACCGGTACCGGTAACGACTATCCATCATGCTTCATTTTGAGCATGCATACCTGACAGAGTAAAGTTTATTAGTATGGCCAATGGCATGTATAAAAAATTATTCATTTAGCATTAATATTATAGAAGAGATCTTTCAGATTAGAAGCTGTATGTAAATTTTGGCAAGTGATATAAAAGTCGACACAACTGATCAGCACATGTTCTACAGTTAATAAAGAGAGTGGGTTAGATACGTATGACCTATTCTGGCACGATTAGAATAGATGTTATGGAGTTTATTACTAGTTAAACTAAGCCAAAGGTGTTGCCACTTGGCAAATAAATGTTTTTAAATAGAAGATGTGACATTAGAATAGGGTAGTTGGTAGGTACTAGTGATTGTGATGTTGATTTAGCAGTTTGATGTAATTTTTGCTGGATACCCAGCTATATTGGCATCACTGGTAATGGAGTTCTTCAGTCACAATAACAAATCTGCATTATAACAGCTATGTAATAATAACTATAATAATAATACAACTGCAAACAGAAATATGAGCATAAACCAAATCTCTAACAAGTGTGTTCATATTGATCTATGAAAAAATATGAATGCATTCCTGCTGGGACTTGAGAATTGTGAGCAAATCAGAATGAATGTTAAAAACGTGGAATTCTACTGAATATCGCTACTGCCGCAAAAACTACACTGTAAAACAAGATGTCTGAATCAGGTGTATAACTGGCAGTACACAAAACTGACAGTGACTGAGACGCTGCTTTGCTAACACACTGTTAAAAAGAAACATCCTGTCGCACAGTGTAATGCTTGCCATATATACTCGCGTATAACTCGCTACCGGTAAATTTACGACAAAATATTGACCTAAAAGTTTATCTAGATGTACATGCCCATAGCGACGACGCTGTAGATGGCGGCCCGTCCACACAAGCTGAATAATAGGCCTCTGTTGAGTTTATTATTAGTGAAGCTTGCATCCGGTACAAGTCCTCAAAAACTACCTAGGACTTACACGCGGGTCAATGATTTTGGACCACATACAGACTCGATTTTTAGGGGAACGACTTATACACGAGAGTGACTTATATGCGAGTTTATATGGTATACTACGTCCGTGTTGCCCAAGTTTGGACAAAAAACTCAACTAGTTTGTACCAGTGCTGCCTAAATATGGTCAACATTGCCAGTAAAACGCCACCATTTCATGTCACTTTACAGACCACAAATTGCGTCCACTGTTGTACCACACACCTGTACACTGACAATGCCACATATACAGACTGAATTAAATTACTCCGACAAATTCACAATCACGGTAGTTATGCATGTATTTAGGGACAGCCAAAAACCTACAAACGCATGTATTACAGTGCATTATTTACAACCCAATGTGGAATTATGTATCAAAAGAATAGATGGTTAGGATTAAACGGCACTTTACGCATGCAAGTACTAATAAAAATTTAACCAACATTACTTATAGAAATTTGGCATGATAGAATAACAGCAATGGCCTTGTTTACTTTAGATTGAATTGGATGGAGCAGTGTTTTACGTCCCCGCCAACATAGTATAGGTTATATGGGAGACGGTTTTTACAGGTCAAAAGACCCAACCAACAGTATCAAAGTACTGAAGGAACATATAGTACACAGACAAATCAAACATACAATAAGCAGACATATAAACACAAAACACAGCAAATCCCCTAGTCTACACTAATATGCGATGACTAAGGGAGGACTCCCACAGACAGCAGGTTCGCCATGCCTAAATGACGGTGGGACTGCTGCCGTGGTACACCTTGTCTACTTTAGATGTCAGTTGCAACTGACTGCCTTTACATCAGTAATATGTTTCCCCATCTTTAACACGTGAATAGGGGTTAAGGTCAAGGAGACTATCTTTCTAAGCCAGTCTCTTGACTGAAGCAAAACTATTAATGACTTTGACTTGGCTGATACTGAACATAACTGCAACCAGCAACAACACAAAAACTAAACAACCGTCCAAGAAAACTGCTACCATATGCACAAGCTAAAGCAAGAGCCTGGTTTAGGGTCTTTTACACAATCGGACTAGGAACTGTGTTGAGTAGGATGAAACATATTCTACCGCTCCAAGCGCCATTGTTACTGAGCACTTGTACACATCATGTCACACACTGATGAGTAACAGGCCAACAATCAGAGAATGAAGAAAACAATATTTGTTATTACATCATTAAGCTAGTAACTCTGTCAAAGATGTGTGACCGTAAACAAAGAAGTAACCAGCATACCAGTGAAACAAAAACAATGCAAAGAAAAAAGAACATGCTGTGCATGCAACTCTATCGCAAGGCATGAAACACTTAAGTTGTCTTCAGTGGAGTCCACAATTACAGTTCTGTACGAGGTTTAAATTGGAAAATTTCACGGTTAGATGGTCGATATTGACCATCGTTAAAGGCCTGTCTTGACTGCACAAACCATTAGACCATATGTTTCAAATATGATGTCTTCAGACTAATAAACAAGCAATCATTTGACACACATACTGCAGAACACACAAGAACAAACTGCTGGTAAGTATGTGCAAATAGAACCAAGTCCATCCATCCAATGACACTATATTGTTGGGAAAAGTGTCCGCAGTCTACTGCCTACACAAGATCAGTGTGACATCACAGTGGTACATATTGTGTACAAGCTTACATAAATTATCAAAATAATTATATATATATCATCACTGGTATTTTCAGTCTAAAGTAAAGAATGATACAATACAGGAAAACATGTGAAGAAAAACCTGGTTCAGATGATTCCTATGACGGCCGACACTGAAAAGTCTGTCAGGCCCAATGTGGAATCCCCGTTTTATCCCCGTACTAGTAATATAGTTTGGATGGCATCACACTGCACTTCAGTGCATATTTCAATTTCTACAGCTAGTTTATTTCATTGTTATTATATTGGCTTGCAATTTTTTTGCAAATTTGGTTTGTCAATTGACTCCATCTCCGCTGTCTAAGTACTAAATACAATGAATTTCATAATTTTCCAATGATGAAGTCACTTTAAATCACTCTAAAT
>Ga0209787_1000192_pt1 | contig 9494 bp, 8 predicted proteins | sample WorMetLIZISLAND2_2_FD_187414 | JGI IMG/M metagenome (GOLD analysis project Ga0209787, IMG submission 187414) | Marine gutless worms symbiont microbial communities from Max Planck institute for Marine Microbiology, Germany - Olavius loisae LIZARD... ... | reverse complement strand
GCCGACAACGAGGAAGACGTGCGAGCGCGACTCTGTCCTCGCGCGCGTCTTTGGGGGGTAAACCAGTTCGACGTCGTCTACAAGGCAATTGCCGTTGTCGATCACGTGACTAATGACGTCACGTGATCCTGAACGCACGCGTTCTTTTGGGAGGGCCAAGAACTTCGTCCTCGTCTTCGGACGTTTATTAAAAGTAAAGTTTCTCCGCTAGGGGTGGGTTCAGTATCTCGAAAATGGCTAGAGATAGAGGCTCGTTTGCATGGGAGCGCCAGTAGAAATTACACACAAACTTTCAATAATTCGCTCGACAGGCAAGGCTGCGTGTATGCTATGGTTTTGACACAGTTAACTTATTTTCACTTTCAGATGACAGTTCACATTTACTTCGCAGTTACTACTGAGATGATCAAGAAGCTTGGCCATCGCAGACAGATTGCATGACGACATGCAGTGTGAACATTAGTGTGTTGCTTGACTTGACTTAGCAACGACCGACCGACAGACCGATCGACTGACTGGGCGAAATGACCAAGTGTATGCGACAGGTGCAAATAGGACCGTAACGTCCAATGCTGATGCACATCGTGTCGCCGACATTCAGTTTTCACATAAACTTTTTCGGTTTCGGAGGACAGAGTCGCGCTCGCACGTCTTCCTCGTTGTCGGCATTGACCTGTGATGTTTTGTTGTATGCGTGTACGGTGTCGTGTATGAGTCCAGATATCGACGTGTGGTTGCGTTACAGTTTCAGATCGATACAGTTTCCGTCGTGCTTTACTCTTCAACTTTTCGTCACTGCTGTGTTCTGTGATCCAGGGCGCAGCCTGCCTTTCCGGACTAGTCAGTCTGTCGTCGCTGTCGTGTCGTCTGTCGACGTCGCGTTTGCTGGACTGGACTGTTCGATCTGTCGTCGCATTCGAGTCGCCCGTCGACGGTGTGTTTTGCGTGGACTGTTCTACCAGTCGTCGCTGTGATGTACCGCGTACAATGCTGTACTGTGACTGTGGATCCAACCCATAACGGAGGAACGCTCAGCAACATTAATGTAATCTATACATTGCTAAAATACATTTAGAGGGAAACTACAATTCCGTCTCTGACAATTCGACTCTATCTCCATTTGTTTATATATTGTTGCCTCACAATTCTGCGAAATCATGCAAAATTTTCGAGAAAATTCGACCGCGTACAGCATTTCAAGGTTATCCAAAATCATCGACGTTAGTGCCAATCGAAGGTGCATGTGCAATTTGCGTTTTTTGACTGATTCACTCGCATGACCGCGACAGACAGACGGACGAACAGACGCACGATGGAAGGACGATAGCATATAGTGCGCTAAGTATATGCGCTGTCTGTCGCGTGCTAAAAAATCTCACAATGTGTCAGTCTCAGCGAAACCAAAAAAAACGTCTTAAACAGTCGCGTAAACTCGCCCAGGGGCACGTCTCGCTGTCGAAGTTCGACCGGTAGACAGTTCCACAATCTTAACCTGGTAAACGTGAAACTCCCGTCACACAGCCGTGTATACGTTCGAGGGACTGCACAACTGTCGACGTTCGTTGACAGGAGGTGTCGGCGTGCCGTTTTCCGTCACAAGTAATTGGAAATCGTCCGACAGGTACGACGCGGTGTGGTCGAGAAGAGAACTCCAGTACTCCAGTATCGCAACTTCGAACTCGATTCGGTGTCTCGCAGGCAGCCAGTGAAGTTGTCTCAATACCGGTGAGATGTTGTCTCGCTGACGCGTTCCGGTGACCAGCCGCTCTGCCGTGTTTTGTACCGACTGCAGGCGCTGAATCAGCCTGCCAAAAAATGTCACACGATAGCGCATTGCAGTAGTGAAATCGACACGAAATTAAGCGCTTGGAGTGGACCAACGTCTTGGTGTGGTCATAGAATAGCCAGAGAGCGAACGCGCGACTGTACGTAACTGATAGCGTTCGTTATCAACCGAGTGACTGCTAGCAATTGATGAAAGTTTTGTGTGCAATTTCCATATTCGCGGTACTGTTTCGCATTATTTCTTATTAGTAATTAATGAACATGAAATGCATATAGAGCAAGAAGCCAAGCTGTCGCTGGGATAGCCGACACTACTACACTACAACAGTCTATCTATAGTAACATAGCCATTGTTGCTAAATAACAGTATCTATACTCTCCAGCTGTTTTTGAAATATTGCGTTCTAATCGTATCGAGGTCACGAGTTTGGCCTTTCGCGGTCACGTGACGTTATCGGTCACGTGATCGTGCATGCGATTCACCATAGACCATTTGCCATTTGCTTCTTCAGACAGTTTTCCGGTAAGACGCATCGTTTAGGCACAATACATATGTTACAGACGACAGGCAGACGGACGATAGACGGACACGACAGTGACGACACTGTAGCACAAGCGCGATCGTTAGTACGGTCGGCTAAAAGTGAAGTATGTTGTAGTGGTATGATATGCGATCGTTCGTCTACTTTTCATAAAATGTCAAACACAAATCGATTGGGCTGGCTGACGTGACACAAATTTCAGTGACGCTGTGCCTTTTTTCGAGCTATGAATTCATGTAAGACAGACAGACAGACAAACGGACGGACGGACAGCGACGATGAGACCGTCACATAGGGCGCGGTTAGATCGCAACAATTTCCAAAGGTCAGCGCGACGGATAGATTTGCCAGCGACTTAGCGTACGTGCTGAAAGGCGGACTGTATAGGATTATAATGCAATTCTAATTCTAGCCGGCATTATAGTCTGTATGTGTAAGTATGCTTAGGACAGGCCAGCTAATTGTTAGCAACACGGCAGTGCAAACATTGACGCGTCTGCTTGAATAGTTCTTAGCGACCGACCGACTGACGGAGCGTGTCAGCGAGCTTGAACAATGGCTAATCGCGTGGCAGGTGAAACTGCCACTTGTCGAATACGTCTGTATGGGCAATGTGGCGAACTGCTCGACATCGCGTGAATTCTTGAACAGTATGCAGTGATAGTGGCGATATTTTCATGAAATGTTGACTACGTCTGCTTCGACATGCGAGATCGTCGAGAGTTCGCGAGCGGGCGAGCGAGCGTCAAATGGAGGTGCGTCTCGAAGACTTTAGTCAAAATCGACTCGCTTGCCGACTGGCGTGACAAACTGGCATGGAGTATACGATTCTCTCCTCTGGCGGCTCGATGGTGTCGACATGATCTGTGCGTCGCTGATAAGTTTTCAGAATGAACACACACACTGTCGAGCGAGTTGTGTGCAGCATATGCAGTTGGGATGTTGATTTTCCGTCGTATCGTGTCACGACGTCAACACAACTTGTCGATAGTCCTACATCACTCACGTGCGAAGTTGCTCTCTAGTCTGACTTCTGGTGAATCGAGCACGTGCTTTCGTCGGCTGTAAGACGTATAGAAGAAATACATTTTTTCAGTACACGGAAGATGAGTAGAGCGAGAGACGATGTTGCACGACACTTATCGCTAAGATAATGCTGTGGAGTGTCGTCGTTAACTGATAGTCTGTTTGTCGGACGGCGACGCGCCGTCGTGTAGTCCGTGGTCGTCAACGTGCTTTACCGTTCCGGACTGGTCAGTCGGGTGTCGCACGCTGTCGATCAGTGTGTGGTCGAAGGAAGGAGTGCTGTGCCGTGCTGGACTGCTCAACCATTTGCCATTGTCGTGTTCTCGGGTTCGACGGGGTATCGCTATCGTGTGATCCATAGTCAACGCTATGAGCTAGAGTTCCGGATCGGTACAGTTTCCGTCGTGCTTTACTCGTCAACTTGTCGTCACTGCTGTGATGTCTGTGATCCATGGCGCGTCCTGCCTTTCCGGAATAGTCTGACTGTCGTCTCTGTCGTGTCGTCTGTCGACGTCGCGTTTGCTGGACTGGACTGTTAGATCTATCGTCGCGTTCGAGTCGCCCGTCGACCGTGTGCTCTGCGTGATGGACTGTTGCTGTTCTACCGGTCGTCGCTGTGATGTGCCACATACAATGCCGTACTGTCGTTGTCGTCACGATGCCTTGATATGCTGTTGCCTCCTGTGGTTGTCGTAAGTTGTACAACGGTGTAATTTGACTATAGTGAGGAAACTATCCATTCTGTTTTTCTTGTTCGTTTGTTTTGTCAATACTATCTGCTATACATCACAGACAGCGTTCTCTTTATTCTTCTACGAACTCGAGTCATATACCTAGCATAACAGTAACGCCATCAATAAGAAATTAAAAGGTTTTCGTTGGCATAGCGACGTGCAGTAAAAGTAATATCAACTCTGCGATTGATTTCGTTTTGGACTAATACGCCCGTGTGACAGACGGACGGACGGACGGACAGACGCGTGTCGGCGCAAATGGAGACGTGGTTGCAACACATTATTAGCTACGTGAAGATGTGTCGCTAGACATGTACGACAACGACATAATGTCGGTTTCGTCGTCAGTACGTGCCCAATATTGAGACAATCATGTTTGGAGTTGTCGAAACTGGCCTACACATGTATACAATATGGAACGTGTTTGGGAGTGATTGATTGATAGATAGATAGATAGATAGATGGATGGATAGACATAGAAATTTGTATGGTGCATTAGGCCTATCATGCGTACGTATCTATTGCGTTGAATGCACTAATATCGCGCAAACTAAAAAATATCGTCTTAATGGTGTCTTAAGTCGCTGAATCAGCCTGCCAAAAATGTCACACGATAGCGCATTGCAGTAGTGAAATCGACACGACATTAAACGCTTGGAGTGGACCAACGTCTTGGTGTGGTCATAGAATAGCCAGAGAGCGAACGCGCGACTGTACGTAACTGATAGCGTTCGTTATCAGTCGAGTGACTGCTAGCAATGATGGAAGTTTGTGTGCAATTTCCATATTCGCGGTACTGTTTCGCATTATTTCTTATTAGTAATTAGTGACCAAAACCGACAGACAGATCACAAAACTCAGTCGGTAGTGAGTTCCAGACCGTCGGGTCCACAACAGAGAAAACCCGACGGGCAAATGTAATTTGCACAACAGTCAGCTGATGCTGGCAGGTGATCGTAGATGTCGGCTGTTGATGGCGATGAGCGGATCGAGTCCAGTGGTCGCTCAAGTAAGTCGGCGCTTTGTTCTCCAGACACCGACAAACCATGACAGCGATCTTGTACTCGATTCGCTCGGAGACGTTGAACTAGTGTAACTGATCATGAAGTAGACACGACAGGCCATGGTCATGCGTACTTGCGAGAGTTTGTGACGAGGCGATCGCTGCATGCTGCATTCAGCACACGCTTTAAAATGTCAGTTGTGGACTTCGGCGATCCAGTAAAACTGCGTTGTAGCAGTCCACGCGCGAAGTAATGAAGGCAGGACGAGTTGTCGTTGATGTTGTCGAAGGCAACGGTATTTTACCACGATCTAAAATGTGTCATCTGTACTGCGTTATTCTACTGTCATGGAATACAACAGACTTCGTCGTTATAATTCAAGATTTACAAATATAGTCTAGTTTTAGACAGAGTAATAGTGCGGGCTGCTTGCTGTTGGCAAAATTACAGGTTGAGTCGTTTTGGGCATACTTCGGATATTGTTTGGGAGATATTTTCGCATATTGAGGTTAAAAACTGCCAATTTCGCCTCTCTATTCTGATCGTAGACCCTAGCAGAGGAACGTCTAGCAATATCAACGTAATCTATACGTCTGTGAGAAGTACATTTGGTGGGGTACAATTCGGTAGCTTAGTATGTTGACATGCTTGCGACATGCAGTGAAAGTACTCTGTGGCTGATAAAATTCAACCGATTTTAACAGATATGATCGTGCGAGCGACGGACGGACGGACGGACAGACTGACGGGCGACAACATATAGCGCGCTTTGCATATGCTGCGTGCTGTCACGCTCTAATAATTATTGCTATTTGACATAGTTTTGATGAGTCAATTGTAGAACCCCTATAAGCAACGTTGTCGCTATGTTGACATGCTGACGACATGCGGTAAAAGTAATATCGACTGTGTGGCTGATTGACAGACGTATACTGGTGATACATTCCCACTGACTAAATTTAACCGTTTTTGACTAATGCACGTGTGTGAAAGACGGATGGACAGACGACAGCATATACGGTATACATGCATGTATGCTGTCGCGTGTTAACTGCCCGTGTAACAGACGGACGGACAACGGATGTAGGTGATGGCATATAGCGCGTTCTGTACGTATGTTGTTGATTGTTGAAATCTATGACTGATTAAATTCAACCGTATTTTGACTGATTTACGTATGTGACGGACGGACAGACAGACAGATGGACGGACGAACGACAGCATATGGCGCACTGGCACACGGCAGACGGGACGATGAAGACAGAAGCACGGATAGACTGACTGACAGATGGTCGGATAGAAGGATTGGTGATGAAAATTGCATGATATTAACTTCAACCGTTTTTGACTGATACATCCTTGTGACAGACGACGGAAGAAGGACAGACGGACGGCGATAGCATGCTGTCGCGTGCTGTCCACCTGTGTGACAGACGGACAGCCAGACAGACAGACGACAGCGTATAGCGCACAGGCAGACGGCAGACGGCGATGAAGATAGAAGAACGTATAGACTAATAGGCAGACGGGCTATGAAAATTGCAATATCCTAATTCAACTGGTTTTGACCGATTCATCCGTGTGACATACGGACGGACGGACGGACAGACGGGCGGACGAGCGCATAGTAAGCGTGGTCTACATATATGCATGCCGTCGCACGCTAATAATTGTCGCTAATCGACGTAGTTTTAAAGACTCAGCCGTAGAATACCACATATACCCAAACGTGGGCACTATGTCGACGCGACATGCGGTAAAAGAGAAAATATCAACTCGGTGACTGATTGACAGATGGGCGCAGGTGACAAAATCCACAAGTCGACGTCCCATTCACGCTTAATAACTCCATTATTTGCTTACTTATTGTCAATGGACGGTTGCCGCTAAGCCTATTCATTCACTCGGTAGACGGCGGTGGGTGGTTGCTATGGACGCAAGCGGTTGCTAGGTGGCGAGTCAGAAGACGCCCTGAGACTGGAACACGGCGTCCGCCATCTTGCTTTTGGGCAAGTCTGGGCAGAGTTATCCAAATACCCCATCGTACACCTACTACTATGGAACTCTTTGCCTAGACTGTTGCGTGACACTAGCCACAACACTACTAGCTTTGGACATTAAAAGACATTTTTTTCTCTCGGAGTACTAGTGCATACAGCGCATTAGGGGCTTTAGCGATTATAGGCTATACGAATCTATGTTTTACTTACTTACTTACTTACTAAAAGGACAACTTTTGGGGGCATGGACCCCCTCCCCCCTAAATCCTCCCATGATGAAGGTTAACATATCGACTGCATAACTATAGGTGTCTAATGATTACCTATATACAGGTCCAACATCTCGGTAACACTGAAATACACACGACAGCACAGCGTTCAGTGCCGGCCTTTGCACTATGCGGGCTATGCGGCCGCATAGGGCCGCCAATTTTAGGGGGCCGCCATTTTCGCGGCAATGAGATTCTGCCGAATTTACAGAACTTTCTTGTAATTATTTATTTACAACTGAAAATAAAAATCTGCAACGCGCAGTTCAGTGCTGTGAAGCGTAGAACTTCATTATAAGTCTTGACTCTCTACGGCCATGCACCAAATTCGATTTCGGCTTTTTGTAGAACTTGCAGCGTTCCCTGACCCCCTAGCTGGCGAGGAGGGGGACTGGCTGCCCCTGTCCTTATTGGAGCCACTGAGCTCACTATGTCGTGAAGCAGCGAAATACTTTTAATACACTGCACCTCAAAATGCACATAAATGCGTTCGTTCATTAGCGGAGCTCGATCCGCCTGGACCCTTTGATTTTACAGCGCTGCCCGCGACCACTAAGTGGAATACAGGGAACTAATTAAAGGTAGAGGGGCCGCCTAGTCAAGGCCGCATAGGGCCGCCAAATTTCTAAGGCCGGCACTGAGTGGACAGGGTTACCATCCAAATTAACCATTATTAAAAGTAACAGTTTTGTAACGCCTCGTGTTTACACAGTCCAACCACAGCTAGCTACTGAATTTAGCAGGATAACCTTCAGGACCAGACGATGAATACGCGTCGTTGCTACCACCGATCGAGGGTCCGATTTCACTTCCACAATCTTCCTCCCCTGCAGCTGATAGTTCTACGGAATTTGGCTGGGAGTCTAGATGCCTACGCTTGTCGGTGTCTCCTTCCCACCACCACCAGTCAGTAGGCTACTGTAGGCTACCTACCAGCCAGACGATAAACCTCGTCCCGCGACCATCTATGCACCCATCTGGTGTGATACATGGCAGTGCCATTTATAACAGTAACACCCCCAAAGATTGGTAGTTTTAATCAGCTGGATTAAAATCAGGACTGTTTGTTGGGACCAGAGATTAAAAAGAAAGAACTGTGTAATGTTTAGCAAGAGTCTTCGTTTCACGAGTGCGGTGCGGTGCGCTGCGGACAGACCGTTTAGCTAGAACATATAGAGCAGACGTTGTCTACTACCAAGCAACAGTTCAGCTGATTTCCAACTGCAAGTTGAGAATGCGAACGTTAAATACCGTGTAAGCGTGTGCATGTCGTAAATTTTATTGGTAGCATTTTTGCGAAAAATTATCCACATCGGATCAGCATTGACAAAGTTGTTATTTTTTTAAACATATGTACATACAGAACTACGGCGCTTAGGTTGCATATGCCTCGGCAGAACACAGACTCAACGAATCTACCTTTGCCCGATGAGGTCCAGTGCTTTTTCTGTTGGCGGCTGCAGCTGCAAACTCTGTTTAACTTTTGCGGCAAGACTGTTTGATGAGAAAACGTGGTTTGTGTTGCGTGCATAATATGAAGCCATGACGCTACTGCAATGTCGCAAGACTTCAGAATCAGACCTCGCCAGTAGGCAAGGAACCTGCTAGTTACTAATCTAATGTATTTGGCGTATATGCGTTACTTATGTGTATGTTAAGTGTGTGTAGAACGCGATAAATGAGTGGTAATGAATTATCCCATTCTTATAGTGTTTAACGCATTTTATTCCACTGTCGCACGGGTTGTGGCCGATGATCGATTGTAATGCCCAGTTCGTTCACGCACGACTGCATGACGTAGAATTAGCGACACGTTATACCACTTCAGACCCTAATTAGTAGAGATAGGTACAGCTAGAGCGACAGTGGAATAAGTGTTACTTGATTGTGAGACTCGTGCATATTACCACGTGGCGCAGGACGCCCTTGAGGCTCTTCAGATAGTTAACGATATATCACAGGCACATTGATCATTGCCTCGCAGACCCCTTCTTGCCTGGCAAGTCCTATAGTGGCCCTCTGTCAAGGGACTGGAGGCAGGATAGGAATGAGTGCAGGGTTGGAACTGTCGGGGGTTGGGGGGTTGAACCCCCAGTTCATGTCTACAGACGCTCATTTTTGAGTGAAAATCGGC
>Ga0209787_1000190_pt1 | contig 9520 bp, 9 predicted proteins | sample WorMetLIZISLAND2_2_FD_187414 | JGI IMG/M metagenome (GOLD analysis project Ga0209787, IMG submission 187414) | Marine gutless worms symbiont microbial communities from Max Planck institute for Marine Microbiology, Germany - Olavius loisae LIZARD... ... | reverse complement strand
ATAACAGTGGGCAATACAGGTCGCACCCGGTGACTAGTGTAAAACTGTTGTATTTTTGCAGTTTGACTCACTACTAACTGATGATGTCAGACCTGTCTGTCTGTCTGTCTGTCTGTCTGTCTGTCTCTCTCTCTCTCTCTCTCTCTCTCTCTCTCTTTCTCTCTCTCTGTCTGTCTGTCTGTCTATAGACATTTCACATACTTTGTTATTTGATGCTACATTGCAGCACTCTTAATTATTGAAGTGTCGTCGTATGTGTCGTTGACAGGCTGTGGTTGATGAACAGTGGATCAGAGCGACGGAATATGTCAACAGTGTGTCGGAGCTGAACTACATGACACAGATCGTCATCATGCTTTACGAGGATCCCACCAAGGTACTGGTCACCGTCCTTGCCTTTAATGAAGTGAATACACAAGATATAATGGACAACAGTTTCCAGCTCACTGATTGGTGAAGACGTGCCAGTGTCAGACTGACACTTTTTGCTTTGACTGTGTAAAATTCCATGCCGTGTTAAACGGTGTTATTCACGTGATGTCACATGTATATCGCCAGCCGTTGAGTGCTTTAGCCAGTCATCTAAGCTGAATATGATTTTACCAAGTTTTATCTTTTCATTATTATTATTAAGAGTACATTTATATAGCGCACTATCATTGCAAATCCCTAATGCGTTCCATGCGCCGTGTCAGTATCTAGCAAACAGAAAACATTTAAGCGACCACTTAAAGTAATCCAAGGTAAGCGTGTTGACTGTGAGATATTTGGGGAGACTGTTCCACGCAGACGGTCCGGTGCAGGAGAATGCCCTTCTGCCAGCAGTCGTTAGCCTGTAGCGGGAAACGACGAGTTGACCATGGTTAGCAGAACGCAAATGACGATGACCAGCCTCCGACAACAATTACATTCACTGTCTAGTTGGAACAATGTCAGTGTACGTTGTGTTGTGTTAGATGTCAAACTACTCGGACCAATCACGACTGATGACTGTCGTGTGTTTGATTTGCAGGACTTGAGATCAGACGAGCGTTTCCATGTTGAGCTTCACTTCAGCCCTGGCGTCTACGGCGTCGGACAGACTAAAGAGTATCTCGCTGGTCGTGGATATCGTCCTCAGCATGGAGAGAAGAAACAGGTTCACACCATAATAACAGCTGTGCAGTAACAGTCTGCTGTGGAAGTGTGTCAGATTGATTTTCCATTGGTTTTCGTGGCCTCATTGTCCCGTAAGGCTTATTCAACGATGCCGACTTTTTTGCCGCACGCAGTTGAAGTCGTGATCGGCAAGAAATGTATATTTAAATGTGTTTATGATATGCTGTAGTTAACGTGTGCTAAAAAAACAGCAAAGGTAGTCAGCTTTGTCCGACACACCTGACCAAAAAAACATAAAAGCTGATTTGCAGTCCAGTTCTATGTTTATCATTGATATTTCATTGTATGTTGCACATAACCAGTATGATAATTAGCCACAGCCATAAGAACTTTTCTGTGCATTTCAGAATTAGCCTTGTCTGTTGCCAGCAGAACATGTCTTTGTGTTAGATGTATCATACAAGTGTCACTGAAGTCCTGTTATGACTATCCGCTGTTTGTCAGTTGTATGCTGTTTGTGATGGTGTGTTGAGTCTAGAAACAGCCGGTGAGGGACGTGGCGACTTGTCCGGAACTGTCGTCAGGATTCACGCGATCGTCCGAGGCCAAGCTGTCGTCAGGAAGCGTCGAGTTACGTGCCGACAGTGCACCGTCGGTGCTCCCAGCGTCTCAGTCCACGACTGCAGCACCTCAAGTGTCAGCGTCACAGTGTGCCACTGGTGTCAGCGCTCATCAGCTTGATGTCGGTGGTCAAAAGAGTAATGTCGCTGACACTTCTGCCGTTGTCACTTCACAACTACAGCCACAGTCAGGCACTGTCACCCAGCCAGCTGCAAGCATGTCTACTGAAGCAGCGACAGAACTTCCACCACCGACTGTCGCTAGAGCCGACACTGTCGCCAGTGCGGACACTACAAGCACTCCATGCAACATGGCGGTAGATTGTTCAGTCAGTTCCGATCTGAAATGCACCCGTGATGAAGAGGTTGATGACACTCATCTTCCCACTCACAGCAGTGACTTCGTTTATCACGAAGAAAATGCGTGTGATTGCATGCCACCTACACTGGGCGATTCAGCACCAGATTCTGTGGTTCCCTGTACGTCGTTGCCAAGCGAGACTGTGACTGACAACGTGGAGATGTCGTTGACTTCGGATCCTGGACGTGACGGCATGTTTGCTGGTGTGGGAGCTGCGGTAGAAACATCACACATAGATGATCCCGTCGGTACTGCTTTGCCTGAGCTGTGTCTGGAGCCCGACTGTTTAGCCAATCAGAGAGCGATTACGGGAGAAATGGATTACGATAGCAACATGTCTGTAACCATAGATAATGAAGCTTGTCAGATGTCAGCGGCAGTCGACGACTTTGATGACGATACAACTCTGATGGCTTGTAATCCTGAATGTGGCATCCACGATGAAACTCACTCAACATTTGATGACACTCGGCTGGTGAGCAGACTGCCTTCTGATACTAACTTTCTGTGGTATTGTATCTGACTCTGTGCATGCACTTAGTTAGTTTGTGTATTGCCTGAAGTCTTCGTATCCGTTTGACTTCGACTTAAGAAGTTGCTACAGAAGTAGGTCGGTAGAAATGATCCAAGGTCAAACTTAGGTCGGCAGAGGTCATGAGGTCAAACTACAACACAATTGTTTGGATGGCTGAGTGTTGCTGGTGCTCTGTCAAGCAGAGATGTGCAATTGGACTGTTTGCAATGCAGGACTGTTGTGACGATGCTCGTGAGATACACGACATGGATGTTACCATGGCAACTGTTGACGCATCTAGCCGCCGACGACACCAGTCGAGTAGCAGCATAGGTCAGTTGTCATGTACTGTACTGTAAACCTCCGTAGCCCTCAGCTTGCTGTAACAGACATGCATTTTGCAGCTCCAGCAGTGCTGAGGCAGTTAGCACACAGTGTGTGAACCTTCAGGGAGAACCTTAGAGTAGTAGATTACCTGACATGACGTAAGACCAGCCTATAACTGGATTCATGGCATGTTGACAGTGTCTGTATTTTGGCAGTATTTGTGTTGAGTCTCTTAGCGGCTGTGTATTTAACGGCTGTATGTGTCCAAGCAGTGTGCAGCGGCTTGCAGGAGTTCAGATCAGCGCTGTGTCGTCGATGTAGACTCTAGTTATGGCCGTTGTGATAGTCTGCTTGAACTAGCAACACGTCATTGATAATGTTGTACGTAAACTTGACTCTGTTTGTGCCCCGTGTGGGCTCGGGAGCTTTGTAGAATAATCCCACCTCGTTTCCTGGCCGAGTGTCATAAAGGGCGACTGAACTAGGGTAGTTTTGTTTTGCAGTATTTTGTGTTGCTTGTTTTTTGGGTTGTATTTAGTTTGTGTATTTTCCTGAACTGTTTTGTTTGTCAGTGTCAGTCAAGTGATTGGCTGTGAAGACCACCTCCGAAATGACCTAGATCATTGTGTCGGGTGGGGCGTCAAACTGTACTCCAACTCCAACTGTCTCGGTTTGTAAAGATAGTGTCGTCGTTGTAGACAAAGGTGAGGCGACCAGCCGACCTTCTAACGTGGACAAGCATGATTCGTGGATGCCAACAGCCAATGGGAAGCCAGTGAAAGAAGCGCGCAGTCGGTCGCTGGAGGCACTTCACAAGAGAGAGTCTCGAGTGGAACAGCATCATCATCATCATCATCACCATCACCACCATCACAAAGGTCAGTTATCAAGGTCACTGGGAGGGTCAGAATATAACCCATAGCATCTGGGCATGGAGACGTTGAAGGGAACCAAATAATGAAATGAAAATATCAGTTTGCAGCTGACTAGCTTGATAAAACGTGCATCAGAATGAATGAGACTGGATCCTGCCCTCTGTAGATATGACGTTAGACCACTTGTGAGCTCTAAGAACAGCTTCATGACACCTTCACTGCATTCTTTTCAATAGGGTGTACCGCGGTGGCAGCCCCACCGCCGTTCAGGCTTGGCGACCCTGCCCTCTGAGGGAGCCGTCCCCTAGTTACCCCATATTACTGTGGACTAGGCGACTTGTTGTGTTTTATATTCGTATCTTTTTAGCATGTACTATTTCGTATTCTGTGTGTATTCTGTTCTTTGAGTTGTTTATGTTTTCCTTTGTAGCATCTCCTTCAGTACTTTGGTACAGTTGGTTGGGTCTTTTGAACTGTAAAAACCGTCTCCCATATAACCTATACTGTGTTGGGGGGGGGACGTAAAACACTGCACAATCCAATCCAATGCATTCTTTTCAATAGCTACTGTTATTCCTGTATGAATGGGGTAATTAAAAGGATGTATCTTCGTAATAGTGTTTAAAACTCCACTGGTTTTTGTCTTTGTCTTGCGTGAATTTGTTTCTGTGTGTTTCTGATGTTGATATGTTTCGTTGAAAAATAACAGTTGCGGGAGACCCTTCACAGCATGAGAGTTTCGTAGGTCGAGCCCTTGAGCTCTTGAAGACTGAATTCTGTGGAAGAGGTATGCTGCTGACACATGGCTGAACTGTGTACTGTGTGAGTGTATTTGCTGCTGCTACCAAATGTCAGTGAGCTTGCCAGGGTGGCAGAGAATTGCCTTGTGGCTACAGTGGAAATAGCTGATTCGTCGTGCCACTGGCCTACTGAAGGCACCACTGATCAGTTGTATCGACTTTGATGTCATTTGCCAAAATTTCTATACAGCTTCTAATCTCCAAGATCTCTTCCACAACATCCTAAACGCATAATCTCTTTTATACATGCCATTGGCCTTACTAATAAACTCTAAACTTCTTCAGGCATGATATAGCCGCTACTTGCGTGCTTAAAATGCCGTTAAACCCTAACCATCCATCCATCCATTCGAAGGCAGCACAGTGTCTGGCCAATCCTAACTGTCGTTGTTGACAGGAGATGTTCTGATTGGCTGACATTGTAGATCACTCTCGCCATGGTCACAAGCGCATCTCGTTCATGTCGCTGTTTGGCAGCTCAAACACTTTCTACCCTATGGGTCTGTGTCTCTGTGTGTGATATATTTCTCAGAACCATTTTCAATTTCTTCATTCTACATTAGTAATCTACCAGTGTGCAACAACTGATGGGATGTGTGTATTTAACATGACTTAGTTTAATTTGCTTACGTTGCTCGCTTTCTTGCATGGTCGCTTAGCTTTTATGTGTTGTTCTTGGACATAGTTATGTTTAGTGTTGTTAGTATCAGTCAAGTGATTGGTTAAGAAGTCCAGACATTTTGCGTCAGTCAAGAGACTGGCTGATAAGATCGTCTCCAGAGTGATCTATAATGTTTTGTGTGGGAATTGACCTATGGCATATTTAAATCCTATTCAACTCAACTCCGCAAACTCTTGAAAACTGGGCCAGTTAAGCTAGAACAATGAAAAGCTAAGTGTAACTGCTGTATAGTGAAGTATCTGACATGGTGTATGTAACCGTAGGCCATGTACAGTGTGGCAACAGCAGGCCTGATGTGTGTATTGGTGGCACAGAGGTTAGGGAGTCGGACTTGATCAAGCGGTCGCGGATTTGACTCCCGGCCAGGACGTAATCAAGTCACTTAGGTGAACTCAGCGTTCCATCCCTCCAGGGTAGGTAAATCGACTACCAGCCTCACCGGCTGTTGTTTATTCAGGGTGTATTCGCTTGTATCAGGTGGCAAGTAACACTGTTTGATCCCACGTAGCAAGTGACACCCTGTAGTTCTGAGATGGGGTTACATGAAGAACTTATCTGGCTTTTCAACTCTGTATTGTCTGTTCATCTCGCGTGTGTGTGCGTGCGTGCAGATGGTTTTCACGTGCAGAGCATCACGCCGCTGGAGACGTTGCACAATGCACTGACACTGAGACAGGTTGAGCACTTCATAAAGAACGTGACAGACATGCATTGTCGAGCACCGCCATTGTGTATCACGCCGTCTACACCACCGCAGTCCCACCAGCCGGCACAGCTGGCGATGCATTCTGCCCGCCTGGCTGTGCCGTCTGCCAGCAGTCAGCTGCGAGGTACGAGCCATATTTCAACCCTGTCTTTCATCGTTTGTTCTCAGAGAAAGCACTCTAAAGACTGCGTTGTGCAATGCATTCTGAATATGACTGTTCGTTTGCTATGAGATATGAGCTTGAGTGAATTGTTGTCAGAACTTCAGAAGATGAGACTATATTCGTGGACAGTTTTTGTCTGTTTTGAATTGCCATATTTTTGATGAGTCGCTTTACAAAAACAGTTTCATTATTGATTGTATGATTGATTGGTTAATTGATTGACTAACAGGCCGACTGGCTTATTAGTTGATTAGTTGATGTCCAAATTTTTAGCTCATTCCTAAACTGAATGAGCTGTTACATGATGAGGCATTTAGTGTCATTGTCTCTGTCTGTCTGTCTGTCTGTCTGTCTGTCTGTCTGGATATGCTACTCCTCCCAAGAAAATGGCCCATTTGTCACCAAAGTTTAACACTGGTCCCCAGGTGCATTTCCAAACTTTGTCCACATTATGCTGGACGTCATGATCAAGGTCAAAGGTCACCACATATGGGCACTTTTATGTTTTCAAGAATATTGCTACTCCTCATTAGCTAATGACCAGTTCTGGGCAAGAGAGGAGGTGCATACAAGGAGCTCAGTATTCACGATATATCTGACTGTTTTTTTATTTCTGCAAACGAAGTAGATGCAGTCTACGTTATACTTTCTCTTTCTGAAAATAATGTCCGTATTTGAACAGTTCATAAGATACAAATCTTACGATGTGAGTCGTTCTCAGTGCTGATCACTGATTGGCTGGTGCACAATGTGCCGTTTGTACTGATAGACAGCAATTGCCAAGGGGCCTCTATTTCAGCACTGATGGTAGGTACTCTGCATTACATAATCACCAATAGTCAGGCCTACGCATTTACCTGCGACTAACTAACTGACTAATAGATCTCATTCTGAAAGTGGCGTGACAATATGTAATCAGTTCTGAATAAGAAAACTACACACGTGACGTCATCGAGCACATGACCATTCGAATCTCCATTGGCCATTACCTACCTATTGGCAATCCTTTGGAACCAAGCCTCTATCTCCAGCCGTTTTCAAGATAATGAGCATCAATCATATTGGTGGTCAGTCACGATCTTGACCTTGACCTACCATGTGCTATAGAAGACTACTGACAATGCTGAGATCTGCTGGCAAAAATTACTGTTGTACCACAAGTAAGTAATGACAATTTATATTGTGCATTACGTCTGGACTTCTAGTGTCAAATTAGTGTCGAGCTTCTGTGTGTTTCGATTTCAGACGAGCAGTTCGCTGCCGAAGCCGATGTTACCGCGTCTGCAGCTGCGTCTGTGACACTAGCTTCAGCAGTGGCAGCTCTTGGTTCGGGCGGTGGTCCCGAGGACATCTACCAGCGTCTTCAGATGTTCATCAGTAGCTATAGCACAGACACTGCGGCCGCCGCTGCCGCAGCTCACGGCGCTGACACTGACTCACTGACTGCACTGCAGTGTGTTCAGCCAAACACTACTGTTAAACATTCTAAACCTTCTTAGTGACAGCCATAAGCCGTGAGTGATCTGTTGGCAGAGGTGATGGCTGTCAACGGACGGCAGCCGGTTTTGAATCCTGTGTGATGCATTGTCCAGCATAGCTGAGTACACAGCCTCCTGTAAGTACAGCCAGTCTCTTGACTGATGCAGAACACCCAGACTTCTCAACCAATCACTTGACTGATGTCACATAACTACGTCTGAGAACAACGGAAAACCCTAAACGATAGCGTTCGTGTACTTCAGAACAGTTGATTACAGGTTGCTACGTGGTTAGCTGGACTGCTTACTTGTCTGTAGTTGAGATGAGGTTGAGTTCAATGCCCACCTCACATAATCTGGCTCATTTTGGAAGTGGTCTTCACAGCCAATCACTTTACCGATACTGACAAAGCACGGTGCGGTATGGTGGGTATGCATTATATAACGCTCAGGAGCACAGTACATGACTGGACACGAGACCAGTATGAAATGTATAATGATTGTTACTAATTGGTCTGATCTCGTTGTTTTCCGGTTTATTTTTGTTTTTTTCGGACATGGCAACGTGACATGAAGTTAATCATAGTTTGTTGAATGTCAATATGAGGGTATCGAGTATCGACGACTATAGTATTTTTCTAATCTTTTATTTGCATACTAGGCAACTGCTGCTAAATGGTGATGTTATTATTTATTTCAAATTAAATGAAGTATTAAAGTGTGATACTGGAATGTTCGTTGTCGAAATGTTGATGTGGCTAGAATTCAGTAACACGTGATTTTTTTACAGGTTTACAGTCTGGTTGGTTTGAAATAGCCTACGTTTACACTGATAAGTGATGCCTGATGACGAGAATTCCAGTTAAACGTTTTTTTTCCTGTTATAATATTGTTTGTTTCCTTCCGATAGGTTCACAACGCACGACATGACGAGTCACGAGATCAAACGTCCGTAACTCGTATGTGGAAAAAATCTCGCATGTCGTCGCTGCTTATCATGTTTTAAGTAACATCATGTAATATTGCCTTGTCTGATCGCGATACGCTCAGTCTCCACTACATGTAGTACGATCATACTAGTTGGTTTGGAAGCATAGTTAGAGAAAACGTACGAAACAAGGCAAAAAAACGTAAAAAGTCACGACTTTTTTGGATTTTGAAAAAAAACGTAAAAAAACGTAAAAAACGTAGAAGTAATAACATATATGCCTATAGTCCTGAAGACCACGGACTACCCTCAATCAGTTTTGTTGTCTTTCGCACAATAGCAAGGCCATTGTATTATAACCAAAAATGAATAGTTTTAATATAATGTTGTATGTATAACATGACATGTGTGTAATTGTTTTGCAGTTAAAGTGTTTGGTAGCAGTTTCAAAGTGGAGAAAAAGTGAAAACTTGGACAATGCTTTCTACGTTTTTTTACGTTTTTTTGACATGACACTTCAAAAAAACGTAAAAAACGTATTCTCGAACTATGTTTGGAAGTATCCCACTCCGTCGATTGTTTCTGTAACTCTTCTGCCCCGTAGCAAGTTCATCCCCGCGCTCGGTGCAGCATACAAAGAAATAACGGTACAGTGTGCTGCTGTGTGACCTGGGAGTGTGGTAATTTGTTTGGCGAAACTGAAAATTTCCATTATCTCGTCGTCAGACGGAGTGCAGTATAACTAGACGTTGGCAATCACTAATATCTCTGTATCGAGCACCCATCCTTGACCTACTTGGAACGTGATAGGAAATATGTCGTACTTGTGGCAATAACTCAGTTAAATAGTCAGCCTAGTCGCCGCTCTGAATTCAAGTGATAAATGGTTTAATGTAATGTAGCCAGCATGCTGGGCGTTGCATGCGACGTTGCCAGTGTCTGTGGACCTGGGGTGTATGTCTGTCTGT
>Ga0209787_1000187_pt1 | contig 9594 bp, 6 predicted proteins | sample WorMetLIZISLAND2_2_FD_187414 | JGI IMG/M metagenome (GOLD analysis project Ga0209787, IMG submission 187414) | Marine gutless worms symbiont microbial communities from Max Planck institute for Marine Microbiology, Germany - Olavius loisae LIZARD... ... | reverse complement strand
ATCGCGCGGTAAAAACTGTAATGATTAAAGAATATTGAAAACAACTGAGCCAATTTCTATATATGAAGCATTTTATGTTAATGATTTTCAAAGTGTTTGAACTTCAGTAATGATCTATTATACAAGTCCCTTAACATGCACAGTGATTCAATGTAACCGGCAAGATCAAATGAATAAAACTAAAAGATGCATCTTATAGTCTACTCAGAAGAAAGAACCTGTCCTCTTGAAACAGTAGCCGTCTAGATATGCCCCACTAAATAAACTTTGCAAATTCAGTCCAATTTAGTAACACAAGCGAGTCAGCTCACATTGGGCAGACGCCACCCTCCACAAAGCGAAACTCAATAAGCCGGAAAAAAACCCCACCTTGTGCGAAATTGTTTTTCGAAGGTGTAATTTGTTTCAGTGGCCACAAAGGCTCACGCAAACAAATTGAACCTGTGAAAACAATTTCACTCACACTATGGAAACGAGGGGGTAGGACAACATTTGTGGGCAGTGGCAGGAGTTTGGTGGAAATTGGCTGAGCAACGGCTGAGAAAAGCCGATCCAAACAGACAAAAACCGCACAGTGGAGCAATACTCTCTTCGCTTCGCGGACGGAAGAAATATAATGAGCATCACAATTCACAATGCTCATGTTTTCCTAGAAAAAGTGTATGATTAAAGTGAAATACAAGTTAATAGCATTTCCATGCTGTTAATTCCCTGTGTCATATAAATGATTAATATATCTTGTGCATTATGGCCAATACAATAATAAATCATACTTCAGCAGCTTTTCAGTATCAAACAAAACAGCTTAATACAACATGCAACATGTAATATGCTGCTGCACTACTTTTCAAGAAAAACTGCTCGTCACACAGTCAAAATCGTCACACAGTCAAGTCCTCACAAAGTTAAATCGTCTGCTTGTTTTATTCTGTTAAATAAGCAGTTCATTCATGCATTCAATTATTCAATAGCTCATGTTGAGCTTATTAGCAATAAAAACACTAAAAGAAAAAAACCCTTAACGTGAAACTGGAAACTAGGCCTATGCCACCACTTCCACAGAATATGTCACTGCATACAGCACACGTACTACATACGCCACGGCTGACAAAGAGCTGATTTATGAAACTTTACTGTATAGGAAGAGCCCAGATACACTACATCATCGTGATTCAAGCAACTGTTGTCTAAGTGCATCGTTGTACGAAAGCCGCAATTTTGTATTCAAGTACTGAAACGGCAAACCCCAGAGCTGACAACCACAGATTGGCAATATAAAAAATATTTTGACTACAGTAGGATTTTTGTGATAACTGTCAACAGCCCTGTAGAGATGTGGTCAAGTCGACACAGTCAACTTATCACAGAACAAAAAGCTTGTGACAAGTCTCTCTTCAGTCTTCGATCACATGAACGCCATGTCCTTTACAATGGACAACACCTTTTCATGAACACCCGACCGCACTTTCTTGCCTTTGGTTTTTTGCACCTTGGTCCCACTGGCAGGGTTGATTCGCAACAGAACTCTGCAGCAGAACAAAGACATAGCAGTGAAATTAGGCTATAATGTACAAAATTTAAACAAGGTCGGCCGACACTATGGACACAAGTGCGACTGATATGACCAGGAAGTCCACAACTCCAACATATGACCGGCTGAGATGAATAAAAAGATCCATTCTGCCTCGCTGTCTGCTGAGTATAACTTCTCGGCGCGGGTGGAGGAGAAAGACAAGTGCCAAGTTTCATGGTGATTGCCTGCATAGTAACGAAGCCTTAGCAAAACTGCATAACAAGAACAAGAGCAACGAGAGCAGCGGCTTGCGGTCCAAAAAAATAGTGACAAAGTGTAAGAAATCAAAAAATAAAACATAAAACAAGTTCACAAAAGGTTTTAAATATAGTCTATTTGGCAACAACAAACTTGAACTGTACCAGTATGTCAACAAATGATGAAGTTCGAAGAAGCATCAGATTTTGAAAATTATGCCACAAACAATGAGGTACTAACAAATGGTTTCTATCAATATTTAGTAGTAACTATAGGTTTTTCATGTACCATTCAAAAGACCACAAGCCTCTGCAAAACACCCAATAATTCTAACAAAGTATATACTGAAATATCAACACTGGGAATCATATATAAGAAGGCCTGCCAAGAAATTAATTCTACTTTCCACAATGTCATAATTTATTCATCATTCTGATTCGATGCTGTCCATTGATTATGCTAATATGCAGTGATGGGCAAATCACAAATCAAATCACTAATCTAAATCACAAATAATTTGAAAAAAAATGATTTAAATCAATGTCTCAAATCACCAATCAAATCACAAATCAGATCCTCGAATCACAAATCACTTGAAGCCCAAATCAAATCAAATCACAAATCATTTTTCTGAAACTTGCAATTTTTAAAACTGTTTAATTTATATAATCTAATCTTACAAAAATCGCAACTGCTAATTGGGAATTCTTCCCAAGCACCAGATTAGTAGTGAGCTGGATCCACTACTGGACGTACAGGCATTGACAGATACTTTGTGTCTTCACTCCTGTCAGCCGTACTCGTTGCTGATCTTGACGTGAATGCAGCAAAAATGGTTATATTTTTGGGCATGGCCTCTGGTGTGGCGACCTGGAACTCACCAGCACTGTTTTGCTCCAATAGATATTTCGGCTGTCGGCTTTCCAATGCTTTGTAGCTGCTGTATGAGTTCTTTGTGCATCAATGGCTGAAATAGTCTTCACAGGTGTAATCTCTGGACTATTCTCACTATGATGAATGGACTCAAATGGCACAAGCTTAAACCTGGGATCCAACAGTGTTGCGATCACATAACTAAACACGCATGCTCATGTCAGTCAGTGATGGGCAAATCCAGTTATTGGTAGAGATGGACACTTTGTGCCAATTAGGCACTTACTTCAATACAAAGAATGGTCGTCTGTTGCTCGCAATGATATTGCACTACATAGCATCAAATTTTTTTGTGATTTGGGATGATTTCAAATCAAATCATAAAATTTCAAAACAAATCGAAATCAAATCACACGTTTTCTAAATCAAATCACAGTTCTTCAAATCAAATCACTATACGTGATTCAATCATGATTTAAATCAAATCATGATTTGGATTTGGCCACATTTGCTTACTTGCTTGATTATTAGCAGAACATTTAATGTCAACAATAGCCTAAAGTAAACTTTGGCTAGAGCAAAATAAAGTGAAAGGCACAGAGTTAAAGGACATAGGAAGGAAACTGAAAAGAAGCACTTAAAACTCAAAATGTTTGAGAAATGAACAAACCGTTGAATGAACTCCAGTGTAGCAGCGGTTTCTGCTGGATATTCTATATTGAAAGTGAAAAACGCCCCAAAAAGGAGAGCCACAGCAATCAGTGGGGTTTCGACAGACGACGTCACGACTCGATCAACCACCAGCTGGAAGCTGGTGGCGGAGTGCAGCTTGTCTCCTATACAAAAACAGCACACAACAAAGCAAAAGCACCTCACTTACGATCACGAACCTGCATATACACCACGATCTACAGCGTGAGGCACAACAAAATTCTTTTGTGCATAAAAAATGTTGTATTTGTTGCATTTATGCCGCAAAGTTATGCACAACAGAATTTAGGTGTGTTTTTAACTTTTCATGCCTCACAGTGTAGTTTAGGACAGGGCACTTACTGATAATTCCCTAATTACCTACTGGCATGTTAATAAAAATCAACAATGTTTAACTTTGTTTCTAATTTATCAGTCAACACTCTGTGAGAGCCAAATAAACCTGTACCCTAAACGAAAGCCACACAGATGCAATAATATCAACATAATGCATACACATGTATACAGCGCCAAAATCCTGGAGACACAAATCACAGACACAGGCAGTGACATGGGCACCGAGTGGAATCATTTAGATTTTAGTAACTGTTGTAAATTGCTTTTCGAATACATTAAGGAGAAGGACTGCCAAATTTCAATTGGGATAGTCAGAAATTGTTAATTCTCAAAAGCTGAACTTGTTAATTTTACAAATCCCTGAATCTGTTCACTTCATATGCCAAGTTTCATACGATTACTAATAAGAAGTTATACGAACCAAATTATAACAAAATGTAGCGAAATTACAACAAAATCGAAGTTATAATATATACCTTCAAACATCAAACATGGCGTGGCTGGCAGCAATGACAAATGTCGCTCTCGATCTGTCATGTCCGGCATGAACTGGAAAACACATGATAAAAGTTGTAAACAATTATTAGGAGTTACAACGAGATAAAAACGGAACAGCATTTCAAATGGTCCAGCCATGTCTGATGCCTGGGTGAGCATCCGAATGCAAAATCTGACTAAGCCACCCGACATAGAGCTCCATAGTAACTATGGCCTTATCTTGCACCGTTTTTGAGATCTGACACAAGACATACTGACAGATCAGCTGATCTGCGACAACCTGACATTAGTTTTCAACAGTTTAAACGGCTACTAAAGACATTTTTGTTCGGGGGTTAGGGATCGCGGCACATCGTGACTAACTGTTTGCACCTCCGAAGTTCTCTTACTTACTTACTTACTTACTTACACACACAGAAACATAGACAGGCGACAGAAGCAACACATAACGGCCCTACCATTACATGGCTGCACCGTAAAAACTGAAGCCAATTCAACCTTCTACTCTGCCTATGTGCAGATTATGGACTGCAGGACAATAGAACTTGGGACTGACTGGGGTACTGGCTCATTTTTAGGGCTGCAACTGCAATCAGGTTTATGAGAGTGGGGTATGAATGACCACATACGGACCCACCCACATCAAAGACAGATTAGAATAGTCGCTGCGTTCCACAAACGCACGACTAAAAATAGGATATTTTGTCAAAATCAGGACAAATCAGGACAACACAGAAAAAATAATGGAAACAATTTTTGTCAAATAGCACATTTTATTCAACAACAACAATAATATAACAATACTAGCTGGGCCGCGACTGTACGTGACCTCGGTTAGCCGGATCACTCCCGTCCCGGCTCATGAGCTCTGCGCGTGATCCCGTTAGCATGCCTAAAAACACTCCTTGGATCAACACGAGTCCCTCTGCCAAGTTTCGTCTCGATTGGCCCAGTAGTTTTGATGCAGGCCTAACTCGCAGATGGATGTCCTACAGAAATATATATAGTGGATCTGTTCAAATAAATTACAGCATACTTCACAAAAATTTACCATATTTACCTCATACTGAATGAAGAGGATTTCCTTTTTCTCTCCAAAGTAGCCCATCAACAGACGAATTAGTTCAATAGCCGGTTTCTCAGAATCGACAGTGTTGAGTTCTGTCCGCAGTTGTTTTACTGTGGATGCTCTGGACTGGAAAAACTCGTACATTGTTTCTCTTTTTTCTGCGAGGCTCTGTTCTAATCTATCAGTAATACTAAATCCCAACAACTGCTCCAGGTGGTTGAGCATGAATTTTGGTTCTAACAGAAATGGCCATTCTTCTTTCATTTGTGCCACGTTCAGCTTCCTGCCAACTAAATCTTGCCTCTGCAGTATATAGGTTGCATTCATCAAGCTACTTATTTCAGTATCATTCCACGTTTTCTTGAATAGTTCCTTCAGTTTATCCTGTTTGTCACTTAGGGACTGATCAGACTCTCCTTCAGGAAGGTTGACAGGCAAGAAGTCAATGCAACCATATCCATCCCGAATGATTCTTCTCGGCTTGTTCTCATTATTCTCATCTTCATCAGGTGTCAATCTTCTCTTGAGTCCAGACTTTCTCTGAGTACTTGCTGGTCTCTTCAAGTAACTAATTCTGTTTTCAAGCTGGTTACGGAGGCTGCTGTATCCACTTCCAATGGAACACCCATCTACTTCATCCTTTAACTTGCCATATTTCGTTACCATTTTTTCGGCAATTACATTCAGCTGTCCACGTGTTATCATTGCTCCAGTATTCTCCTTCAGGATGTCAATGACTAAGCAGCGAACGATTTCATTCCTAAAAACTGGAGATATCGGTTTGTCTTCAGTCAAGGCCTTTGCCGCTTGCTTTGATAACATTGATTCTTTAGAACTGAGCATGTTATTCACTGTACAGGCAATATCAAAAGACCTGTGCCAATCTGGATCTGCTCCTGATGGTGTTGTCTGAAGTTGCTGAAGAGGCTGACTTGATCGCGGTGTAGTTAGTGAAACTGAGCTTGTGGATGGCATGACGGCTTGGTCTGAAGAGGCTTTGCAAATGCGTAGAAATTTCCTGGCGGGTATTGGTAGTAGAATTTCAGGCGATATGTCATCAATTTCAACATCTGCCAAATCTCCAATGTTGGCAACCCCAATTTCAACAAGCTTCGCCAAAAGCTTTTCCATGGTGTCATCATTTAGTGTCAGTATTGAAGCAATTCTCTGCTTAACCGCTTCCATTCTAGCCTCGATCAACGGGTTGATGTTTCAGAACCACGACAGTCTCACCACCTACATGATACAAAGGAAGTGGATACAAATCCAGAAAAGAATCCAATGGCATACAATGAACACTACAGTTATCAGAACAGAGAACATAGCAACCAATTTCAAAATTAAACTGTCCAGACTTCAAAGACACAAGGAAATTCACATGCAACTCTGGGTCAATGACAATCATCTCTATTTTACCAAATAAGATTGATTTCTTGTCCGGATGCATTTCTATGGGCAATACTTGTCCTTTCGAATACACTGTTCCTCTTACAGTGCATTCGGTGCACAAGTGCCCATCAGTTATCCCCGAGAACTGTAAGCATTCTTTCACTTCAATTGAAGGGTCAACAACTAAATTGCTGTTGATTAGCACTTCATTCGTCAGGAAACGTGGTGCACCTGAGAGGTATGCCTGCAGCATTTGATGACGTTTAGCAAGCATGCCTGTGACATTAATAAAGTTACGAGAATTCCGCATACACCGTTTGAAGAACTGGTGCTTGCTTTCAAATCTCATGGTCCAAAGCCTGATAAGGGGACCAAAGTTTCGTGTGAGCATGGGGTAATGGCTCAAGTAATGGTGTTTCGGTCGAAGTTTCACATCTGGGAACAGTGAACGTCTTCGATGAAGATAATCCTCAATGAGAATCCCCATATATGCAACCTGGCCAGAAGACAGAGCAGGAGAAACGACGTGTTCAACCACAACACGAAGAAGCAACAGAGTGTGGTAAACTTTGTCGGACGAATTTACCATATCGTAAATGAGAAGAGGCAGCAATCGCAAAAAACACCAGTTCTGACTAGCAGAACCAGCAAGGCGGGGATGACTTTCATGAACTGCGGCAGGTCTTGCTCGTGAATCAGAGCCAAACAGCTGTATGTGGTCTATCCTCTTGTTTAGACGATCAATTGTAAACCATTTTTGTTTCACAAAGTACTTCAAAAAGAGAGGTAAGTCATATGCCACAACACCTTCGAATAAGTCATGAGCAAGACACGGAGGGAGGCCTGGGCCGCACACATGAAAAGATTTCAGCTGGTTAAAAGTGGACTCAAATTTTACACCCTGGACAACAAGAGCATCTGAATCTGCCAGTTCTGCTACTGCACAGTTATATGAATGTGGGGTGCGGATCACACATTCACCGTGTCCACTGTCATAGTCACTTTTTTCCATCAAACAGTAGCGACAAAAGTGCTGCGTGCCACTGAAATTTTTCACAAAACCGCCAATGCAGTGGCTTCCAAGATTATCACCAGCAATCGCTGCAAGGACTACAGAGTACTGAATACCATCTATGACAATCCCAGTGTGTTCCAACTCCTGGAGGTCAGATACAAGCTGCTTAAATATGCGCTGACCAACGCAATCAAAGTCATTTTCATTGGCAAGAAGGACTAGTTGAGTGTTATCAATAGTGGAACGATTATGAGGGTTAAGGCTTCCCAGGACATAATAGACCCCAAGAATTTTATGCTTCTTTTTGGCAGAACCCAGAGGGTTGACAATCTCGAAAGAATCCTGGTAGAGAATAAGGGGTAAGTATTTCTTGGAGGGATCAGATGTGGCTTGTTTGAAAACATATCCATCCACAAAGTCCCTAATAACGCCATCAGTTTCCATCACTCTTTCATTTTGGTCACGCAACTGCTGCACAACTGACAGGTCTTGCAGCAAGCAAGCCAGAGATTGTTTGACTGGCACATAATGACAAAAACGATTCTTATTATTGCCTCGTTTGCCCAAATATAAAGGAACAGGCCTAACAAATTGTAAATGCTGCATCATGAAAGCAGTCCTTCTTTTTGTACTGCTAAGGCAGCCAGCTTTGCCCAATGATTCCTTCAACAAATCGCTGTCAGTCATAGCAGATATTACAGTGTCAATGGTTTCCGATGTCATTCCATTAACATTCAAAGCCTGAACAACACTGTTTTTCATATACGACTGACAGAGGGATGCAACATTGTGTAATTCTTCAGCGATTATGTCGATTGTGCTGTCTGGAATGAGGCATTTCGTAGATAGTCTGGCGAAAAACAACGACAGGTTTTTGACAATGTCCTCTCTATTCATGTTCTCACCAACCAATTCAAGGGCTATGCTCTCATCAGTGACTACGTCATCATAAACAGCATCATCACAATCATACTCATCAACTGATACAGGCTGCTGATTGGCAATCAACGGTGGCTCTTGATGCAAGGCAGCATCTGCATTAGTTCTGATGCCCTCTTTTAAATCTGCACACCGCCACTGGGTATGGTCGCGACTTAAATGGCATGAAAAAGATGACAGAATGTCATACTCCTTAAGGCATCCTTTGATTGGGCACTGTACCCTTTGCCCATCTCTAATATGTTGTCGCAGATGCTTCACTAATGTCGTTTCATCACTACTCTTAACCAGGCACAATGGCACTGAGCATTTCAGCTGCTGATCATCACTGATAATATGTCGTCGACTTGCCTTTTTGCTATGAAGTCTACTTATGTGTGTTTTTAGACCACAAATAGAACTGCATGTTTTTGGACATCTAGCAAAGCAGCAGGGAAATCTAATCTTTGGCAGATTGGAGTGAATACGGCAATGCTTCACATACAATCTTACACTGTCTGAGTTGGAGTTGCAGATTTTGCAAGTATACATTGCATCACTTTTAAGCTGAAACACAATATTAAGTGAAAATTCTTAAGTTATCAAAGACAGTGCACAAATACAAGTATGAAGGTTATACCTACACATAGCTGGTTAAAAGTTAATGCAATGCAAAATGTCTACTAAGCAATTCCAACTGTCCCTCAATTTCATCAAATTGTTTGTTGCTGTCGGACTTGGGTTCTTTTGTAATATGCGATATGGTTTTTACCCGCGCGAAGCTATGCTAGCGCGGGTCTTTGCTACAGCAACGTGTCTGTCCGTCTGTCCGTCACGAGCCGGTATTGTGTCAAAACGGAGAAGGCTAGCATCATCATTTCTTCACCATCTGATAGCCCCAAGACTGTAGTTTTCTGACGCCAAATTTCATCTCGAAATTCGAAGGGGTTCCCCCCGAGCGGGGGCCTCAAAGAAGGATGGGGTGTTGAAATTAAGCGATTTTCTATCTTTAAG
>Ga0209787_1000184_pt1 | contig 9649 bp, 7 predicted proteins | sample WorMetLIZISLAND2_2_FD_187414 | JGI IMG/M metagenome (GOLD analysis project Ga0209787, IMG submission 187414) | Marine gutless worms symbiont microbial communities from Max Planck institute for Marine Microbiology, Germany - Olavius loisae LIZARD... ... | reverse complement strand
CCCACGGGAATCCCGCGTATTTCGGCCCCAATACCGCGGTAATACCGTAAAAATTATACCCATTCCTGCGGTAATACCGTGGATACCGCGGTAATACCGCCAATACCGCTACCGTGTCACTCTTTAGAATCGGTGTACTACACTGTGTTCAGAAAAAAAACACCCACTCACATTTTCTTTCATATCTCCACGAATAATACGTAGATTTAAACAAAAATTGCAGTGAATATACCTAAGGAACGGTAAATTCTGACAATGTAGAAATTAGATATTCATTGCGGCCGATGACGTCATTATGACGTCACATTTGTAAACGTCTGTAAATAAGGACCTCCAGACAGAACACAGCCTTATTTCAGAGCATAATTCAACGACAGATAATTAATAATAATCAACTATTTAACATATGTCAACAAGAATATTACTTAGTCACTGATGAATTGAAATGTGATAACTTGTGCTTAAAATATCCGCCTTTCTCTTTATTACGAGTGTTGATTTGCATGAGTCACCTAGGACATTCAGTTGCTGTAACATTATCTCGCGTCAGTGGTGATCGAACTTAATCTGGTTTATGAATGAAAAGTTGTTCAATGATAAATAATTGTTTTAATTCCACCACATAATACACGATACGACCGCGTCTATGCACCAGCAGGTACCCTGTACTTGCAAAAAAATGATATCCCAGGCTCACGGCTTATTGCGTGCTGTAAACTCGCTCCAACTTTAGCCAGCCAAATATGACGTCATAATTACGTCATCGGCTGCAATGAATATCTAATTTTTACATTGCCAAAATCTACCTTTCCTTGGGTATATTCACTGCAATTTTTGTTTAAATCCACACAACATTCATGGAGATATGAAAGAAAATGTGAGTGGGTGTTTTTTTCTGAACACAGTGTACAATAATGTCAAGCACGTGTAGAGTATGTGCAGAGACTAGTGCTACACATATGACAGTGAGTCAGTCACCATGAGTTCCTCGGCAATGATCATTTTGCTGACGATGCAGTGAACGACGGCCTTGTCCAGCTCAAACATGCTCGCGAGAATGTCGAGACTCAGAGAGTCATAGACGCTGCTGTATGAGAACAGATATGTGCGCAGGCTCTCCTCCTGCACCTTCTGCTTTATCATCTCACGCACGCTGTTTGCGTTGTAGAACAGATCCCACACCTACACACACACAGTTGGGCGTCTCTCTACACCTACAGCATAATTCAACTAGTAATAAGTAAAGTTATTTCTAAATGGCACAATTCAAATAGTTCACACTGCGCTGCGGCCCCACTATCATTTGCTGCGTTGGCAAATTTTGCGACTTATAAATGTCATTAATAATATCCAGACAAAAATGTCTTCAGTGACCACCTCAATCTATTGTACAGTAAGTCCGCCTCTTTCAGGTGCGATGGAAGACTGTTCCATAGTCCGGGTCCAGCAGCTGCAAATGCTCTATTGCCGAAGGTGCTGTATGTCCACGTCACAATGCATGTTCATCTCGCTGTGGAACACAGTCGTTGCTCACGAGCATTGGCGACAAGACGACAGTTGTCAGCTAGGTATGATGGTGAAACTCCATAAAATCTATCCTACCCTCTCTATAAATATGAAGCATTCTAAAGCTCAGGCGAAGCATATAGCATTCGCCTGCTGCAGGCACCACAATGTGCCGCCGCTGCCAGGCTACCGAGGTTGACTGTTTTAAGACGCAACAAATTAACATACGAGATCACAAGTTTTATTGGCAGGAAAATACAATGGTTTTACATGGCTCCATGTGTCACTAATCCATCACTATGAACACGGCGTATTACAGACAGAGATTATGGACTCATCGTGCAGCGATACCTTTGCGTTCATCTTGTCGTTGACAATGAAGTTATGACACGCTCGCCAGTCTCCCACCTTCATAGCCTTGCACGCGGCCACAACGTGTTCACGCATGCTCTCCGGTGGACCAACGAGCGGCTGACGCTCACTCACCCGCAGCACGTGGTGGAAGTTCTTCGAGATCATACGACGACGAGCATCAAACTCATGAGCTGTAGCACAAATCAACGTTCTTGACTGACAAAAAAAAACATTTGATCAGTAAGTAGTTGTACAGGAGAGCCAACAGTCAGCAGATGGATCAAGTGCTCCTGCCAATGTTGGCTGGACCGTGTCTTAAGCCATGAAAATACTCGTATCCTGAAGCACGTTTAAAGTGAGGTCCTTCCCATGGCAAGCATAAAGCAGGATGCCTAAGAATCAGTAAAGACCCGAGTGAATGGGATCGGAACATTTCACCAGCAGAGACATTGGCTCTTCACAAATCAGGCTGTGGGAGTATCGTAACGAGCAGATTCAAGGACAGATGAGCTATGAGCCACGAGAAGGACATCCAACAACTCAGCCATCAGTACAACCAGTTTCTCTGCATAGATATTACTGCCTGTGATAAGAACTGGAAAAAGAATCAGCAGTTTCTTCCGATTACAGAACACTGACACCGAAATGTCAATGTAATAAGAAGTTTTGGTCTGTAAGAAGAAGCTAACCGGCCATGTATGGAATCTCGAGGAGCATGGCGGACACAAGGTAGACACACTCAAGCAGCTCCAAGTTAATGTGCATGTGATACGGCATCTGACGACGCTTCTCAATCTTCTCCTGCTCAGCGGTTCTCTCATGCTGGCGCTGCAGCAGCAGGCCCTGACACACCACCCAACATCAACGTCAAAAGTCAATCGGATTGGATTGGATTGTGCAGTGTTTTACGTCCCCGCCAACACAATATACACATATGGACAGACAATAATAGAGACACAAAAGGATATACACAAGTCCCCTAGTCTACACTAATATGGGATGACTAGAGGACAGCTCCCACAAATATTTATATTGCGCCAACCACTGTTGCCATACTGGTACAGCTATAAAGCATCCTACAGACCTACGATACAGTGAATAGCGACTAGAGAATATTGAATGCACCAACAAGAACAGTGTAGGCCGACTAATAGAAGTTTAAAATAGTGCATCATGAGACATCACTTTGCACTTGATAGATCTGGGTTTGACTGACAGTACATTCTAGACTACTGGACCTGCAGACAGAATGCTCGTTCAGCAAGCTTTGTTTGAGTGTGTGGCTTGATAAAGGTGTTACTGTAGGAGGAGTGACTGGCTGATTCACTGCTGTGTGGCACAAGTTACCGTAAGTAGTCTTGCCTGCTAACAATATCTGGCTGATATATGCGGTAATGTTCACCAAATTTGACGAAAGCCAAACAGGAAAAGACTGCCAGATATCATGCGATGTTATCTAGAAAACTGGAACCAGATGTCCTTATGCTTAATAACATCAACAATCAATAGTTATATTATCATAGATAAGGTTTATTTGGCAGTCTGCACCTGAGCTAGCAGCTCTTTGGCACGCCCAGAACTCTGAATGTCAACGAGGCAGCTGTGAGCATCTTTTATTAGACTCTGACGAAACGCACAGATGCCAAGTTGTACCATCGCTCGGTTGTAGAGTATCTGAATGTCACATGACACAAGCCAGACAGAGATTATTATTATTGATACAATAGAAGAGTTTAGCGTGGAGTAAAAAGCTGTGTGTGACATTACAGCAATGCTGTCATAGAGCTGAGCTGACACTCGACACTTTACAGCGTCATTTTGGAGACAAATGACCCAGCCAATGTCTCAACAGGTACAAAACACCCAACATTCTCAGCCAATCATCACACGGCTGACATTGAGTGACAAATGTAAACGTCAAAACAACCAAAAACAACAAATACAACTGAGCAAGAAAACTACTAATATTGGTAAATTAACTAAAGCAAATGACACTAAAGCCTCGTTTAAGGCCAGAAAACAGACCAGGTCTATTCGACAGCTGCTGGGCACACACAATGCAATATTATCATGGAATAGTGTTGCAGGGACACTTTACATAATCAAGCTGGCATCACTGCACCTGTAAGCCAGCTACGACTTTGCCATAAGTGACATCGCAGTGACCACCAGCTATCGACCAACCTACTGACCTCACACAGCAGCATCATGTGTAGCAGAGTCTGGCTTAAATGTTACACGTAGGCAGACCAAACTTGTTGCAGTGTTTTGTCTACAATAACTGGCACCTTCTTAACCACAACGATGGACAATGCCGTGCCTGTATACAGATTCTTATATGCTATTACCATTCATATATTCCGAAGTGATGACATCCGCAAACTCATAGTTAAAAGCCTGCGTAAAATACGCATGCAGTATGCAACACTACATGACGTTAATACAACAAACAGTGACGTCACAGCAGACAGCAGCGAGCACTCAAATGGTCCAACTCCTATGTATTCATTAGTCAAGCTTACGCCGGAGATTTTTAGAAAACAACTACAGAAATACACATGCTCATTGATTCTCGGGTGTTTGCTGGAAAAACTTACACAATATGATGACAAAATGACCCTTTTCCCCGATGACTAACCACGGTGAGCCAGTACCAGTTCATTCAGAAATTCACATCAACACACTACTATCATTGCCGCTATTTGTTAATTGGGAAAAATATAATGCAAAATTTATGCAAAACTTAGACGAGACTTTAGAAAATTCCTAGAACCGCCTTAACATAGGGCCACTAGCCATATACGTGTATGTCATACCTGCATGGGCTGTTATACCTGTGTGAGAATGTCATACCTGCGTGGGAATGTCATACCTGCGTAAAGATGTCATACCTGTGTGGGGATGTCGGAGTGCTGAACACTGTCTTGCAGGTGAGACATGAGCATCAGGTCTCGAGCCTCGTACCAGCGGTCATGAAGGGCGTGATGGTAAATGTGGCAGAGAATCGCTCGCGTCCGTATCCGATCCGTCGAATCTTTGGTGTAGATGAACTTGCACAAATGATCCATCGATGTCTGGGAGTCGTTATTTCCAGCCTACAGTCAGAATACACATCACAAACTACAGGCTGATCAAAACCACCTTCCACTGTTGTTTAACTTTAGTGATTAAATACGAATAAAGTAAGCAAATTACTGCCCATGGCCTTCTTCTTCTTATCTGGCATGCACCACCAGGAGTGCGTACCGCCAAATGTCATCAGTCTCCAGAGTGGATAATTCTGGTCACGTCGATTGCTTCATTCAGGGACATGCTATTCGATTTCAACTCTTGATAGCCTTCTCCAAGGGTGTCCTAATGGTGTCAAGTTCTCTAAAAAGGAAGCTGTTAAGATCTTCTTGGCATCTGTTTCGTCTGACAGTCGCGCAATGTGGCCGAACAGGGAGAAACGCTGTGCTTGGACAACAGCCAAAAGGCATGGTTGCCCGGTTGTCCGTCTCACCTCATCGTTCTGCACACGATGGTACCATATGATTCCATGGCAACACTACAGTCAGCTCTGTCAGTTACAACAATGTGCAAAGATACATCAGAGAGAACGAAAAATTAAAACGTACCATTTTAGCCGTCATGTGATCAAACTGAAACACACAACAAACTGCATGTTGTTACTTCAAAACGTCCAGTTTCTTTTGTATTTATTGTCAATACAAAGCTCAAACTTGCAAACTCATTAATTTAATTGGTATCAGAAACAGACCTGCAATTAGACAGTAGATGATATCTAACATCAATGCTATATCAAAACACGGACTACTGCAATACACAGAATGGTCAAACTATATGTATGCAGACCCAGTCTTGGACTGGACTGAGTGGTTCATATGTAATAACAACTGACAACTTGACTCAAGCTCTGAACAACCAAACCTCTGTACTGGCCGGCCTCAGTTTCACAACAGCAACTGGGTATTACTGGCACTGAGTGAGTGAGTGAATAGATTCTTAACATTACATCAGCACAAATAGGCTATACAGTGCCATTCACGGTGATTCATGCAGGAAAATACAGGACAGAAGACAAATTAAAAATGCCGACAATACACAAACTAAATACAACCCAGACAAAGCAAACAACACAAAACACAGCAAAACAAAACTACCCTGGTTTTATCACCCTTTATGACACTCGGCCAGGAAATGAGGCAAGGCTTATTCTACAAGCTCCGGAGCTCCTGTTTGTGCTATCCAGTTATCATCAGCAGACCTTGTAGTAGAGATGCTGGATGTGTTTGAGATAGATGCGACAGAGTTCTTCGTCGCTGACTTGTCGCTGCGTCTGTAGGTAGTTCTCGAGGTCTTCAATGATACGACACACGACCGTCTCATCCCTCAACCTTCACACATACACATACTCGACTCAGTGTCTCGCAATCAATGCTTATATGTCAGCACGTCTTGACTCCGACACAATCTACTGTGTCAGGTGAAATGACAAATTCTCAACTGGCGATATCAACTCAGGTAAATTTGTCCACTAACTGTGAATACTCAGCCATTCATTGGTTTTGTGAATTTCACCACAGTTTGACTGTATCAGTGCAATAGCTGATCAAACACATAACATTTATTTCACCAACAACTTCGTCCTGAACACTGTTAACAAATTTCTATACCACCATCATTAAAGGTTACACTGTCAGTTGGTTGGCTGGGGTTTAATGTCATGCTCCAGATGTTACCAGTCATTTTGAAGACGATGTTTTTTACAGGACAGACGACCGAACCAACAGTATCAGAGCTTTGTCACTCATCTATCCAGATACCTGTCAATACTTCACAAAGACGTGTAGTTAGTTCGGCAAAAACAAGGATGGATCAACGAGGCGGTGAAAGTAAGTTAACGTATTGTTTGGCCATTTTGACACGATACAGGAGCATGACAGACAGACGGAAAGACAGACAGCTGTGCAACAGCACAGACCATGCTATGAATAACAACTTCTGTCAAGTGATGCTAAGGTGCACTGCAGACATAGGCATTAACCCTTTAAAGCCTACTGTTGCCATATGGGTACAGCTAGTCATTTGTAATTTTTGACATCCTGGCACTCTGACGCTCAGGAATGAGCGTCAGAGTGCCAGGATGTCAAAAATTACAAATGACGGCTAAACCCGGTCTGGCACAGGATGCTTTATAGCTGTACCCATATGGCAACAGTAGGCTTTAAAGGGTTAACTGATCATCAGCTAACTGAAGGTAGATTTGTGACAGCAAGTGTACACAGCAGACTGACTCACCGGACGATGTACTCAGTGCTGTGAGCATCGCACGCCTGCAGCATCTTGACAAACTCCTCATCCATTCGTTCCACGATCGTCAGTATACAGCCGCGGATGTGGTAGGGCGGCCCCTGCAACACATCAACTGGCATCACTGCCATGAAAACTGTCTGTATTTACAATGGAATAAAAAGTAAAAAGAATAAAAACCATCCTGAGTCTCATGCGCCAATAGGACCGCAATGATGTTTTATCGGCCAAAGCTGCCAGACCACAGATACCGAGCTAGTGCATCGAGTTGTATGCCCATTTACTCCACATATTTCTCTGGTACTCATTGGCTCTGAAGTTTAGGCATTAACCAGTCTTCATCCAGTGTCAGATCTCATCTTACATAGCCAGAATTCTGTCTTTGTCCACGCTGTCAGGCTCTCCAAAGACACACCAGCCCACCAAGTGCTCCGGTGCCATATTGATCTCTCACTCGCTCAGTCACCTCCCTGAACAAGGTCGGAGGCGTCGCCGAGGCCGTCCCAGTAATCGATGGATCGACCAGCTCCGCAGGGACAACAACGACAACACTCCATTGGCTGATCTAATCTGTGGAGAAGATCCACCAAGCGTGCGTGGTCATTCGGGGGGTGACGCTACGGACCTTGCTGACTATGCGCTACAACGACTGACTAACTGACCTCAGAGATGCTGAGACGGCGTTGATACACAGTATCCACGGACGAGACATGAAAGATATGAACTTGCGACCTTGTGATACAAGACCACCACTCTACCACACGGCTACTAGCGTACCTTTAAGACTTCTACTTCTTACAACAGAATAACACAGAAACCTTGGTAAACTTGTCGTTCTCAGTCTCTTCAGCAATGAATTCCTGGGCAATGATAGTAGTTAGGTTATTCTGCAGGATATTGAGCAACTCTTGGACATGAGACAAGCACCTACAGATGTCAGACATACTGGTCACGTGTATGGTATCATCATAAATTTCACCATCACCAACATAATCACAAGCACATACACTCATGCAACATGTGAACACTACACCGTAGTTCATGTAGGTCTGACCTACTCTTAGCAAGTTGTGTTCAACAACTGAGTCATTTCAGAGACGATCTTCCCAGCTAACCTCTTGACTGGTACAAAACACCCAGCCTTCTCAACCAACCAGTTGACTGATCCTGACCAAACTGAGCATTACTACAACCAGCGGCAATACCACTAATAATACTAATGTGCCCTGATTCTCTTCCGAGACTTTGGCGCTATATAAATCTCTTACTTACTTACTTACTGATCTAAATCAATCATCCCCATTCTCCACCACCATAAACTGCTTTCCTTTCATGAATGTCTTCGTCGATGAGAACTCGTAGCAGACTTACTTACTAGTTGTATTTTCAGTTCTTTCTGTCAACGTTTAGGATGCTACTCAATGGCTTAAAGCACATGCTAAACAGTGCACTATCATGCTGCACAAGAACGCTATTAAAATATGCACAAATTAAAGCAAACAATATTAAAACATGGTTCAACGGCCTTGTAAACCGCCCGACCAGGAAACTGATTGACCGGGCCTGCTCAGCATCTCCCGGGGGTGACAAGCAGTTATCTTAGTATAGAACGAGCAAACTGAGCAGCGTTTAATATTTAACATCTCACCATGCACTGACAACATGATGTCTTTTACGTCAAATGACTGTAGACAAACAAACTCACCACTCACAAAGGTAACTTACAGAAAGATCTCACAGATAAAGCCTAACCAGCATCTGCACATCTAAAATGATTTTTTGCATGTTACAGTGGTGGTCGTATGCCATACACTTGAAACAACTACGTTTGCCTGACATGTATATAAATGTCTCAATATATAGTGGTATCGCACTTTGTGCGCTATATAAATTCACAACTTACTTGAGTTGAGAAGAGGAAGGTTTAACGTCCCACTTGACACAGCTTAAGTCACTTTGGAGACAATAATTACTTACCAATACTTACTTTGTTACATTGAGACACTGTATCTAATCACTATTACAATTCCTTGTTCAAATTCCAATCCTTGCAATGTGATCAATATGCATTATGCAACAAGAATTACAAAGTATCACTCAACAACAAAATGCCAGCACAAATGGTACACTTCGATGACAATCCCAGCACTCAGTGACGTGTACTCACTTCTCCCACATCTCCGTCTTCATGCTTGTAGCGATGTTTGGGTTGTAGTCAAAGATTGCAGCAACGATGGCAAACAGGATCTTGCAGTCGAGTGCTTCACCGAGGCCTGTGTCGGTGGCAAGCTGTCTCAGTTCTGACAGAGATTCAATGTGTCGACTCCGATCCGTTCCCTTCTTACCGCGACCAGACACCAGTTCACGTAGCTTGTCGTCCACTTTCTTGTGGTCGATTTTCTCGTCTTTAGCAAACAGCTTCGGCTTCTCTTGCTGAGCACAGCACATCATTACAGCACTGGTATTGCTCAGTGAT
>Ga0209787_1000182_pt1 | contig 9714 bp, 9 predicted proteins | sample WorMetLIZISLAND2_2_FD_187414 | JGI IMG/M metagenome (GOLD analysis project Ga0209787, IMG submission 187414) | Marine gutless worms symbiont microbial communities from Max Planck institute for Marine Microbiology, Germany - Olavius loisae LIZARD... ... | reverse complement strand
GAGGAGAGCTTCATCCGCAAGAGTGGAAGCCACTTGGCGAACTTGACGACGATCACGCCGCCAGCGCAAACTGGCGGACGGAGACCTGTGCCCGATCCTTCCCGAATCCCTCGCTACATAGGACGTTATCGGAGCGGATATAATCTGGCGGGCCATGCCTGACGAACAGTTCCGCCAGGCAATGAAGCGCGTGGTCGGATTGGAGTTTGCGCTCGATGACGATGGCCAGGCACCGCCGGGTGAACTCGTCGATGACCGTCAACATGCGGAACGTCCTGCCGTCATGCGTCCGGTTCCGGACGAAGTCATAGCTCCAGGCGTGATTGGCCCAACAGGGCCGGAGCCGGATGCATGAACCGTCATTCAGCCACAACCGGCCTCGCTTCGGTTGCTTTTGGGGAACTTTCAGCCCCTCCTGCCGCCAGATCCGCTGCGCCCGTTTGGCATTCACATGCCAGCCTTCGGCGCGAAGCAAGATGGTGATCCGCCGATAGCCGTAACGGCCATATTTTTCGGCCAGTCGGATGATCGCCGCCGTCAATGCATCTTCATCGTGACGGCCTTTAGGGCGCTTGCGTTGTGTCGAACGGTGCTGGCCAATCACCAAACAGGCTCGACGTTCGGAGACATCCATCGTGGAGCGGGTGTTCGGGCCTGCATCAAGATCGGTATGGCCAACCTAGCCTACAACATGCGCCACTTGGCTCACAAAGCAAACGGCGAGCCAAAGCCCACCGCCGCTCTTCGTTATCGAAGAAATTTTGTGCACTTTAAAGTGCTTGTTAACGGGTGGCTCTCGATCTCTAAGCGGCTAAGCTTCAGTCACCCAATCATTATTATACAAAACTTTGCAACTGGCACAACTGACTTTAGCGGTATAATTTATGGAAGAATGAGATAATGGACACGGTACGGAGTGGGGGCTTGTTATAGCAACATCATATCGTCTCGGTCTCGATCTCGGCAGCAACTCGATCGGCTGGTGCGTCATAAATCTGGATAAAAACGGCGCTCCTTGCGGCGTGCTCGACGCTGGTGTACGAATTCTGACACCAAACGACGAAGCCGGACGCGACCCGCAATCAAAGGCTTCACTGGCGGCAAACCGGCGTGCGGCGCGGTCGAGGCGGCGCAGACGCGATCGCTTCCTGCGCCGCTGCAAACGGCTGATGACACTGTTGATCGATAACGGCCTGATGCCGGCAGACATGCAAGCGAGAAAGGCGCTCGAACACCTGGATCCTTACCGGCTGCGCGCCGACGCGTTGGATCAACGACTTGAAGCACACGAACTCGGCCGAGCGCTGTTCCATCTCAACCAACGTCGGGGCTTCAAATCGAACCGAATTGCGGACTCCGACGACAGCGACAAATCCGCGACCAGGGATGGCATGCGCCATCTCAAGCGGGCCCTGGACGACTGTGGCGCGCGCACGCTTGGCGAATTTCTGGCGTCGCAACACCAGCGCGACAGGTTCGGCCGCCGCGTCTCGCAAGATGGAAAGACGGCGGTGCCGCAGTCCGTGCGGTTCCGTCCGTCGACCGCGGGCTCGAAGAACCTTTGGGACTTCTACCCGTCACGCGATCTGATCGCTGACGAGCTGGTGAAAATCTGGAACGCCCAGCGTACTTATCATCACTGCCTGACGACGGAACTCTTCAACAAGCTGGAGCGTCTGATTGTCAACCAGCGCCCCCTGAAGAAGCCGCTCGTCGGGCGGTGCACGCTGCGTCCCGAGCTGCAGCTTGTCCGCCAACACGGACTCGAACTCGATTTGGGCGAGCGGGCACCAAAAGCGCATCCTTCGTTCCAGAGGTTTCGCATTCTCCAAGACGTGGCCCAACTTCGGATCGTGCGTCTCGGCGGGCGCGAGCGTCCGTTGAGCCTGCAGGAACGCGACATGATCGCGGCATGCCTGATGAAACTCAGCGGCCACACGATATCGTTCGAGAGGTTGCGGGCGGCGGCTAAACTGCCAGAGGACGCCCGGTTCAACTACGAGCTGGCCGGCCGGAGCGGCCTACAATCGGACCAGACCGCCGCGAAGCTCGGTAGCAGGAAAGCGTTCGGCAAGCTCTGGCGGGCCCTGTCGCGCGAACGGCAAATCGAAGTGGTCGAACGGATGCTCGCTGTCGAGGAAAGCGATGTCCTCGAAGCCTGGCTGTGCCGGGAGCGCGGGCTCGATAAAGCCGAGTCCGAAGCGGTCTCCGGCATGCGCCTGCCGCAGGGGCATGGCGCATTCGGTCGCGGCGTCCTTACCGATCTCGTGATGGTGATGGAGCGGGAATCACGGCAGGCAACGGATCCGGACACCGGCGAAGTGTACGAACGTCCGTTGACCTACAATGAGGCAGTCGCGGCGCTCGACTGCCATCATTCCGATTTACGGCCGACGGAGAAGTCTGCACGGCTGCCCTATTATGGCAAAGCGCTCGTCAGACATGTTATTACCAAGCCGAACGCACCCGAGGGAAGCCAGGATAGCATCGGGCGCGTCCCCAACCCGACAGTGCATATCGCCCTGAACCAGGTGCGCGGGTTGATCAACGCCCTGATCGACGAATATGGCGCGCCGAAAACCATCGTCGTCGAGATGGCCCGCGAACTGAAATTGAACAAAGCCCGCAAGCTTCAGATCCAGCGCGAGAACAGGGAAAACGAAAAAAAGAACGATGAGCGTCGCGAACGGCTTGCCAGCCTGGGCGTCGCAGACACGCATGACGCCCGACTCCGCCTGCGTCTATTCGACGAGTTGCCGGCAAGCGAACGGGTCTGCGTGTTCACGGGCGCCCCGCTGAGCATCGAAAGGCTGTATGACGGTTCGACCGAAATCGAGCACATCCTGCCCTATTCCCGGACCCTCGATGACGGCTTCGCGAACAAGGCGCTATGCACGCGGGAAGCCAACCGCAACAAGGGCAACCGGGCGCCGGCAGAGGTGTGGTCGGGTGGCGACTTGCAAGAGATCGTCGAACGGGCTGAGCGGTTGTTCCCGAAGAAGAAGGCAGGGTGGTTTCGGCCGGACGCCATGGGGCGTTTCGAAGCGGAGGGCGGTTTCCTCGCCCGCCATCTGATCGATACCCGACACATGGCACGGCTGGCCAAGACCTATCTGGAGCACGTCTGCGATGACGTTCGCGTATTGCCGGGACGGCTGACGGCCATGCTGCGCGCGAAGTGGGGGCTGAATTCCTTGCTGCCGGATCACAACTTCGCCGGCGCCAATCGGCCGAAGAACCGCAGGGACCATCGCCATCACGCCATCGATGCTTTCGTTGTCGCCTGCACCGACCTCGGTCTGCTCAACCGTATCGCCCGGGAGTCCGGCCGCGCCGAAACGCTCAACCTCGGCCGCCTGTTTCCGCACGGCAGCTTCCCCGTTCCCTATGACGGCTATCGCGAAGATTTGGCGGCGCGGTTGAACACTATCGTCGTCAGCCACAAGCCGGATCACGGCCTTTCGCCCAAAACCCAGGCCAACGTGCACGTTACGTCCGGGCAGCTTCACGAAGAAACGGCCTATGGCATCGTCAACGAGCAGATCGCCGGCAAGCACTATAACCTTGTCGCGCGCAAGCCGATCGAGAAGTTGACGCGCGGCGAGATCAACCGTGTGCGGGACGGCGGGCTGAGGGCAGACCTGCAGGGCGTTGCTGACGAGATCAAGGGCGTTGATGACAAGGCGTTGCTGCGCGAGGCTTTGGCGAACATCCGCCGCCATCGGAACATCCGCCGCGTTCGTATACTCAAGACCGAACAGTCGGTCCGTATCGTCCGGCACGGCGCCGGGTTCACGAAAGCCTACGCGCCTGGCGGAAACCACTGCGTGGAGATTTTCGAGCCCCCCAACGGCGAGTGGTCGGGAGAAGGCATCACGATTTTCGACGCCAATCAGCCAGGCTATGTGCCAGCCTGGCGCAGCGAACACCCCGACGCGCGGCTTGTCATGCGCGTCCACAATGGCGACCTGATCGAAGCAGACTTCGGTGGGGGGCGCAGGATCGTTCGGGTCTATCGTCTCGAACCGTCCGCGAACCAGCTGCGGCTCGCCGGGCACAACGAGGCGGGCAGCCTCGACAATCGTCACAAGGACCCGAACGATCCTCTGCGCTGGATCTTCGGGTCATGGGCCAAGTTGCAGAAAGGACAATCCCGTCGCGTGCGCGTAGACATACTCGGTCGCGTGGCCGCAGTCGAGGACAGGTTGTGATTGGGCGGGTCGTGGAAGTCGCCGAAGACGGGCGGCATCTCGCCAAGTCGCACGGCTTCCTGACGGTCAACTCCGAAGGCTCGGAGATCGGGCGAGTGCCGCTTGACGACGTGGCTGCGGTGATTGCCACCGCGCACGGCATTACCTATTCCAACAACCTGATGGTGGCTCTCGCGGAACGCTGCGCTCCACTGGTTGTCTGCGGCGGCAACTTCCGGCCGGCGGCGTTCCTTTGGCCGGTGGATGGGCGCCATGATCAGGCCGGTCGCATGGCCGATCAAGCCGCGGCGCCGAAACCGATGCGGAAACGGCTGTGGGCCCAGCTCGTCAGCGCCAAGATCGAGAGTCAGCGCACCACCCTCGAGGTCGTAGGCGCACCGCATGATGGCTTTCGTCTGCTCGCGCGGAAGGTGCGCTCAGGCGATCCCGGCAATGTCGAGGCGCAGGCGGCACGCCGCTATTGGCCGTTGCTCTTCGGTGATGACTTCCGCCGTGATCGTTCCGCCGACGGCGCGAACGCCATGCTCAACTACGTCTATACGGTTCTGCGCGCAGGAACAGCGCGGGCCTTGATGGCGGCGGGCCTGCATCCCAGCCTCGGCCTAGCGCACCGGCAGCGCGGCAATTCCTTTGCCCTTGCCGATGATCTCATGGAACCATTCCGGCCGTTGGCCGACCTTCTCGTGCACGGGCTAGTTTCTGACGGCACCGCGGAAGTGAACAAGGGGACGAAGCCGAAGCTGGCGAGCATCCTGACGTTGGACATGAGCACGGCGGAAGGCATAAGTCCGGCGGCCGTCAGCCTTGAGCGCCTGGCATTTTCCCTCACACAGTGTTTTTCAGGCGAAGCAAAAAAGCTCGACCTTCCGCGGCGTACGCTGCCGTTGGAAGCCTAACAGCATGATCGCTGCTCTTCCGAGCCTCAGCGGGTACAGGATGATGTGGCTCTACGTGATGTTCGATCTTCCGGTAGGAACGAAAGGCGAGCGGCGGGCGGCGACTCGATTCCGCAAGTTCCTGCTCGACGAGGGCTTCGAGATGGCGCAGTTCTCCGTCTACCTCAGGTTCGCCGAAAGCAAAGAGGCGGCAGAGACCCATGTTCGCCATGTCCGGAATAGGCTGCCGAAGAAAGGCCAGGTTCATATCATCACGATCACCGACAAACAATACGGCAACGCCCGGATCTTCACTGGACGGAAACGTGAACGCGGGTCCGAAAAACCGGATCAACTGGCCTTGTTTTAATGCGATCTGGGCTGGAATCTTTGCGCACCTCAAAGAAAAACCCCCAATGTTTCAGGGGGTTATCAAGATATGGATTGTAGCCGCTTAGAGATCGAGAGCAAGCCGCAACGGGACTATCCTACGCTACTCCACCCTGCGCATTGTAGCCGCTTAGAGATCGAGAGCAAGCCGCAACGCGTCGTTAGGCATTAATATCGTCCTCATTATTGTAGCCGCTTAGAGATCGAGAGCAAGCCGCAACGACAGCATAAACTATGTGGTCGATAACACGATTGTAGCCGCTTAGAGATCGAGAGCAAGCCGCAACGGGATACGTTCTTGGCGTCGCACGCAATACCAACGGTCATAATCACTGACCGCCATGTGCCCATTTTCTCAAACCGATGGACATGATCTTCCACGGTTTGTCGACGAGGCGGTTCCAGGCTCGGCAGGCGGCATCGACGATGTCGTCGTGGTCTTCGAAGACGCGGTTCGAGAGCCAGTTCTGGCGCAGGTACTGCCAGACGTTCTCGACCGGGTTGAGTTCCGGCACCCGGGACGGCAGGAACAGCGGCGTGATGTTGTCGGGCATGTCGAGTTCGCTGGTGGTGTGCCATCCGGCGCGGTCCATCAGCAGGACGGCATGCGCTCCGGGGGCGACGGTGCGGCTGATCTCTTCGAGGCGGGCCTGCATGGCGTCGGTGTTGGCGAACGGCATGACGAGCGCTGCCCCGCATCCGCGGGCCGGGCAGACGGCACCGAACAGATAGACGCTCTTGTAGCGCTGATCCTTGGGTTGGCGCGGATGCGCTCCGGTGCGCGCCCATTGCCGCACCAAGCCGTTCTTTTGGCCGATCCGGGCCTCGTCCTGCCACCAGAGCTCGATCGGCGTTTCGGACGGCAGACGACCTTTATTTTACGCAGAACTTCGCCAACGCGGCGGAGTTCGGCCGCGTTCAAAAACCGCTCCCGCTTCTCTTCCGGGTATTTCTTGATGTGCTTGCGAGAATTGGTTCCGTACGGGCGCAGGCCCCATAGTTCCGCGAGGCCGAACATCTTTGAAATCACCTCGAGGCAACGATTGGCCTGGTAGGGAATATGCCAGAGATCGCGATGGAATTTGGCGACATCCGCGCGGTTGATGCCAGTGACTGTCAGTCGGTCGAAGATCGGAGGCCGCGCCAACTCGGGGAGCGCCGCGAAAGGGCGGACAGGGAGTAATTAGCGGGGGTTTTTGGTTTTGGGATAAGGCGACCAGCTTTTTTGGTGGAAAAACAACAACATCCGTTGTCGAAATGCCACCTTTTGTTCCGCGATAATAGGCCACCAATGGGCCACCCCAATCGGGGAGTTTACAGGACATTAAAATTGCTGGACGAATCGAGGATAAATGCGGCAAAGGGATCACAGGTGGAGGCCGCGAGTATTGAACTGGACGGCGGATATAACCTGGCGACACCATAACGGAGATGACATGAATGAGGCGTGAACGGTCGGGTGCCCGGCGCCGTGCTTGGATTCCAGGATGCGGCCCAGACCATCGACGAGCGCAACGAGGCCCGGATGAATTTTCAAACCAAACCGCGCATCAAGAGCACTATCCGGACGGTAGCGGCGCTCTCCGCCGTTTTCACCATGACCGCCGCTTGCAAGGCCATCATGAAGCGTTCTTTGCCGTACTCGATATCTGATGCCAATTTAATCCTTCCGCAAGGTCCGCGGCAGGCTTCTCTTGCAATTTAAAAGTAAGTCTTTTAGTTTACAATGATGATACGCCGCCGCTTATACCAAACTGTACAGGACGCCCTGGGGCGTCAGGCCGCCGCCGCCCTGCTCGGCCCACGCCAAGTTGGCAAGACAACACTGGCCCATGAGATCGCCGCAAGCACGGACGCCCTCTATCTCGATTTGGAAACTGGCGCGGATCGGGACAAACTGGCCGATCCGGCGCTCTTCCTGGGGGCCTATGAGGACCGGCTCGTCATACTCGATGAGATTCACCGCGTCCCGGAGTTGTTCCAGGAACTGCGTGGCCTGATCGATCAGGGGCGCAGGCGGGGCAAGCGGACGAAACGCTTCTTGATCCTGGGCTCGGCCTCGATGGATCTGCTCCGGCAGTCGGGAGAAAGCCTTGCCGGGCGGATCGAATATGTCGAGCTGAACCCGCTTGATGTGCTGGAAGCCGCGCCCGACGCCAACGCCATGAGAACGCTCTGGGTCCGCGGCGGTTTCCCGGACAGCTTCCTTGCTGGCAGCGATGCCGCCAGCCTTGCCTTCCGCCAAAATTTCATCCGCACCTATCTTGAGAGGGACGTACCGCAATTCGGCCGCCGCATCCCGGCGGAGACGCTGGAGCGGGCCTGGACTATGCTCGCCCATAGTCAGGGCACGTTGCTCAACACATCGAAGCTCGCCGCCGGTCTCTCGATTACTGCCCCGACCGTGACCGGCTATATCGACCTGCTGGTTGATCTACTGCTCGTGCGCCGCATTCAGCCCTTCCATGCGAACGTCAAGAAGCGCCTAGTAAAATCGCCCAAAGTCTATGTGCGGGATAGTGGCCTCGTACATGCTTTGCTCGGCATCGAGGACCATAACGCCCTCGCCGGTCATCCGGTGGTGGGTGCGAGCTGGGAAGGGTTCGTGATCGAGAACCTGCTCGCTGTCGCGCCGACCCAGACCATGGCAAGCTTCTATCGCACCTCGGCCGGCGCGGAGATCGATCTGCTGCTAAAGCTTCCCGGCAAGCACGGCCTGTGGGCCATCGAGATCAAGCACGGCTTGTCGGCGACTCCGAGCAAAGGCTTCCACAGCGCCCGCGAGGACCTGAAGCCGAAGCGCTCGTTCGTCGTCACTTCCGGCGAAGAGCGCTACTCCATCACCAAGGATATCACGGCGATCGGCCTGCGCGAGATGACGAGGCTGCTCTTCGGCGTGAGGAGCTGAACTTCAAAAAAACGCTATTCGCTCTTGAGCTGGGCAGGACGTCCGTTGCCCGTCAGCGCCGGCGCTGGAAGGCTCGGCAGGTCAGACTTGATCCCAAGCGCTTGGTCCTCATCGACGAGACCCGCTACTGGAAAGTCGGCCTCGAACAAGAGATCGAGCGGATCGGCAACATGGCCATGCCGGTCGGCCTTGACGCCTTCGCCAACTACGGCGTTTTCGATTTCAACATCGAAAACCATAGCGTCTTGCTTAAAGGGTGGCCGGTGCCGGAAGGGTCGCTCGACCGAGATATCCGCATCGGCCTGGCCGGCGTTCGTATCCGGCTGTAGGCCTGAGCCTGTCATTGCAGCACGCGATTGAGCAGGGCGCCCTGCAGGTCGGCATCGCTGAAATCCGTGCCGCTCAAGGTGGCACCGATGAGTTTGGCTTCGCGGAGATCCGCCAGCGACAGATCGACGTCCGTCAGGTTAGCGCCGCCTGATCAAATGTGCGAAAGATTCTGGACGCTACCCCTCCACAAGCCCCCACGTTGCCCGTGTGTGCGCCGCCCGCACTGATATGGGACCCCCCCGACTCGCGCATCACGGGCCATCCTGGGGGCTCTTGAGGCCCTCCAATCGTAACAAAACCCCAGCGGAGGGTCGCCCGTCTCTATGCTGCGGCTTCTGAATCTAGGGCCCAGCCCCTGGCGCCTCAGTTCGCCGCCAAGATCGACACCGGCGGTGAAGCGTCAGGTGACCGTGCGGCCATGGACCACACTGCAGGGCGGCCTGCGCCGCAGCGCCACAATCATCCTTCCTGGAAACGACCGTTTATCGGAGACATAGGCAGAGTTGGCCAAAGCCAACTAGAGGACCCGCCACAGTCTACGAAAACAATCTCTTGAAACATCTCCTCCGAAAAGGTATTCTGTCTATGAGTTTTCGGAGGTAGCGCTTGTGTTCGTCGGTTATGCTCGTGTTTCAACCCAGGATCAGAAGCCGGAGCTTCAACTCGACGCCCTGACAGCCAAGAGATGCGAGCGCGTGTTCGAGGAAAAAGCCTCTGGTGCGCAGCGCGACCGACCGGAGCTCAAGGCCGCCCTCGACTACATGCGCCAGGGTGACACGCTTGTCGTCTGGAAGCTCGACCGACTCGCGCGCTCGATGAAGCAACTCATCGAGACCGTCGAAGACCTAGATAAGCGCGGCATCGGATTCCGGTCGATCACCGAGGCCATCGATACCACCACGCCGGGCGGCAAGCTCGTCTTCCACATTTTTGGCGCGCTCGCCGAGTTCGAGCGCTCGATCATTCGAGAGCGGACCAAGGCGGGGCTTAAAGCCGCGCG
>Ga0209787_1000178_pt1 | contig 9887 bp, 7 predicted proteins | sample WorMetLIZISLAND2_2_FD_187414 | JGI IMG/M metagenome (GOLD analysis project Ga0209787, IMG submission 187414) | Marine gutless worms symbiont microbial communities from Max Planck institute for Marine Microbiology, Germany - Olavius loisae LIZARD... ... | reverse complement strand
TCACGTGACCTTGAAAGGTCAAACTCGTGACCCCAATTCACTTAAAGCGCAATATCTCGAAAACTACTTGAGCTAGAGACTTCAAATTTGGTATGCAGCTTTGTATGGGAATGCCGAGCGGGCGCACAAAAATTTCCTCTAAAGTGGGCGTGGCCTAAGTCACGTGACGCCTACAATTTTTGGCAGTACGGTCGGCTATCCTAGCGACAGCTTGGCTTCTTGTACCTTTTACCATACAACACTGCTCTGTGGTCCTTGTAGCAGCTATTCGTTGCCAAGGCCACGTTAAATAATATGACTGAGATAGATTGATTGACGAAAACCAGATTGGAAAGTTTTTCTCACCGAGTATGCAGAGTTGTTAGCTGATGTGACTGCAGACGACTGAGGTGTACAACTGTCATCAGAACTGATTGGTGGCGGACATCGATCTAACAAAAACACACATAGTACGTTAATTGACCAGAGTAAATTGTTGGTTACATATGGACAGGTTTGCTTCTTTACTACACAAACTGGATACATCATTATACATACCCGCTGTGCAGCATGAAAACTGTTTTACTGTCATTATACGGTGATCGCAAAAACCGCAAGAACTTTTACACAAATGTCCGAACGGCGGTCCCAAATTCCTATATTCGCACCACATCATGGCCTTCTGTTTAGCTAACACTGATCCACATCTGGCGACTTACACACACATTAAACATGCCTAACCTTATACGGACCCACGACTGCATGCCACTTAAATGTCAGAATTTGGGACTGCCATTTCCAGTTTTTCCAAACTTGATTGGATCTACAAAAAGCCAAGAAGTAGGCGGTAAAAGTGAACTGTAGTCATCGGCAGTCACTAGGTGGAGACACCACAGACGAGTTTGTAGATGATGCTCGAAGGAACTGACTATTACATCATTATATGCTCGTGACTCTGTTACCGGAAGAATAATTCCTACGACACTCTTGCCACTATTGGTGACAACATTTGTCACTGGATTTGACTGGCAGCAGTTGGTGCTGAATTTTTATTTATTTTTATCCCGAAAACCTGGCAGATGGTGCTAGAAAACTGACACTGATTGAGCATAGTTTAACGTCTGCACCAGCACAATATAGGTTACACGACCGACGGTTTGTACAGAAAACTGGCAGTATACATACAACATCCCAACTTTGCCTAGACAACACCTCTGCATTCCGTCACCACAACATCGGCTCAGCATATTACAATACTCTGGTTGCTACGGAGACACGACTGCTGTTTTCCAGACTTTTCCAGGACAAAATCACTACTTTTTCCACAGTTTTCATGGTATTTTTTCAACCGATATCAACAAGAATTACCTTCTAAACGATAAAACTTCTTACACTGCAAACGGCAACAGCAGTCTGCCTTGTGCGCAGAAGTACACAATGGGATGCAAAATTTTGCACGTTGAACTGCAGATGCCGAGTCTCATGAAAAGTATGAAAAGTAACAAATGCAAGGATGCTATGAACCAGTGTCAGGAACACCTGCTTTTTCCATGTTGGCATCACAGTATTCTAGGATTTTTCCATACATTTCCATACCTGTAGTCATTTTCGAGACTTTAAAGCCTTGAAAATTCATACTTTTAATTCCAGGACTTTCCAGACTTTTCCAAGACCTGTAGCAACCCTGTCTGTCCGATCAGCTGTGTGACCCTTCAGTCAACATGGCAACCTTCACACGGCTCTTAAAGACACACTTCTTCTCAAGCTATTAACATGTTCAGCGCATTAGAGGTGTAGATGTCATGTTGCACAATAAACTAATGTCACTCACTTACGTACTTAATTCAACACAAAATCAAACTGAAAATGAAATGAACCTTCACTGCGCGGATCAGTTTCTGTATCAGCTAGTTCGTTGTCATCGGCAACGGTTGTTGTGTCAACTGTGAGGTCGGAAGCAAGAGCTGCATCGCCAGTTTCAACGGTATCCGGAACGCGATCTGCTTCACTGCTCTCGATGATGTCGACACTCCGGTCCGTATCGTTGCTCTCGATGCGGTGAGACAGACTGGACCGCAGCGAGCCGCGCGGAGCTGCAATCGACGATCCGAGTCCCTCGTCCGGCGAACGGTCGGACAGTCTCACCGCGGAGGTGACCACCGGCTCTGAAAGCCAACACATCAATACTGTCGTTATTGATACCAGGGTAGCAACTGGCCACCGTAATTGCAGCCGAGTGACTGAGTAGGTACTGAGCGTCAGAGTGCCCAGATGTCAAAATTTACAAATGACAGCTTAACCCTGTCTGGCATAGGATACTTTATAGCTGTACCCATATGGCAACAGTGGACGTCAAAGGGTTAACGGCACACCAGCACAATTAGCCTATACAGTGCCATTCATGTTGGTACACGCTGGAAAATGAATGACAGAACACAATTAAAAATACAGACATAATACTCAAGCTAAATACAACTCAGAAAAAGCAAACAACGCAAAACACAGCAAAACAGAACTAGGCCTACCCTGGTTTAGTCACCAAAAGCTGCCCTGCCAACTAATCCTTTGCTCCAAGGCTAAATAGATCCAACTGGTTTGCCCTCTTAGTTAGCAGCAATCGATAACTCAAGACCTCCATGACCTTGATCTTGACCTTGGGTTTGTTCATATGCTACACCGTCGTGTAGCACTCATAGACCTCTACCTACACACCAAATTTCGTTCACATCAGACGGACGGATGGACGTACATATGTACGGATGGGCACTGAAACTGGCTTTATAAGGTCGACATTGAGGAGTCAAGCTAAAACTGTAAATTCAGCCACAGTAATAGACAATTTTGGCGCACAAGAAATCAACTGAGGTCAATGCGAAACGGCAACAATAACAAGAAATGCAACTACACTGTGCCCCCCAAAAACATGTGACTACATTTTATGCAACAACTTTAACAATAAGTGTCCGATTACAGCAGTTTTTGGCATCGTCTGAGTCAGTGTGTGCGTCATCGAAAGATGGGTTTCATTTCAAGTTATTCTAGAAAATTAGTCATGTGTTTTTCTGGGACACGGCGTAGATCAGTGTTATCATTCACATACCAGTGTTGACAGGAAGACTGCAGACCGGTCTACCACGTTCCGCCTCAACGTCCGACACTTGGTCGCCGAGTCCTTCGGCCTGTTCCAGTACTGGACTGGTAACGGCAGAGGTCTCTTCGACCACAGTCTCCGGGTGACCCAGATCGTCGACACCAATTCCGCCGCCGATCGGCATGTCAAGGCTCTCGAACACCTCGTTGCTGAGGCTCGAGTCCTTGCGGAAGAACTCCATCTTGACCACATGGTCTCGGCCCTCGAACAGTGCCAGTTTCGGAGCGGGAACATCGGGCGGCACGGTGTTCTCCTGCTCGCGGCTCCGTGCCGCCGCCGCCGCCATTTGCCATTCAAGTGTCAGTTTCTCGTACCGGTGCCGAACTTCTTCATCCTCGGCTCTACGTGCCTCGATACTGCTGTCTAACTGGTAGACGCCGAGCAGATACGGCCAAACCTGCAACAAGAAGCCAAGCTGTAGCTAGGATAGCCGACCGTACTGCCTCACAACAGACTATGTATAGACATCAGCGATTGTTGCTAAATAGCATCTCCAGCTGTTTTCGAGATATTGGGCTCTATGCGTATTGGGGCCACAACCTTGACCTTTCATGATTACGTAACATCATCGGTCACGTGACCATTCAACTCGCCATAGGCCATTTCCTGTCGGTGGTCCATTGGAACCAAGCCTCTATCTCTAACGGTTTCCGAGATAATGGCAAATGTGATGCAATGATTGACATGACCTTGATACGACCTCTAAACAAAGGTCAAGGTCATTCATTTTGGTACCAATCGATTTCTCATATACGACTTCCTATAGGCTCTCAATAGTAACATTTGCTCTAGGATGCACCGTTTAGCCAAAATATATACAGTAAATCACAGACAGACAACAGACCGATGCAACACTGTAGCATAAGCATGACGATTAGTATGTTTTGGCTAAAAGTAAACACAAGGGTTGAGTTGAGTATAATGTAATTAACACACTTAACATAATTAATACACATTACAGATCATTTTGGTACTTTATCAAATTCTAAACTGAATGACATAAAATATATTTCTTTTCCGGCTTTTTCAGGCTGTAGATGCAGCCACAAAAAATAAAGAAAAAAAGATTTCTACGACCAAAATTAAAAGCTGAAAATCGACGTGGCGTTGAACAAACCTCAGTTCTGATGCTCGCCTCACAGCTGCCGTAGTACACAAGACGATACAACTCTGCTTCCTGTGATGCCTAAAAGTAGAAAACTCATTTATTTAGAATTTGCCAAGTCATCACAAGCTGTTCATAAACCAATCTCGCACTGCAGCAAATGAATATTAACCGTCTCTAAAGTACACCCAGATTAATCGCACACAAAATTACTCACAGTGGGAATTTTTCACAGTTACGTTAGCTAAACAGGAGCCAGTTTTGACACAGCAAAATTAGAGATGCACCGATAAGGCAATGGCCGATTATCGTCTAACAATCGGCCGATACCGATTAATACTTAAACCTGACATTCTTACCTTAATACCAACGACTTTATCGATCATACAAATATTTTACTGTATATAAGTATAAAACGAAAACTTGTTTCGTTCGTTCAAACTTAAAAAATCTAATTTCAGTATCCAATCCCATCATAATACATAGTAAATAACAATCGACCGATACCGGCATAGTAATCGGCCGATACCGATTATCGGTGCATCCCTAAGCAAAATGCTGGTTGTGAAGATATGCAGAAGCTGCACTGTATTCAATTATCTTGACCTTTGGCTTACTGTACTGTTACTGTTAAGGTTACTAGCAGAAAAGCAATTTATAGCTCCTTGGGCATAGAGGGGGTTTTGGGGGTCGGGCTACTAAATGATGTCAGACAAGTTCTACCACGACCGACCCCTGTTGCCACGGCAACGAAATTTCAGGCAAAATTGGCAATAACTAGGCTTGTGTGAGAGTCATCTCCAAGATCATTGCATCTAGCAGGGGGCTTTGGGGTCAAGCTATCGAATGATGTCAGCTAAATTTTATGACGACCGACCTGGTTGCCATGGCAACAAAATTTGAGACCAAACAGACTGTAACTATCTTGAAGAGCGTTACAGATAGCATTAGACAGACTCCATGTACATTATCTTGTTTTTCGTATAATGGTTCTTTGTAAGGTATGCCATACTGTCAACAAATGGTAACACAAGTGACTTTCAACAACCGTTTCTGTTTGCGCACGTATTTCAATTTCAAACAGGATAATTGCGAACGTGTTTAATTTAATAGCTGTTATCACGTACCAAGCCAGACTCTTTCATCATTCGCCAGGTGTCAGCACTCAGTCCGGTCGTCGCATCTGTCGGTGAGTCGACCGACACCGTGGCTGAGTGAACTAGACCAGACAGGTGGGTCCGGACCGTCTTGAGATGACGACAGTGTGACAGCCCTGCAAGACAACATCACACAACGGCAAACTCACAGGTGATGGTGTTGAAGAACTGAGCCAACATTTTGGAAACTTCTTAGGAAAATCTTCTTAGAACAATCATAGGAATATATTTGGCAAAGCACTAATCTCGAATTACGCAAAAATTATTGTAATTAGCACTTTCATTTTTGCATCAAGTTGGACGTTATTACGCGACGTTGTTGTTAAATCGTGAATTAGTAAGTAGAGCGAAACTATGTCTGGTTAGTGTTTTCCTAGATACTGTCAAATGCATGCAGCGAATCAAATGTCAGCCTTGCATTACCTTACCACACTGGGCAGGCATATGCTACTGACTGGAGCTGAGGGCTCTGGTAGGCCCAATGCACATACAACATGCAGACCATCAATCAATACCAGCTAATGTGACTGAGCTGCAAAAGGCCAACAGAAGCAGTAAATAAGCAAAAAGAGTTTAACGTTCCACTAAACACATTATCAGAGACGATCTTCTTTCCAGCCAATCTCTTGACTGATATTGACAAAATTAACACACGACAGGTAATTACAACCAGGGCTCAGATTTTAACGATTAATTCGACGATTAATCTCTAAAAACTTTTAACGATTAAAATTTCTGACAACGATTAATCGCCCACTGGATGTAGTTAAGCCTCCAACAATTAGAGATGATGGATTTCACGTCTTTAAGAGTAAAGATGCAAAAGGAAAATACATAGATGCTGTTAGCTTATATCCTACAGTAATGTATTACATCAGATATCAAGTAGGTCATCCTACTAAAAACTGTGTGTTGATAATTTACGTGAAAATAGAAACAACTCAGTTACACAAGGCATTAGAAATGTTTTGATATTTTCCACGGCACGAGGCCAACAGCACGCTACAAAAATTAACTAAAATTAACTATTAATTAATCATTAATTATTACAAAGTAATCATTATCAGCGCTAATTACAACCAAGAATAATAAAACACTAAACATCCTTAGTAAAAAATACCAGCGGCAGATACACAAATGATGCTAACAAAGCTACAGTCTGCTTCGGGCCCTTTTATGCCAAGCAACAGACGCGCGGCCTATTCCCCAAACCCGGGGTCCACACGTTGTGAGAACAGGTGACAACGTGAGTCAACTCACATCCGTAGAAGGCTCTTGATAAGATCTGCCACTTCATTGTGTCACAAAGCTGCTTCACGGCAACACTGCAGATACACACCAGTAACATGGAGATAAAGGACAATAACGAAGCAACTATAACAACTGATTACATTATAACTTTAGAGGACGAGTGATTAAGGTACGCGGTGGCCGAGTGGTACAGTGCTGGACTTGCGATTGCGAGGTCGCGGGTTCGAATCCCACCAACGTCTGCTGTTTTCCAACGCCAACTCAGCGTGCCATCCCTCCGGGGTCGGTTAATGAGTAGCAGCGAAAGCTGGGGGGTAAACGGGCATACCACGCGATGCACTGGCCCTGTATCCGTGGTCTTGCGGCTTCGGCTGGTGTCCGGCTGAGGGCTAAGGAAACGGAGATCAGCGCCGCCCTATGGGCCATAAGGCTCGGGAAAGGACTTTACCTAACATTTGTACGTCGCAGTCTAAAGCCTAGTTTACCAATCGTTGTTGTGTGTTGATTGTTGAATCATTGAGTGGTGACCACTGACCAGTTATATCTTGATTATTATTAGATCATCATTTTCATGGCTGCACATTTTAGGTATTCAGATCCTCGCTCGCAAAATCAAAATCTTGGAATATATTCACTACGATGTGGTTATCAGATGATAAACAGCAATCACTTTCTCATTGGCAGCCATATATGTGTTTGGATACAATTACACAGTGAAAACTCTTATCTCATTGATTCATTCACTCACTCACTCACTCACTCATTTCTGGCACGCAAAACTCAGAGTGAGTAACTGTAAGTACGTGTATTGCCTAACGTAGACATCAGTCTCCAGAGTGGACGATTCTGAGCCATGTCAACTGCTTCATTCACGGAGAGGTTATAGGATTTCAAATCCTGCTGGATAGATTTCATTCATGTAGTACGAGGGCGTCTTGGTGGTCTCCTCCAGTTCTCAAACGGGGAAGCTGTTAAGATCTTCTTGGTATCTGTTTCGTCTGGCATTCATGCAATGTCGCTGAACAGGGAGAAATGCCTTGGTTGGACAATAGCCGAAAGGTGTGGTTGCTTGGTTGTCTGTCTCACCTCGTCATTCCACACATGGTGGTACCATTTGATTCTTAACAGCTTTTGCAGACACCACTGATCAAAAGCACCATTCTTCTATGCATCTCTCTTGGTAACTATCCAGCACTCAAAGCCATAGAGGAAGATGAGTAGAATGCAAGTATTAGTGTTTTAACCTAATTGATAATAAATATACCCCAAAAGTCGACTGCACCAGTGGATGCGCTATCTGTTCATGTTTTCACACAACATGTCACAACCTGGTTGATGCCACCACATCTATAATCTTCTCGGCGTGCGACGGCGGCTGCAGAAACACGTCCGTTGTGATTGGCTGGATAGCGACCTCTTTCACCGATGGTACCGACATCCACTCAAAGGGGGCGCCACCGTCATCAGTCCGCAGACGGGCCTTTGGATCCAGCATCTCCGGCGCTGAAACAAAAAGTGCAACAACATTTGCAATTTTTCACTGAGCACGTGGCCAGCAAAAAAGCTAACAAAACAAAATCTGTTGCCATCCTCATAACCTTGTGGATAAGAGCTTTTCGGTTGCTGGCCCGCAGTTGTGGTGGAACAGTTTATTGGTACACTGTTGCGTCCGTCTGTCGCCGTCTGTATGTACGGAACGTACTGTGGCTAAACGGTGCGTCCTAGAGCAAAAGTTACTATTGACAGCCTATAGGAAGTCGTATATGAGAAATCGATTGGTACCGAAATGAATGACCTTGACCTTTGTTTAGAGGTCGTATCAAGGTCACGTCAACCATTGCGTTATATTTGACACTGAATATCTCGGAAACCGTTAGAGATAGACGTTTGGTTCCACAGGACTACCAATAGGAAATGACATATGGGCTATCGAATGGTCACGTGACCGATGACGTCACGTTACCTTGAAAGGTCAAACTCGTGACCGACCCCAATACGCGTAGAGAGCAATATCTCGAAAATTACTTGAGCGCGAGGCTTCAAATTTGGCATGCAGCTTTTTATCGGGAATGCCTAGCGGGCGCACAAATAATTTTCTTTGAAAGTGGGCGTGGCCTAGGTCACGTGACCCTACAATTTTTGGCAGTGCAGTCGGCTATCCTAGCGACAGCTTGGCTTCTTGTTTGGTTATGTGCACCTCATAAGCCAACTTACTTCCTTACTTTACCGAAAAATGGTCATCATACCTGTTGGCATGCTGTGGATTAAATATCCATAATCAGGGAAGTCCAGTGCGTATTCGGCATTAATAGGTGATGATGGCATTATGTGAAATACAGTGCGGAGCATGTGGACATGGAATAATACAGGGACCAATGGACCATAAAAATCCAGAAGTGACAAAAGTTCAGAGTTGAGGTAAATGCCCAGATAAACTTCCCACATCATGGCGCATTGTACACCATATTATAGACGATATTTTTACAGTTTGGAAAACCCAACCAACAGTGTCAAAGCACTGAAGGAGAGTGGTTACTGTTAGTCATCCAGACAGCTCCTAATCACACCAGGCTCACCTCACCATGTTACAATAATACAACATGCATGCAGATATACTACAAGACAATGGAAACATACCGGGTAAGCAAATAAATCTAACAAACACGAAGTAATCTAAGCACAGTGAGTGAACCCAGTGAGATGAAGCCAAATCTATGAGCTGTTCAAATGAATGTGCACCTATAGACAGATACATAGTAACAGAATACTACAACTACAGGCGTCGGGCATTTGCTGTTGCCGGCCCAACTGCCTGGAACTCACTGAGCGATGATCTGTGTGATATGACACTTAGCACTGACAGTTTCAGACGTCTGCTTAAAACTCGCTTGTTTTCACAGTACTAGTACATACAGCGCATTAGAGTTATCACACTTTCTGCTCTATATAAATTCACGACCTACTTGCTCACTTACTAACTTAAAGAGTTCTGACAACATTCCCTCTCGCTCCTGGCCAAATGTGGCCACAACACAATAAACAACTCTACGGTTGCTATGGCTGCTGATACAACCCACCGACGTAGTCCGGTCGAGACGTGTAAACAATGCGAAACACGTAGTCGGTTGATTCGCTGTCGTCGTCGCCGGGGGCAACGTCATCCAGTGACGTCACCGAAGACTGTGACGATGAAGGGCTTGATGTTATCTCCTCCACAACACTAGTCATCAGAGACGACAGCCGC
>Ga0209787_1000177_pt1 | contig 9928 bp, 9 predicted proteins | sample WorMetLIZISLAND2_2_FD_187414 | JGI IMG/M metagenome (GOLD analysis project Ga0209787, IMG submission 187414) | Marine gutless worms symbiont microbial communities from Max Planck institute for Marine Microbiology, Germany - Olavius loisae LIZARD... ... | reverse complement strand
GTGGGCTCGGGAGCTGTAGAATAAGCCCACATCGTTTCCTGGCCGAGTGTGGTAAAAGTCCACTGAACCAGGGTAGTTTTGTTGTGCTGTATTTTTTGTTGTTTAATTTTTCTGCGTTGTACTTGGTGGTAAAAGTCCACTGAACCAGGGTAGTTTTGTTGTGCTGTATTTTTTGTTGTTTAATTTTTCTGCGTTGTACTTGGTTTCTTTACCCTGTCATCTGTCATTTTAAGTTGTCTGCTGTCCATCGTGTGAAGATCATATACAACGTGAATGACACTGTATAGCCTAGAATGTGCTGATGTGTCGTTAAGAATTTACTCTCTCTCTCTCCATCTCCCCTTCCTTCTTTTCCCCATCCCTCCATTCACCCCTCGACCGTCTCCTCTCCAACCTCTCCCCACCCTTACTTTTCCCCTCCCTCCACCTTCTCGTCCTCCCTTCCAGCTACGCTTCCACCTGCCTTCCCATTCATGTTTTCCACTTGGTGCTGTTGCCATATTTGATTTCCCATCTGACAATCAGACCACAAATTTTTGAAACAGTCTCCAGTGACATAAAATGACCTTACAATATTCACACTGTTGTTTGTTTTCAACTTGGGTGTCCACCGAGTGTCACCAAATTTCATAAAAATCCAACCATGGCAAGGGATTCCAAGTCTGGATACAGGGTCACACACACACAGAAACCTAGAACTACAGCTTTATATACACTGTGAGTCAAAAAACTGGGCCACTATTATTTTTACTGTAACTTTGGCACATGTTGGTCGATTTTTAAAATTCTTTCAATGTCGGAATCAGAAAGAAATGGCTCATAACAAGAATAAAAAATTTCCCACTGTAGCTTAACTTTGTTGCTACATTACCTTGTAAAACTAACACTAGTGTGAATGTTCACTGAAACTGTGGAGGTTCTGTGTCGAGAAACACCAGACTTCATTTCTCCAGATTTGTGGCCTCCAAACAGTCCAGTTGATTACGAGATCTGTGATGTAATGCAGCGTCGTGTGTACCAGAGGAAAATCCACACCATCAACGAACTGAAGCAGAGGCTGACTGAAGTTTGGCACGGCCTTGAACAGTCGACTGTCAACATGGCTATTGATGAGTGGCACAAAAGACTTAATTAGAGCTTGTGTTCGTGCGAAGGGAGGACACTTCGAACATTGTCTTTGAACTTATTGATTGTCTTGATTTTGTCAAACTTTTTGTCAGCTTCTTTATCATGTTTTGCTGGAATTTTACATCGCTGAGTAAAACAGCATTGTTGTAAAGGTTCACATTCACACTAGTGTTAGTTTTACAAGGTAATGTAGCAACAAAGTTATGGTGGGAAATTTTTCATTCTTGTTATGAGCCATTTCTTTCTGATTCTGACATTAAAAGAATTTTAAAAATCGACCAACATTTGCCAAAGTTACAGTAAAAATAAAAGTGGCCCAGTTTTATGACTCACAGTGTAGTTTGATAACAGATTTAAACTAAAGCAGATTTCGGTAACTTAGTCAGGTTAAACACACAACTGGTGAAAGACATACACAAAGCACAAACATCACGTCAAAACTAAACACGATTAGGCCAATGTTTTACTAGACACAGCCTCAGATTCGTCGGGTCCTCCCACTGACATTGTGCATTTTATTATTAAATGCATTTACTTACTTACTTACTTATACTGCGATCTACATTTAGGCAGCCATCACTTGTGCACCTTTTTCAGACAAGTGCTGGCTTCTGCTGTCTTCTTCTTGGGATTCCTTGGCTCTCGTATCACCAAGCAGTGAGTGGGCGGTGGTGAAGAAACAGCCGTCTCGGATTGATTGGATGCTGGCATGGCCAGGAACTGTGACTGTACTACTGTGCTACTCGCCACATTAGCCGGGACAAGAAGACACTGAACAACTTCATCAGTAGACTGAGTGTCTCCAGCCATCGCCGTTGCTATACCATCATCCGTGCCTTCTTCAGTCAAAGTGCTACCTACTGCTGCCCTTTCGGCCGTCTCGGATTGATTGGATGCTGGCATGGCCAGGAACTGTGACTGCACTACTGTGCTACTCGCCACATTAGCCGGGACAAGAAGAAAATGAACAACTTCATCAGTAGACTGAGTGTCTCCAGCCGTGTCGGCCATCTGCTGTTGGGGATCAAACTGATCCACTGACTCATGTTCTCCCTTATCCATATCTTCTACCTGCTCCGGATCAATGTCATTCTGCATCAGAAAATATAACAAATATACTAAAATACTTGAAATATTAGCTGATACTGCACCATTTAAATAAAAACTAGACGGTCGCTATGATTCTGTCGGCTATTATGTAGTGATGTTACGATTGTTGAAACTTAAATCACAATTTTAACTGAAAAATCATATTGAATTAAAATCACGATTTTCGAGATCCCCATCGAACGATTTGTTCATTGTAGTACTGGATAGCTCATGCATGCCACTGCGCTTCAACACAGATACAGATCACGCAGGTGCAACACTGGCGACGGGACTTAAGTCTTTCATCTGTCGGCGACGAAAATTTGGAATAATTGAACTCGTTTCGAATCGAATCAAATACTGAAGTAACTATTCGATTCGATTCGAAATTTCGAATATTTGCACAGCACTAAATAGCAGGTGGTGTCCTTGCAAGGCTGGACACATTAGCCCCCAAACTGCTACCGGGATAGGGGAAGTACCCAGGATTATCTCACATTCCAGTAGACAGATCTGAAAAATTCCAATGGATGCATGCTTTCGCCAACTCCGAGTTTAACGGTGCAGGTGCCAATACAATCTGACGTCAGCAAAACCATAAGTTGATAACCATTTCCGTTTTTTGCACCATATTGAGAGACGTGTGTAGAGTTAAGTATTTGGGGGCTATAGCCCATGGTCAAGATGCCAGACGCCGCCACGCCATAGGCGCGGATTCGAGGCGAGGGGGTTGGGTCTGGGAAGGTGGTGTCCCACTCACCAGCGGGGGTGGTGTCTGGGGAGGGTATGCCCCCTCCCCAGAAAAATTGATTTTTTGTGTGCAGAAATAATGCATTTTTGTACACTTTGGTATGTGCAATTTCTTAGGCAATTCTTTGCCCCTTGTCAACAACAACTGAGCTATTTTCAGTGCGAAGTGGTGACTTCTGATATAACGAATAGGATTGTGCATCAGCACAATCTGAAACTACCAATCTGTGGAGTCCATGGGCACCCGTCTTGGATCCACACCTTTGTTGTGCATGTGCAGCCTGTGCTCCTCCACAGTAAAAGTCTGGAAGCTTTGCCCCCAAAACATTTCCATTGTCATAGATGCAATTTAGCACGCATTTTAACGATATGTTATTGTTAAGTCTTAAGAGTGAGACAAACAGCAGCAGTATATGCGTTTTAATCAAATAATAATGTTCTTATAGCACCGTAGGCTACATATAGATTATGACGTTAGTGGTTACAGCCAATACAGCGGGAGTGAAATTCATCACAATGTTCACCAGCTTGGCTCACAGAAGAAGTTATGGTACCGGATTAGCGATAATGAAGTGACAGCTTTACCAGGCCTACAGATTCTCAGCCACAGGCTTGCAAAGCAGTTCCATCACGTAGCAGGGCTCCGGGGATGGTTAGAGCTTACAAATTTTGCATGTGGTGCTCGGTGGGTATGGGGGGCTAAACTGAGGGTTTGGGGCTTAGCCCCCCGAAGCCACCCCTGTACACGCCTCCGACCATATTGATGTGAAAAGTGAAGATGTCATCACAAAAAACCTGTAGGCCTAAGTTGAGAAATACTATAAGAATATCAAAAAAGTACACAGTTAAAACTACTTCTGGTTGTTAAATATTACAAAAATTATATGAATTTCTGGGTTTGCAGCTGTTTTACTTTTAGAGTCGGCAAATGTGCACATACACCAGTTATTGCTGAAATAATACAATCGAAGTAACACAGTGCACTGATCACAAACTCGCTAAGACATAAGGTTCCAGCATATGAAAATTTTAGAAATCTGCATTAATATTAATGAAAATAACATGCAAAGAAGACTAATGTTTAGCCTAATCATACTGCATAATACACCATCAGAAGAGAACTTAGTGTACTGTAACAGTTAACCAAGATATCAAATGTCAATGAATGGAAAAATATGAAATCCCAAAATCACATTTCCCAGACTTGTCATTTTCAGTGACAATTCCCCCAACCACTTTACATTTCCCTGAATTTCCAAGTAATATCCAGGTTTTCCAGGTAAGTAACCACTCTGAATATATAAATTTCTAAAACTCGTCACCTCTGCTGTAGCGCTCCTTGTGAAAGTTGCTGAGCTTCTTCTTGCGAACGCTGCTGAACGCTTCTGAGCTCCTTGCGAATGCTGAATGTTGTTGAGCTTCTTCTTGCGAATGCTGCTGAATGCTGCTGAGCTTCTTCTTCCGAATGCTGCTGAACGCTGCTGAGCTTCTGGAAAACTCTGAGCTTCTCCTTGCGAACAGTGCTGAGCTTCTCGCGAATGCTGAGCTTCTCCTTGCGAACGGTGCTGAGCTTCTTGCGAACTCTGAGCTTCTCCTTGCGAACGGTGCTGAGCTTCTTGCGAACGCTGAGCTTCTCCTTGCGAACGGTGCTGAGCTTCTTGCGAACTCTGAGCTTCTCCTTGCGAACAGTGCTGAGCTTCTCGCGAATGCTGAGCTTCTCCTTGCGAACGGTGCTGAGCTTCTCGCGAACTCTGAGCTTCTCCTTGCGAACAGTGCTGAGCTTCTCGCGAATGCTGAGCTTCTCCTTGCGAACGGTGCTGAGCTTCTTGCGAACTCTGAGCTTCTCCTTGCGAACGCTGCTGATCTTCTCTTGTCTTCCTCTGCAAAAACGTTTTATTTTATTTAACACGTTAAATAAACAGACTGATAGATTTGAAGTGTGCATTAATTATATTCAGCTGGATTTCTTTATATTTAGCTGACCGTACACAGTTTGTCAGCTTCAATATCAATTGTTACATGTCATGGCTTTGAAGTAGATTACATGTATGTACAGAAGGTATTAGGACAATATTATGGAAAGGTAGGTTGTCCAAGGAAAGATGATGATTGATTGGGTCAAAAGTGCACAGAGTACCCAGTGGACCTTATTTGAGGGGTAGACCAAAGACGACATGGAAGAGGGTGATTGACAGTGACCTGAAACTGAAAAAGTTTAGTCTGCAAAATGGAGGCAGTTGATTCGAAAAGATCCTTCTTACAGAGACATGTAATGTCTCTGTAAAATGTTCATTGCTTCCATAATGATAATCCTATCCTTTGACAATTGTCCCGAGTGAGTAGAACCCATGCTAAAATCGAATTATATGAACACTCCACCATAAATGGACCACCACAGCAGTTATACTGCTAGGCAGACTTAGCCACATTTCTGCGGCCTGAGCCTACGGGGCTGTTTTGTACAGACCTGCCCCTTTGTGATACTGATACTGATAGCCACATTTCTTAACGTGAGCTTAGCTATTCTTAACATACCTTTTTCATTAACACAAATTCATCCAAACGGCTGCTTCGGATCTTCATTCGTGCACTGCGACGAACCTACAAAATGGCAAATGTGTTGTTCTACAAGATCAAGAAAACAGAAAATGGGCGCCACTTCCATATACAATAAGGCTTGTCCACACTAAGGTAATGCACAAATTAATATCAATTTCTCTATTTAACAATGTGTTCATGGTACTCAGCAGCTGATCAAAAATTTTCAAACATTAACAACGAACAATAGGTGTGTCTGCTCTTTACACACTTTTACCTTTGTCTTCAATGCATTGATTTGCATGAATACTTTTTATCTGTCCCATTGCTATAGCATAGCATAGGACAGATTATAAGATTACTGGTGTGTGTCTGTGTGTGCATCTGTCATCTCTCCTGCAATCGCGATTTTGAATAGAATTGATGAAACTATGCACAGTCTTTTAGGGTCGGAAAACTAAGATCGAGTTTGTCAAGGGTCAAAATCCGATAATGCCTCCCACTATTTTACCCCCAATTTTCACAAATCCGAATGCATTTTCAATGGGACAGTCCAAACACTGCAGTATCAACGCCCTTTGACCAACTGTGGGATCGATACCTCACACGACGCCCCTCATTAGCCGCTAGGGGTGCTTTACCGAAAAATGGCATAACCCCAATGTTCCCCAAACTCCCCCAAATTGTCCAATGCAGTTACAATGGGAATATGCTTATAATGTAACAGATAACGCATAATATCTCAGTAACGATGAGAGACAGAGAGTTTATGTCAATGGACCACCAGCCACCTATAGGAAACCACCCATTGTGGATTCCTATGGTCACATGACCCGATGACATCACGTGACCCAAACTGGTGACATTATAACGCTGTGGAAAAATTTGTACCCTTGTTGACCAACAATGTTTTCAAACGTTGTATTTCTACCACTAGTTCATTCAAGAGATCACTTTACTAGTTACAATTACACTTGCATTGTGTTACAATTACCGGTACATGTTAGCACTTAGTAAAATAGTATAATTTTCAGCGAACATTGCACATCGTTACTGCAATCTACTGTGAATATATCTCAACAGGTGTGTCCCACATTGTTTATGCATGAGCACTGGAAGTGTCAATAAAAAACACCAATACCCGGTAACTGAGCCCAAAAATACTGGGCAGACTTCTCAGTGTCAGTGAAACACTTCTTACTAGCTAGACAAATCTCAGCACACAACATTACAATTTCATATCTTCGCAAACATACCTCTGGAGTGTTTATTCGTGCACTTGATTTTCCATCTGTAAATACAATACCGTGAACTATTATGTGAAGCTTAAGGAGTGGTACAGGTTAAAATGTAACAAATGTTTTTAAAATATGCATTTTTATTTTAATCGTCTCATTTTCACTAAAGGTGATATGAGCCAATACGTAGGTAGTTTATTTATAGCATTTTACTGCAAGTGGGAAATGGCACCAATGTTTTCCAATTCACTACCTCCTAAACTGCACACTAGCCACATAAACAAATTTGCACAGAAAATCTGTGGAAGGGCACAACAATACCAGACTAGAGTGAAGTTTCACAAGCGCTACAGTATTCTTAATGTGGATTTAATTGACGGTGGGTGTTATCTTCAGTCTGGCACACACTGACATATCATACACTACTAGGCTATCTTCAGTGTATGTCCATGTTGTCAGCTATCTTACCAGCTACTGATGGTGGCAGTAAGATGGCTGAATAAGCCTAAATAATTTTTGGTTAACTGACACTGACCCTAACCAAACTCTCCAGAGACCCACAACTGTAAACTCTAAAACAACTTTCTGCTTCTTTAGGCCTAAATGTTTGAACTGATATGCAACCGCGAAATGCCACTGCCAGCAAAAACCGGATCAGCCAGTTCAGCTGAGGCTGAACGCGATTTTTTTGTGTGGAACCGCCATAACTGTTTTGAGTTCTCGCCTTTCTGCTGGGAGGGTAGAGAACATTAAACTGGTTCAATTGGGTTTGCGAGCAGGACGTTTGACAGATAGTGTAGTTCCTCATGATTGGACATTTCTGCTCTTCGTACTTTATATTACTGATTGAACAATAATGGCACTGTAGAACGGCTATCGTTTCGATTTTACTGTTGGGTTGGGTTTAAGAATATGGACCCACGACCAACTCTCACTTAACTAACACTTACCCTAATCTGACCACATGTTCAGCTATTTATTTATTATGTATTAATGCGCAGTCATGCGCAGTCGGTGTGCCTGGTTTTGGTCATTAGTGATCGTGGTAAAGAATGGAACGGAAAGTAGATTAGCGGGTGGCACTGAATTACGGTTCAGTCCCATTTCGCCGAATCCAATTTTGCTGAATCCTGTCGCCGAAACCAGTTTCACCGAAACCCACTTCACCAAATCTCACTTTATAGAATCACAAAGTAGCGCCCTAAAATAGGAGCATAGAAATTTAATTATCTCAAAATTAATTCAACATTCATTGTAATAAACGCGCCAGCAGCAGAGTGTAGCGTTTGGATAGAGTGAAGTTTTAAAGGTGCTAGTATTCTTAATGTGGATTTTAACTGCATGATAGCTTTTGTTGTGATTTTGAGTTTAGTTATTTGTTTTACAATGGGGTAGGGTTAGCATAAAATTACTAAAACCTAAAAGTAAATAAAATAAAAATCACACTTTTACTTATCACATACAGTATAGCGCCCTTTAATCGTCACTCACTCAAGTCTCAGCAAATGTTTCTGCTCATTCAATATAATCAGTGAAAATTGGCGGAATTTCACTCAAGACAGTGGCAATTTATGGCGCCATATATGGAGCATAAATTTAGTAAATTTACTGCTTCAAAAAATGGAGCAATTTCATGGCGCCATAAAATGGTGCCATAATCCATACAATGATAAAATAAGTGCTAAAAGCAAAAAAAAGCGATAATCAGGTTGCAGGTCGCAGTGGTCTAGCGGTAGCATGCCTGACTGCGGTGTGAGAGGACCGAGGTTCGAATCCCACCGTGGGCAGTTGCGTGTTTATCGTAAACATCACTGCGATATACAGCCTTGGGCACGGGCTGTGCACCCTTATTGCAGTGCCTAGGTCGACTCAGCCTTCTACCCTCCGCGGGATGGTAAAATGAGTATCAGCTTTCGGGCTGAGTAATAATAATAAATGGCGATGGTGGATGTGGTTTCTGGCTGCCTATACAGGCGGACTCGCAGCCCAGGTCGTTTGGCCTGGTCTGAGGGTCGGCGGCCGCTTGGCGCCGAACCATATTCATCACATGAACCGGGTGAACTCTCGCAGTGGCTTGAGCTACGATGACAGCACCATAAACATTGTCGTTGTTATTATTATTATTATTATTATTATTATTATTAATCGAATAGTCAATGTAATCAGTTAACCAAATTCATCGTCACTTGAGCATATCATCATCATAACAGTGGTATCATAATCATCGAAAGTTAAATAGACAACGAGTGATGAAACTGTTTACTGTGAATATTCAACATGAGGTCACTGATAAATAATGTTGTCTTTTCCGAATAGTAAGGGCAGTGTGAAACGGGTTTCGGCGAAACGGGAGGACACCTGAATTACATTGTAAGTACTTGTGCCTACACACTAGCCATTTTCATTTGTCCGTTCCGCGTGGTCAGATATGGAACTGTTCCCGGCGCAGCGTTATCGATAAAGGTTGCCATTTAACCATTGTCTAATCATGCGCTTATTTAGTAAAGCATTGCTGACAAAAACTGTATCTGTTGTCATATGCGCATAAAAATGTAAAAAAAAAACAATCGTACCGCCTGTATCCATTTTGTCGACCATCCACTAGATCGTACCTTTCTACTTACAGAGTAACTCACTATAAGTATGTAAGAAGTGCTAACGGCAACCACCACCCACCGGCCAGAGGGTGAACGAGAGTAAGTAGCTAAAAGCAGTGTTGTTAGAGAACATAAGACTAAGAAAAAGTAACTCAACGGTGGCAAAAGTTCATGCAATAAAAACCTTAATACAGTGTCAAAGGCTCAAAGATATCAAAGCTATCAAAGCTGACAGTCGCATATGAGCCTTAACTGCCTTCATGTCATAGTTTGTGTGGCTCTGAGCCTGAGGTGCCCTGAGAATTAACAAAGGATTTAACCCTCAAGGCCGAGGCCAAGGCCAAGGACTCAAAATTTGTCCTAGAGGACATCTCAAGGCCAAGGACCAATGACAACAACACTGGCTAAAAGCCTACAGCCTTGCGCAGAAATCCAGCCAAGAACTACACCCAAAATCTTTTTGTGACGTAGTTTGGGGCTCCGCTCCAGACCCCTCTGGGGAGCTTACAGTGCTCTCAAGTAGGGATCCACTTCTAATTAAGGGAGGGGATGGGGAAGGGAACAGGAAAGAGACGGAGTGGATAGGAG
>Ga0209787_1000175_pt1 | contig 10003 bp, 3 predicted proteins | sample WorMetLIZISLAND2_2_FD_187414 | JGI IMG/M metagenome (GOLD analysis project Ga0209787, IMG submission 187414) | Marine gutless worms symbiont microbial communities from Max Planck institute for Marine Microbiology, Germany - Olavius loisae LIZARD... ... | reverse complement strand
GTGGGTAGGGTGGGCAAGGAAAAAAACAAAATGTATCTACGTAACTGAAATGCCATATACAACTGTGTGGCAAACTATGCTACAATAACTAAGAGTCACAGCATAAACACATATCAATCGTCAGCATCAGCAGCATATCAAACGTCATGCATAAGAACAGCTAGTTGAACAATGAAGCGTGGAAGCGGAGCTGAGCTCTCATTTACAACATTCATGAAAGTCTAATCTGCTCAGTTAGCTAGGCGTACCGTTCAGCGGTGTTTAAGCGTCGAGTATCGATCCGAGTTCGGAACAGGTACTGGAAGGGTCGTGTAGCGCTCAAATCCATGTTCACGGCGATGCTGTGAGGTTAAAGAAGCAATGATCGAGTATTGACTGTATACCGACAACGGCGGTGTAGGGTGAGGCCTAGACAAGACGCGATGGTTTACAGAACTGCTGGCGACAGAGTGCCTACTGTTTTTCAACAACAGCTACAGAGTAGCCTATATTGTTAAACGTCTCACTGCTCTGTCTGAACTCCAATTGGCGGCGATATATTGTTCCTCGACAGAAACTGTCACGGCCACATTAATGAGCAAAGTTAGTAAAATGTAGAATTGTTACGATTTGACGATGATATTAATTGGCGGAATATTCCATAAGCCAATGACTTGTACCGTTATCTTACATATCGGCTGTAATTAATAATGTTAACATGGCGTCAGTAACGACAAACTACCAAAGCTGACAACGCGGCGATCGATGACCGCTGCGATGTTTGCGACTAATAGTTACGACGACGGAAGTTGGCGACGATGGTATTCCAACGACGGATCATGTAGCTGCGGCGTCGGAGAGTGGCCGGCAACGGTAGTCGTATTTGCTCCGAAGACAAACTGTCAATATTTTGACAGAACGACGACGAAAGTTGATCAACGGCGGTCACATTGTAATGTAGAGCGTGACTTCCGAGAGTCACAGATGATTTGTGAAGCCATGGACTGAACGGCGGCTATGTAAAGTCGCCGAAACCAGGATGGCGTAGAAGCGGAAACACCGGAAACACCGTAGACGACGACGTGGCATCGTGGAGGAAGAGTAGACAGTCGTAGACGGCATGTTCATCAGCAGAGACTCGGCAGTGTACACACACACCACACAGGAACGGTTAGTGTGCGGCTAACTGATATGCTTCCCCCCGTAGAACGGGGATCCCACCGTAGGGATGGTCTGCACAGCAGCAATGTGGTGACTAGGGATGACTGAAGGACAACTCCTACAGATGAAAGAGGTAAGCTGATGTGGTTGTCCTAATTACTTGATATTTTCCAATGACGGCTAATGACCAGGAATGCCAAGCAGAAGAGTACATGCGAGTATTCTAGTGAGTATAGATGATAGTTGACGGTACGTGGATGAAATGTGATGATAGCTAGACCTAACAGCTAATGAAACCAGATGATACTTAGTTTAGTTACAACCACGGTTGGCGGTTGCAAATTAATGTTAAAACTACAACAGTTCGGGATATCCCTAAACTAAATGTGCCTTAAGTTTACTCTAGGAAAACAGAGGAGTCGTATCAATCAACTCCTACAGCTAACGGCCGTTATAGAGCATTCAGCTACGTATAATTACAGTATAGCTACAACTTACAAGATTCGTGAAGTGGTGAGAATAACGCTATAATGATGCTATGACAGTTACTAGATGTTATCACCTATTCCATAAGGCTATTGATGATATCAGGTAAACAATAACTCATTACAGTCTGCATGCTAAAGATAATGCCTTAACGATACCGTAGAGGTTTATAGATCTTGCGTCCCACCCGCGTTGTGGGTGGTAGAGGGGTTAGATTATACTCTGTGTTGTTAGAAACCGTTTGATGCTCGCTTTGCTGTGAAGTTTGGGGAAACTGATCTTCTGAGGAAGAATCAGCTTCATGCTCGGAAGCACAAGGAACAAGGCGATCTACGTGGACCGTTTGGCGTTTCTTGGTAGCTATGTTACGAATCTGTACCACCAAGGGAGAAGTAAAGGCCAGAATTTCCCATGGCCCCGTCCACAACTTGGCGAGCTTTCTATAGGCTGTTCGAATAAGTGGGCGAGGCCAATACAGCCACACCAATTGCCCAACGGTGTACTTATGGTAGTTTACGCGCTGATCAAAGTAGCGCTTTTCCGTTTTAGCAGCAGCACGCAATGATTCGCGAATTTGATCGTGTGCTTCACGAAGTGTATCTCTGAAGTCTGCAACATAAGCTGTGGACACTATTGCGTCATTAGGCGGTCGCGCAATAAGTGTACATGGTAGAAGAACCTCACGACCAAGCATGGCGAAGTTTGGCGTTGTGCGTGTTGTAGCATGAACGGTCATACGATATGCAGACAGAAGAGCGTGTAGTTTATTTGGCCAATCATGCGGATTATCTTCAGTAGTTGTACGTAACATTTGTAAGATGGTGCGGTTTGCTCGTTCTGACAAACCGTCAGAACGCGGGTGGTAAGGTGTGGTGCGGGTTTTATGTATCCCGGCTAATGCACAGAGTTCTTTCACCAGGGTGGCTTCAAAATTTCTCCCCTGGTCTGAGTGTAACTGGCGTGGAAAGCCAAAGCGGGAGAAGAAACCCTGGTAGGCAGCGTTCATACAGGTAGTGGCTTCTTGGTCTGGGATGGCGTACGCCTCTACCCACTTCGTGAATGCGTCTACGACCACTAGAATGTACTTAGAGCCGTCGGTGGATGTTGGTAACCCGGACAAGACGTCCATGGTGACCAAGTCCATCGGGGCACCCACGGGTACTTTCTGCAGATGACCATGAGGGCGTAAGGGAGGTCCCTTACTTTGTGCACACTGGGTGCATTGTCGGCACCAATTGTTTACATCCCCACTGAGGCCAGACCAGAAGTAGTGGTTCTTTAGTTGTTGGATAGTCTTACGAGAGCCAAGGTGGGCCGCAGTGGGGCCGGCGTGTGTCAAAGTAAATAGTCGCTGTCGCAAAGTGACAGGGACGACCAGTCGAGTCCGTTCGTCCTCTACTTTTACCATGACCCCGTCTTCTAGTCTGATCTCGGGTCGCAGTGACAACAGGTGCCTTGATTCAAGCGGAAAGGCACGCAGCTCATCGGGTGAGGGATTCAGTCCGTTCTGCAAGACACGGTATGCGTCACCCATTTCACTATCCTCTGCTTGCATCTCAGATATATCACTGCTGGACAGCTCTGGAAGTACCTGGATTGAGTGAATAGACAGAGGATGAACTAAGTCATCTGCCCTCTCGCACTCGTCTATCCAGTGAACAGGGGAAACCTTTCCCAAACACTGTTTACACATCTGGCGTGATATCGCGTCGGCATTCGAATGCAGACGACCAGGACGGTGTTCTATTGAGTAGTCGTACTCCGCAAGCGTCTCGATCCACCTCGCCAATATTCCCTCGGGTCGCTTGAAATTCTTCAACCAGGTCAGGCTGTTATGGTCCGTCCTTAAGATCACGTGAGCCCCGAGGAGATAATGGCGGAAGTACTGGAATGCTGCGACGGCTGCCAGTAACTCGCGTCTTGTCGCGCAATAATTTCTCTGAGCCCCGGTAAGGACTCGAGAAAAGAAGGAGATCGGTCTCTCTACCCCGTCGATCTTCTGGCTTAGGACGGCCCCGATGGCAACATCAGATGCGTCTGTATCTAAGATACATGGGACGTCCGGGTTGGGGTATGCGAGCGCGCCTGCGTCAAGCAATGCTCGTTTGACCTTGTCAAACGATTCTTGCGTCTCATTGGTCCATGTAAAGGACGTATTCTTACGCGTCAACCGTGAGAGGGGCTCCGCAATGGCAGCGAAGTCCCTCACGAATCGACGGTAATAGCTGGCTAGTCCAAAAAAAGCTCTAACGTCACGCAAACAATGGGGAGTCGGCCAGTTCCGGATTGTGTCAAGCTTGGCTGGTTGGGGCTCAATACCCCCCTGAGACACCAGGTGCCCCAGAAACTCTATGGGCGACTTGAACAAAACACACTTTGATGGTTTTGCTTTCAGTCCGTTCTGTCGCAGTCGGGTGAGGACAGCATCAAGTCGCTCAAGTAATTGATCAGGGGTACTGGCAAAGACAACAATGTCGTCCAAATAACAAAGACATTGTTTGTACAGCATGTCCTTGAATATGACCTGCATCAGTCGACAGAAGGTTGACGGGGCATTGGATAGCCCAAAAGGCATACGTGTGAACTGAAACAGTCCGCGGCGGGTAGAGAACGCTGTACGCTCCTTGGCTCGCTCAGTTAGGCCAAGCTGCCAATACCCAGAGAGCAAGTCTATTGTCGCAAAGTACTTAGCCCCGTATAGACTGTCCAGAGCGTCTTTGATGTCCGGAACTGGAAATGCGTCTTTCTTGGTCACGTCGTTCAAGCGTCTGTAATCAATACAAAAGCGATATGTGTTGTCTTTTTTCTTTACCATACAAACAGGTGACGACCAAGGGGATTGTGAAGGTTCAATCACACCAGTTTCCAACATTTCGTTTACGATTTGATCCTCTGCGTCACGTGCTGCGAGGGGTGGTCGACGAGGGGGCTGCTTGATGGGAGCAGCGTTGCCAGTTTCAATGTCGTGCTGGAGTACAGCACAGAACCCCAAATCCAATGGGCCGGTAGCGAATGCGTCACTATTACAGCGCAGGAGCGCAGCTAGGCTCTGCCGGTGTGACGAAGATAACTTGGCATGGTCCACGGTTTGGTCATAGAGCTCCTGAAGATGTGCTGGAATATCAGTGTCACTAGGTGGTGACGTGACTGAGTGAACAGCACCAGTGGATGAGAGAGGCCGGCTCAAGGTGTCGTCAGAGTCTACCAGAGGATAGACTGGAAGCAGGCAAGACTGTTGAGGGAAATCCGCGCGTGGGCGGGGTGCATCCTGTGAGGAGAGAGTCGCACGTGGGCGAAACGGCTGAGCACTAGGATTGAGAACGGATGCACGGCAACTTGGAGAACGAAAGACGACGGACACCTGGCGGCTAATGACACTGGACGGCAGAGTGGAGGATTCTACTTGATGGAAATGAGTAGCTGAATGAGCAGCTGCAAGGGCAGGAGCACTGGCAGGGGTGTCGACCACAGAAGGAGCGGACAGCTCCGGGTGAACCATACTTACGCAAGCACGGACAGATGTGTTAGGAATGGAAACTGGTGGATTTGGGTTAGAGTGTACAGACGCGTGAACACGACGTGACCAGACTAAACAGTTGTCAACGTCAATGACCATACGGGCGGCTCTCATAAGATCATAACCCGCTATAGGTGGAGCTGAAGAATCTACAAGGTAAAACGGGTGGAGTATCTTTACTCCGCAGAAAGAAACTTCGAGGGGCACGGGCCCCAATAACGTAGCATTCGCAGAACCAAAAGTGCGAACTTCACACTTGTTCGCAGGTATTTGAATTGGAGGCTGGAACGATTGTGTTAGTTCCAGCGGAAGAACACTAACTTCAGCTCCACTGTCTAACATAACTGGGAAATTCACATCTCTAATTCTGGCTAGAATACGGGGAGCGGACCCGTCCATTATGATAGAAGGGATCGTCGCCACCCTCGGCTTGTCATCCTCAACATCCGATAAGAACGGAACAACTACATCGACGTCCCTGGCAAACAGCAAAACATCAGCATCATCCCCAATGTCCATATCGTTATCCCCAATATCCATACAGTTCACACAATCGGCAACCCCGATCCGGGCATCGTCCTCGCATTGCTCAGTGACGTCATATGTGACCTCCGGCGTTAGTCGGTCGCCTAACGGAACTGCGGGCGGAACTGTTGTGACGGAGTCCGGCCGCCCGGAATCGGACTCCGGGAGCCGTTTCCCGATGCCACGGAAGTTGGCGTCAGCGACGTCAATTGCTGCGGTGAATCGACTGGCTGGTCCCGATGATTGATGCTGTGGCAGCCTGGTCGGCCACAGACCCAACAACCTCGCGGCCGGCCTCGGGCGTTGAAGCCAGGTCGCGGCGACGGCGGACGTGGTGGTCGACCATCCTGACAGTGGAACGTGGAGTGGCACCCGCGCTGACCACAGACGTAGCAACCCATCGGTGAACGTAGTCGGATGTCGGACGGTCCCTGGAACCGGTTGGAAGGCGACATCGTCACAGTGGATGCTGGCGACACTGACGTCCTTCGCGAACGCGGCGACTGCGGCTGTGGCACAGCCGGCGTTGATGACGGCGACGACGAAGTACTCGATGACGACCCGGTCGACTGTAGTGACTGTTTATCAGACTTCACCAACTTGTCGAGACGACCCTCGATGCCCTTGAGATAATTAATGACAGGTAACAGATCGGATGACGTCGTAGTTGACTGATCGACCACATCAGCAACGAACCGTACAGCCTTCTTTGCCTTACCAGAATCCATCGTTGAATGGTAGATCCTTGCCCGTTCGACGGTTTGGGCGAAGTTCAACTCGCGATGGTGTAAACGAAGATATTGCGACAGCTCCGTCGAAGCGACACCGTCCTCAAACCGACGCTTCAGTGTGGCGTCACGCTGGTCAGCGGCCGCGTTCGGCCACGCCTCCTTATGGAGGACTCGGAGCGCCTGTTCAAATTCTACTAATGTTTCCGAGTCGGACTGACGACGGGCCTCAAACTTCCGCATCGCGTCACGACATCCGTCGACATCCCCGAAGCGGTGCTCTAACCGGGCCCAAAGGTCGGTGAGCGCGGTTGGCGACGAATCGTCGAAGTCACGGAGGACTTCGGCGGCGGGTCCCTCTAACGACAACGTCAGATGTTGCACCAATTCGTCGTTCGTCGTCCACGAGTTGACCTTAGCGACGCGGTTGAAGTGCTCGCGGAACAACTGCCAAGATGATGAACCGCTATATGGACGAACCACTTGAAGCTGGCGAACCACGACGACGGGTGGCGCAGATGACGTAGCCGGTGCACCAACGACTTTCGACGAACCGGAAGTAGTCGACGTAACAGTGACATGAGCCGTTGATGACGTCGATGAAACAGTTGTGACTACAGGTGCCACTGCAGCAGTGACCTCGATACCCGTAGCCGACGACGACGGCACAGTAGATGACGTTCTTGTGACGGCTGACGTAACGAACGACGGGTTTAACACGACCAGTTGACCCGACAGCGTAGATGACATAATCGGTGCAGCTGGAACGACTGACGCAATAACCGGTACATCGAGACCCATCGATGATCGTGACTGAACCATCGACGACGACGGCAGAAGTGTAACGACTGACATAGCGGCTGGTGAACCCTCAATCGTCACGTACTGACCAGACATCGACGTCGACGGGACAGCTGGAACGACCGAAGCAGCGACGGTCGACGACGGTTGGCCGGTGAAAGGTTGACCCAAAAGCAGCGACGGCGGAACCGACATCACGTAGTGGTGAGCTGACGACGTAGCAGCAACGGCGAGGTCAGTAGAAGCCGTAGCCTGAACCATCGATGACTGACAGACCATGACTGAACCCGTGGGAGGAGCAGGTAACCCAGGGATTAAACAATCATCCCTAATTACAGCATCGTTTTCAACAACGGGAACAGTCTGTTGTTTTAAGTTGTCGTTTTTGTAAATGGTGGACAACTGTATATTTGTTGGTGCCGACAACGGGAGAGTATGAACGTTGCCTAGCAAGCTACCCTCGGGACAACGTGAATGGTTTCCCGTTAACAGGTCGATTGACTGTATGTGCTGTGTACGGGGTAGCGTAGTGTACAGCCCTATATTTGAAGTTGTAGTGTATGTTACCGGTAAACGCGCTGCTAAGCGACCATCATGCATACCGACACTCTGCAGCGGGTAAATTTCCGGCGCACAAGTAACCGGAAGCAAACCTGTAAGGTCCCGTGAGCACGCACGTGGGTTTAGCTGGCTATCAGCAGGCAAAACTGTAACCCTCGGTAAACACGAATTATCTGCCATAAGCGGTACCGCTATACGTGTAGGGGCGAACAGGCCAGGGCCTACCGCTGGCATTGTTGTGACTGTATGTGGTCGAGAAACGACCCAGTTTTCACACGGCCAGACTACACCCGCCTCGCTAGGCCGCTGACTACGAACTAGCTCATGATATGAAGCTAAACTATCAACAGGCTCACTGCTTTCCCTAGAAACACCAAGTGGTGCCGGACAGACAGATGTAGTTACAGCATAACCTACATGGGAAGAGGGAGGAAGCAGCATAAACGATTCAGAGAGATTCAAGTCGTCAGCCGCATTCTGTCTGCCAGTGGGCAGTGGATGAAATGACGTCGGCGTAGACAGAGGCTGAGCGTCACTAATGTAAGTCAAGCCGTGCTGAGTGGGTGTGAATGACGTGACCACAGTCTGAGTAGCATCAATCATAGAGCATATAGACCTACTGACGACAGATGTTGTTGATGATTGTACAACTAAAGGTTGGGTACAATGCATAGCAATAACGTCATATTCATCGCTTTTATTTTGATTCTCTAAAGCTGCGAGTTTTTCAGTCAGCATTTTATTCTCCATTTCAAGTTGACACCTGCGTCTCATTTCAACCTCCCGTCTTTCTATCTCGGCTTTCATCTCTGACTCTCGCCTTCTACTTTCTATTTGGGAGTTTTCAATCACCTTCGCCATGAGCTCAATCAACGAATCAACATTACGCCCTGAACCGTGTGACCCATGTGACTGACGTGAACTAGAACAGGAATTTGGACGCCGTGTCTGCTGTGAAGGGGGACTATCAAAAGGCGTCTGCGCTACGGGTCGCTGGAAGCAAAATGCGACCTCACTGTCTACATCTATTATGTGTCTATGCGGGTTATCGGGTGCACTTAGGCCTATATCAGGGCTCCCTGCCTCTGCTGCCCTATCAGTTAGCATATCGCCGTCCGACAGCACACCGTTTAATTCCTGCATACCTCCGAAAATGGAACCGGAAGCAGTAGGACGAGCGCCGAACGACCATTCCTCCATCTCGGCGGAACCTCCAGTGAAAAGTTGCTATCCGGCCGCCGGTAGCAGCGACGTGTTGACGGCCGGGAACTTTTCAGTTCCGTCGTGCTCGTGTAACGGTCACATTATAACGTTCCATGTTGACGGTCAACAAACTTCAAACGCGTATATCATTTCGTATAGATGACGAATTATTTCATTTATTGCTCGTCAAACACGCAAATTGTCATCTTCTTCGCAACCATCGCACGAGATCACACGTCCGTCGCAAGCGTGGTGAGCACACACAATACAAAGACTCGACAGAGAAGTCTATCGGCCTACAACGCCCACGCGGAAAACGCCTACCAGGCCGTGACAAACTTTTGTCTGAGTGATCTGACCACGTACCGGGCCGGGCCAACTTCTCTACACGTCGAATGAAACCTCCAGCGTTTATCTCGCTACACTGAATGCCAGTGTTGTAGTTCTGGAGACCGCTCGAGACCGTTCTTTGGCGCTCTTGGTCTTGTTCTCGAAGGATTGGTCTCGAGTATTTTTCGAGACCAGTCATGCATTTGGCCATTTGTCGAACTTTTGTATTTGATCGTCTGTTGAACAAGTAAAACCAATAACTGGTTCCGGAACACTGAAACTTCTAAGTTCCTAATCCCACGAAGTCTACCCCTTCAACTTTGGTTGCCCATCCAGTGCCCCTGCGTTGTACGCTACAGGCATACATCGAGGCAGCATCTGCGACCCCGCCATTAACAATGATCAGTTTAAATGTCTGCGCCCATTTGTCAATTCTATGTACTGTGTGCCAACTACATCTGCCCCTGTGAAGCGCATCTTTAGCCATAGCTTTCTTTTTCCTACGTGTGCTAGATAAAGCTTAATACTCAGCTTTCTAGTCCACGTTAAACTCTTCTATCGTATCGTATCGTACAGAGTGGAATTTTCATGCGCCATCACAGGGCACGCATGAGTGACAACATCTTGTGTAAGTAAGTAAGTAAGTAAGTAAGTAAGTAAGTAAGTAAGTAAGTAAAACGTGGATTTATATAGCGCATCTCGTTTAAGAAAA
>Ga0209787_1000173_pt1 | contig 10142 bp, 6 predicted proteins | sample WorMetLIZISLAND2_2_FD_187414 | JGI IMG/M metagenome (GOLD analysis project Ga0209787, IMG submission 187414) | Marine gutless worms symbiont microbial communities from Max Planck institute for Marine Microbiology, Germany - Olavius loisae LIZARD... ... | reverse complement strand
ATAAAAAGCTGAAAGATAATTTGAAAATAAGTAAAACAAAATAATAAAATAATAGACAGTAAAAATGAAATAAAATAACTAAATAAACCTAAGTAAATCTAAAAACAAATTAATACGACTTTCAACGAAATAAGAAAAAAAAAGAAAAATTCACGCTACGAGTAAGCTTAAATCATAAATTAATAAAACGACACATCACTATTGTAAATTTTTCCTTCTTCTCCAGAAATCCAGTCGATACTTTGTCAACGGAAATGCACTGAAGCTTAGAGAAAAGTAGATTGAGGAAAACCTTATACATGATGTTGTGCCAAAACGGCTAAACATATCTTTAATTCTTCACTACCCGGTAGCCCCATCATTTTGCTAAATGCTCGGAATATCGTTACAAATTTCTGATGGAATTTCCACTCCGCAAGTCTAGGTGGGGTACAGAAATTTACTTCATGACCTACCTATTGTCGTTGGAACAATGTATGATGCGCACTGAAGCGCGACCAAACGCATTGACAGTGCTTGCCATTTTTGACGAAGATATGCGCGAAAACGATTTTTACATTTTCGTTCCCAGTGACCTTGACCGTTGACCTTTAGCCCGGAAATCTGCTGCTCTAGTTACTTTTGTCCAGCGCTATATTTCAGGCTTTCCTATCGGAAGCACGGGACGGACGGACAGACGGACAGAAGAACAGACGAACGGGGTGCAACGCTTAATGCTGCTACCTCGGGAGGGTCGCATAATAAGCGGGTTACACCTTGGTCTCGACTGATACACACTCGTGTATACCAGTCTAGACTCTGCTATATACATGTAACTTATCACACAAACATCTAGTAAGGTTTTCAGCACGTTCGACTGATCGAGCGATGGACACAGTCGAACTGTGGTAGATCGACGATTACGCTAACTACTACAGACAGACCGCCGACTTGGTTAATGCCGCAGTTCGACGGTGATGCATAGAATCTGATATGCGTTGACGTGTGGTCAGGATATTGGATGCGTCTTCGCAATTTACCTGAAAAAATAAACCGCACACGGCGGACACGCGATCTATTTGCGATAGTGTTGGCGTTCTTCTTGTGCTAGGTTCGATACGCCCACTGTTGTCATATGGTTACAGCTATAAAGCATCCTGTGCCATACCGGGTTAAGCCGCCATTTGTAATTTTTGACATCCGGGCACTCTGACGCTCAGCCCTGAGCGTCAGAGTGCCCGCCTGAGCGTCAGAGTGCCCGGATGTCAAACATTACAAATGACGGCTTAACCCGGTCTGGCACAGGATGCTTTATAGTTGTACTCATGTGGCAACAGTGGGCGTCAAAGGGTTAAGCGTTGACTGTAACAGTTAAGTTACATCTCAGCAAAAGAAATCAACGTAACGATTACTCATTGTATTAAACTATTAATCATTTATCAAACACACTTTTCTGTGGGTTAGTACTTTCAATTACTTCAATCATGCTTACTTTCATCACATAATCGTATTATCAAAATGGACCGAGTGCAACAGAATAACATGTAACTGCTGCAGCAGGAGGCCCGTGTTGCTAAGAGACAGTATGTTTTAGCAACGCAACATTGACAACATCACCTGGTCGTTCTTGTCACCTTTCGAGCGGAAAAACGGGCGGTTCTTAACGTGCAACATAAGGTAAGTATAGGCCTAGGCCTAAGCTTATTACGATAAAGACGCTTGGGAGAACACAATATAACACATCACTGGACCTATCGCGATCGCAGTTCCGTCAGTAGTCAACATGCGTCTCAACACTGCTCTTGGTGTTCTCTGTTTCTTCGCGTTGGAGGCCAGTTTGTCGTCGTCAGCTGAAGTGAGCGAGTATCGCTGGGTGAAGTCTGACAACGGCGACCTTCTGTGTGGGACGTCGCCACCAAACAAGACGCTGAACGCGGTCAAATCACGAGCTCTGTGCGTGTGGTCGTGTGGAGAGGGTTGTCAATTAAACTCATGCGAGACTGTCAACTACTGGACGAACGCAAAACGCTGTGAACACTTCTACTATCTGCCGTGTTCATACGGTGCACAACAGGACTGTGTCAACTACAAGGTTACCATCTACTGTACACGCTATATAAGCTACTCACACAATCGACAATCACTGTACAGTGGAAAGTGCCCACTGTCAATTAATTTCTAAATTGTTTTACAATGTATTCGCGATTTTCGTGAGGTGTATCCTTCAGTAAATGTAACTGTCATCCTGAAGTACAAAGTTGAAGGGCAGGGCTGCCAGAGTGACAAATCTTGTCAGATGATCCTCACGATAGACAAAAGCATTCAGTAGCCGTTACACTGTACTATCTTCCGCCTCTTTTCTGGTGCACCAGATTATCGCTGACTTTTCACACACCATATCAGATGCACTTCTCAGTCAGTCAGCCAGTAATAGGCTAAGTAATTATTTCTCCGGTGTTTCCTTTGTTTCGATTCGGCACACCAAACGGCGAGATGAATTCATAATGAAGAGTTCGTCGCCCGCACTCCTTCCTTGAGCCATCACGTCTTCCTTAATATGTCTCGCTTACAGTAAAACATTCGACATGTTTGAATGCACGTTTTACGCGCATGTTTCTACAATCCTAATGTTACAGGCTTAGACCTGAATAAACAGAATGAAATGAATGAAATGTAACCGCACTTGAACAGCAAAAAATTACTATGCTTGTTGTTTGTAACAGAGAGGTAAGAAAACATTTCGGATGATGTTTGAATCCAGGTAAATGTTATCACTGTTGTTCTTAATTACTTCAGGATGAGGACAAAGCTAATGTTGGGGACTAAGTATCAATGATACATGTATCACGATTCGTTTTATGATACAAAAATGTATCAAGTCATTATTGTAGCTGTATCATTGTCACAGTATCATGAATTAGTGATAACTACCACAATTCCATCTGTCTGCAATCAGGTACGAATGTGCGTTTTTGCTGCTGAATAAATTGTATGATATATGAACTTTCGCTGATATTGGTATTGATAATTAATTGAAAGTGACTGACCTACACTGGAGGTTGTTTACGGTAATGTGCCTGTTTTCTGATAGAACTGATAGCGTTTTCTGTTATTTGCACCTCACTTTCAGTCCATAAGAAGTATCAACACAGTATGAAGTGTCAATAATTTGATGTGTGTATATATCAGTATCACGATATTTTTTCCACATGGTATCAATATCAATATCATAATACATTAAAATTATCATACTTAATCTAGTTCGAATAACAAATTTCATTTACCGGCCGAGAAATTTCAATTACCTCAACTCTTCGGTCTGTCAGAATCAGATACCTTTAATGCGAGAAACTATTACCTTTTTTCCTGGTTTTTGGAACAGTAAGACACTGTGGTGCTAAGAAAACGTTTGCAGAAGTGGCTGAGTTACAGTCAGGTGGATCACGAAAACAACCATGTGTCCCTCGTGTGGCCTCTTTGATCCGTCTGGCTGTTCGGTCTGGTTCCTATCAATCACCGAATACTGGACCAGTTGATAACGTGTGTACTGTACTTAGATGGTATGCCATTGTCGGTGAATTGTTTGGCTCTGTTGAGTTGCTGGAGCGTTGACTTCTTGTGAAGGCTCGCTTCAAATGTGTGTTCCTGTTGATAGGCCTACCCATAACTTTGTGTTTATTGCTACATTTTTATTTACCAGTGCTCCCAGATCCGGATGCGAGGAAGTGTAATCCCAATACAACTGACGTGTGTCATTCGAACGCTACCTGTACTCCGGTTACACCTCACCTCTGTTCCTCCACACGGGCTGTGAGTTACAGGTGTGAATGCAATCAGGGCTACTCCGGAGATGGAATCAATTGTATCGGTGAGCTATTGATATTCGTTGAACAATAAGTCTATCTGAAAGTAATAATCCAGTGTATATTTTTCTGTAAATTGTCTGTTTTGTAGCCTAAGTGAACTACTGTGGACATACTAAATCGAAAGTCGTTGACCTGTGGTGCTAAGAAAACGTTTGCAGAAGTGGCTGAGTTGGTAGCTGCTGCCCAGATAGCGGTTCATACTCATGGTCCAGTACAGTCAGATCACCTAACTCTAACTTGGGGTACCGCGGCGGCAGCTTCACCGCCGTTCAGGCTTGGCGACCCTGCCCTCTGTGGGACCATCTCCTAGTCACCCCATAAGAAGCTTATTAGTCCATATTAGTGCAGACTAGGGGATTTGCGGTGTTTTGTGTATCTGTTTGCGGTTATTGCAGTTGCTGAGTCAGCAAGACAAACCTCATAGCCACCGAACAGTCAGAGAAATTTCACGTGAGGCGGGGGGATCCATCAGTCATCAGTTTCGCGGATTATTCGCAAAGGTCTGCGTTTTAAGTGCTGCAAGAAAAGGCGCGCTCAACAGCTGACTGAAGCGCACAGCATGCACGCGTTATTTTCGGTATGCAGTTCGAGAGATGAAAACGTGATAACAAGCAAACGTACATGAAAACTGAAACGTGCGTACTCTATTCTAGAGTCTTTTGATTATTTGTGCCAATATCATCAAAATCGATCCATATAATTTCCAGCTATACCGTTTCAAAGTTGGGTCATTTTTTGAGACAGTGCATTGCGTAATTTGGTAAACTAAAAACACTATAAATAGAGTATTATTCACTAAAGTGAAATTATATTTTTTTCAGTGACTTCAAACGTCTGTTTGAGGTGTTGTTCTGGTATTTTGGTATGTGTTACTTTGTAATGAGTTTACATAACAAGTTTGAAGTGTTTTGTTGAATCAGTCTTGTGACTTCTGTGATGACGTAGACACTAACGAGTGTGCAGTGAACAACGGAGGTTGTAGTCCTCTTGCCACCTGTCACAACACTCCAGGTGGCTTTACGTGTACCTGTCCAACTGGATTCACCGCCAACGTATATGACAACACACTGCTATGTACTGGTAAGTGAAATCAAAGTTCATCTGTCTTGGCAAATGTTCCGATTACCTTGTGTGACCTCTAAAGTTCATTTCTGCTATTTTAAAGCTGTCGACGGTCGAAATCTAGGCTTATATACTGCATGTCACGTAATAAACAATACACTCTGGAACGATCAGCAGTACTGTCCGTCAATGTTGTGTGACCTTGAGTGAGCTTCGAAGGTCATTAACAAGCCAGCCAATATACACCACAATCAATACCACTAACTTCCTGTTATGGAAATTCTTTCTCTCTTCGGTAGCCACATGAACCTAGTTTTCTTGGAACTAAGCCGCTTTCAATCAATCAGTCAACCAACCAGTAAAATGTTTTTAATGGCCTAAGTAATTTAATTTACTGCTAGGACCACTAAGATGCTGACAGCGGAAAAGAAAGTTACAAATAAAATGAAACCTGAACATGTTTAGGCTCGTTGCTATGAAGACGGGGGTTAATTGCTGATAGAGTGCAGAAATCCAAGATTTACGAAGCTTGTTGTTAAAGTGTCAATAGGCCTGTAGGTCTACAATAGGTCTATTGTGTTAGGCCTATCAACAAACTATCTGCACCAATTCTTTGAATATTTTCTGCTGCTCCAATTTTTGTCAATGTATCCTGCTATTAGTTTTGTAAGTAGTGTTGTCTGTTTGGCTTGGTGATTTCCAGGCTTTTGTTACTCTAAGTTTATAAAGCATAATTAACAAGTAAATATAAACTGTATAGGAGGACTGATCCAACTATACAGTAAAACCGGTCGAGCTGTCACAGTTTCTCCGTCCGACGAAGTTGCGTTGTCTGTCGGTGTACGTGGCGCCATAACGTTTATGTTGGTTGGCTGCCGCTCACTGAGCACCGTTTCAGAGATTATGCGTCCTAGTTGCGTCTCGCTAATGGATGCCAACCGTACCGACTGGTACATCCGTCATAGTTCCTACTATCTCCAGGTCGAATCAGAGAACCTCACGGATAATCTTCCACTCTTCCAGGGCGACTCGTCCTATATCTTGCACGTGGACACGTTCTACACTGGCTACTACGCTCTCGAGTCTGTCAGTTTGCCTGACCATTACATCAAGTCAGACGTCAACGGCCGTCTCATGGTTACTCAGCGAAGTTACACCGCCGACTATTATGATCCGGCCAGCTTCAGAATGTACGACTATATCACGGCCAGTAAGTGTGTTGATTTTTTGATTTTAGTGACAGCTTAATTGTAGACGTGAATGATTCAATATCTCTGAGTCTGAGACTCTGAACATGGAGTTTGTAAATGGTCGCGAATAGCAGTATGTCGGGGTGCACAGCAAAGAAGCTCAATTGTGATTTGTTGTTCTACACCCGACATTGCGAATAACAAATAAGTAAGCTCGTAGAGCGCGATAACGTAAAATCGTCCCCCCTGAAGCTCTGCTCCTTAACGTTCACTGAATATGTATATAATTAATATGTTTTCAAGTGCCGCCGAAAATGTTTGTGATCAACCGCTCGGTCTTATGTTTTGTTTAAACAGCCACATGTCATCGTCTATCACTGGATGAACATCAGGAGTAGGCCTAGATCTGTGAGTCATTGGCAAACATAATGGCAGATTGGCAAGGTCAGACATGTACAATGTAGGCCTACACAATGAACAAACGTGGACCTAAAATTGAACCATTTGGTACTTAGCAAAGCAGTTGTACTAGAAATGAAATGTCACTTCCACGAACAACATAACTCTTGTCCTCTTGTCACAATGTCACTTAAAAGAGTTCATTTGTAAATTATAACAACAAGGACCAAACTAATTTGGCAAAAGGCGACATCGCTCAGCTCATAATGACATTCGGCGCAGCACGCAGCTGCCTTGTCGATATCTTCTAACATATGCTCCGGTGCCAGCACACGTCGCGAAGTTGGCCCTGGGATGAATTTGGGACCACCATTTTGGGGAAGGAGAGGCAGTATCAGTAGCGATGCAGTATCTCGAACCATTCGGCCGCAATGTCTCCCACGATCAAATCAACAGGGGTGGAGAGTTCCGTTTGTGCAAAATTTGGAGAGGAATGGGTTAACCGATGTAAGCCAAATTTTAATGCGATCTAACAGAGACATGGGCTGTCGTACGTGAAACAAAACGCGTCGATATCTTCTGCCGTTTGAGCACAATGCACAAATGTGACAGACAGACAGACAGACAGACCACAGAACGACAAAGTCGATACCAATAGGCGAAATCGCCTAATAATAATAACTGTAACAGGCTTGTGAGACAAACAGCAATTAAAAAGCGAGGAAATATCAATGATGAGTTACTGTGGTAACGACAGACTATACACTATACACACGTAGTCGGGTTCTCTTGTAAGTTGTAAGTAAGTACGTAGTCTTTAATAAACAATGTGAATTGCACAGGTTTTACAACAAAAAAGCAAATCGTCAAAGGAACACTGATACGATACGATACGATAGGAGAGTTTAGCGTGGACTCGAAAGCTGAGTAGCCTATTCAGCTTTATCTAGCACACGTAGCCAGAAAAAGAAACTAAAACAAACAACGCCAGTGCCCCTGATAAGCAAAATATAATACTGCTATATACTACACACAAATCATATGAAAGTCAATTCGTCTTTGATGACTATAGTGTGAATAAACAAACAAGAAACATAAACTACTAGACCATGCTAAATAAACATCTATTGACAAAGGTATTCTTGAGCTGGGAGGTAGTGATGTGGCTAAGTGTGTAATCGTGTCCTCTGTGCCTGAGATTCATTGAACGATTGAGTTTTTCTGGGAGCAGGTAATGTAGACAGTCATCAGGACAGGCTATAGAACGGAAAAGGTGGGAATCGTGTATACATAAGCTGCTTGTAAGTGATTTTTATTTGATTTGATTGATATAGTGAGTACGAGAACGAACGCCAAAACAGGATTGAATCATCTACAACTTACAAGGCGTATATTGACTGCATACATATAAAGTCATAGTCATAGAGTTGATCTAATCAGTATTTCTGTATATTTTTGTAATATTTTGTATAGTTGCCACTCCGAACTGTTCGTTTCCGTACACGTACAACGGTGGACTGTACTACGGCTGTACAAACAACATTACTGACGTATCAACTGCTGATCAACCGTTCGCCTGTACGGCTCTTAATAATACTCCTGTTCTCTGCGACTCACCAGGTGTGCAGACTTCGTGCTAATATATTTATAAACTATACATTGATAATGTATAGCCTAATTGTTATTACGTAGAATACGTGCACGTCAGTATCGCAGCAATGTGTTTAGGCCATGCATGTAGAAGCAGTAGAGAGAATGGCCAAATATTGACCTCCTGTAAACTCGGCACCCCTAAAATTTTCATCTCACAATTTGACGTGCATGCTTACATCGTGGGTATCTACAGTGTGAGTCAAAAACCCCCCATGCTGTTTTCTGGCATTTTTTCCCAAATGGTTGGGAATTTTATTAAATTTTACACACCTATTATACGTTCCTATCTACGCTAGATTACAAATTTTTGTTCAATTATTATATCCAACTTTGACGAAGTTATGCCATACATATTAAGCGCGACTACCTGGTTCACATAATATCCTCAAAATGTCCACCATCGGCCGAATCGCACGCGTTAAGACGTTTGCGAAAGTCGCTGATAGCTCTGTTGATCGTTGTCTGTGGCAAGTCATCCCAAACACATCTGAAGCAGATTTGTGTTAAAGAGAAAAGCGGATATTTTAGCATAAGTTATGACATTTCAATTCATCAGTGACACAGTAATATTCTTGTTGACGTATGTTAAATGGCTGATTATTATTAATTAGCAGTCGTTGAATCACGCTGTGAAATAAGGTTGTGTTCTGTCTGGAAGTCCTTATTTACAAACATTTACAAATGTGACGTCATAATGACGTCATCGGTCGCAATGAATATCTAATTTCTACATTTTCAAAATCTACCGTTCCTTATGAATATTCACTGCAATTTTTGTTTAAATCTGCTCATCACACATGGGGATATGAAAGAAAATGTGAGTGGGTGTTTTTTTCTGAACACAGTGTATATATATGATCAGCTGTGCTAGAATGGTCAGTTTTACTCATTCTATGTACATTTAATGAGAGAAAATGAACATTTCGTAGGTTTCGTTGCAACGAACATCACCTTTAACATAACCATACCGACGCAGTCAGATCCTGTACCTGTCAAGTCGGTGTTCGGTTGGATCATCATTCATCAACGTCTCGGCTACACTTTCGACTGGACTCTCACTTGGGCTGAATATAGAGTTGGGTTTGGATCCATTGATGCTGACTTCTGGCTCGGTCTTGAGAAAATTCACCTTCTAACCAGTTCCCAGCCTTACAGACTGAGGGTCGAGATGCAGGATCGATCATCAAACCTCTGGTACTCAGCCGAGTACTGGTCGTTCAAGATCGGTGATGAGATCAACGATAAATATCGACTGGAAGTGTCCGGATACATCGGAGACGCCGGCGACAGCCTCCAGTATGAAGGTGACTGGAATGGCGATGGATGGTTTGGCTACTACTACAACAACGGTATGAAGTTCACGACGATCGACCAGGACAATGATGACTACTATGAAAACTGTGCTTTCGATCGCGGTGGAGGTTGGTGGTACAACAACTGCTACTGGGCTTGTCTGACATGCATTCCCAATCATTACTGGTGGGACAGTATGGGTGACGGTTACGTCGTCAACAGCAGAATGATGATTAAACTGCAGTGACATCGAGAAATGTACGCATTGCATCCACTTGTGTGCGTTCGTGTGTCTCTGTGTGCACAATTGATTTGCAGTGTGTAGTTGTTGTTTATATTATTATTTTTTTAACCCTCGGTACATATAATCCCGAAGGAGATTAAAAAATTGAAAAGTAAATACAAAATTAGGTACGATCATCAGTCTGTGCAGTCTGTAGCCGGCAAACTGTCATGCAAAAGGACAGCATTGAAGCGCTGTACCAAAATCGAAATCTTTTGGTACAGGAAGCTGGTCTCTCGAGCCTCGCCCGTGTTTTCAGAGATCCTCCTTCCAAGATCATCGAGGAGGTAACGAGCTGATGCGTTAAAAACGCCCAAGGTCTCTACCGCAATTGGCTCAAAGATGTAACGAGCACCGAGGTCGACGTACTTCTCCTCTTTGCGAGTGGCTGCCATCTCTGCTGCTGCACCTGCCTCA
>Ga0209787_1000172_pt1 | contig 10258 bp, 10 predicted proteins | sample WorMetLIZISLAND2_2_FD_187414 | JGI IMG/M metagenome (GOLD analysis project Ga0209787, IMG submission 187414) | Marine gutless worms symbiont microbial communities from Max Planck institute for Marine Microbiology, Germany - Olavius loisae LIZARD... ... | reverse complement strand
TGGGGTGAAAACTTTCTAGCATTGAACGTCCACAGAAAGTGGTAAATGTGCATCCTTCTGTTTGGTTAGGCCTAATTATAAATGTGAAGCGAGTAGAGCTATAGGGGTAATTACTACGTAGTTATTACTTATGCTTACAAAGTTGCGACCGTCTGTCGTCTGTAACGTATGTATTGCGGCTAACACAAAAGTTGCTGTTGACAGCATACAGGAAGTGCTATATGAGGAATCGATTGGTACCAAAATTTGTGATCTTTACCTTTGTTTAGAGGTCGTTTAAGGTCATGTCGTCCATTGCGTTACATTCGTCATTGAATATCTCGGAAACCGTTAGAGTGATGACGTCACGCGACCCTGAAAGATCAAACTCGTGACCCCAATAGGCTCATCTCGAAAACAACTGGAGATGCTAGCAACATCGGGCATTATTGGTCAGTTGCGCTTGATGATCTAAAATAATTATTAATCTACATACAAAATAAGGAAATGAAGGATGCTTGCATGAAGCTAGCATCTGAAATAGAAAAAATGCGCTCATTGTTACTTGACATCATAACTGTCTGACGCAGTGTTGAATGCTATGCGCGGTATAGGGCGGCACTGCGACATGCAACCTATTCTCTCGTTCGGCAAGTAATGCATGTAGAAATACACATATATGCAATATATAAGTCGTCAGCCTGGCTTACCCGTACTTTCATATGCGACCTGCGTCCGGGTTGCCCCGACACTTGGTTATAACTTGTTACTAGCGGCACACCTTAACTTTCTTTATCATGATCATCATCAACTCTTTATTGCAGTAACTGTCAAACTGCAGTTACAGTTACAATATAGCGAACAAAATACAGATAGTTAAGAAAAAAGTACAGTGAATACAAGTACAGTAAAACGTTAATAAAAATCATGAATTACAGTATTGTTCACGATATAATGATAGTCATATTTGGTTTGAAGGAGCATGTCGGCAGTCAACAGTTGCTACACGGATTGAGAGATAGGTAGCTAGAAACTGCACAATATAATATTTTCATTCAGTATATGTCTTTATATATCATTCGCGAAATAAAGTTAGCATCCACAAGATGTCAAACACGTCAATTAATCGTATCGTTACTATTCATTATTGCCCGTCTCTACAGGCTGACAAATACAAACTGACAGCCCCAAAATGTGACGGCGCGCCTTCTTATATACGCTCCGACGCCCTCTGTCCTCATGCCTTCTGCCCTCATGTCCTCGCCCTCGTGCCCTCCTGCCCTCGTGCCTTCCCTCAGCGTCGCGACTCCTTACCTCCCATGCTACCCTTATCGTTGATCTTGCTGTCAGCTGTCGAAGACACAATGAATGCATACGGCGACGCACTTCCTTATATAGGTCTTGGCGCCCTCGTGCCCTCGCCCACGTGCCTTCCGCCCTCACCCTTCATCATGCCCGCGCATTCGCCACACCATAGGCCGGCCCGCGATCACCGTCCCCGATGATCTCTATTACGGGCGCAGTTTTTACTGCGGCTACGAGATTACACGACAGCATGAATTGTCCGAAAAGAGACAGAAATAAAAAAAGAAATAAAAAATAAAATGAGGGCACACAGTTCGCGCGTGTACGACACTACCTCTAAATTGCTACTGTTAATACGAATGTCTCTAAGCGAATGTCTCTCTACACTACTACAGCAGTGTAACGTCAAGCAGATCTTCAGCGGTGGGAACTTGCTCCAGTCTTTGGAAGATGATGATGACGAGACTCGTCGGCCATATCTACGCGGTGACCTAGCGATGGACGGCCTGTAGATCCCTGTCGGCGATCCGACAGCGCCTGGCGATGTCGAGAATCGAGAATCATCTTGCGGTGGTTGACGTGCTCGGTGACGTGGGGATCGACGGCGAGTCGTGTCCGGTGAAGTTGAGCGGAAACGTCCACCGCCTCTTGACGTCTCTTTCGCCGAAGAAAAGGACCTTGCGCTCGGCAGTACGTCTGAAGTGCAAATCTTTCTCCACCTGCGTAGCCGTACTCGTAACTGTCTTCCCCTTGACCGACTCCTTGGACTGGCTCAACTTGGATTGGATCGTCTTTTCAGCAAAGAACTTATGAGGTTTGGGCTTCTTTGCTGACGTCTGCGGACATCTCTCGCTTTTCGAACTTGCCTGAGCCTCACCGGACGTTTCTCCCGTCGTCTTTTGTGATTCGGTGTCATCAAGCGGTTCCATAAGTTCGAGGATGCACTGGGTGGCACCCGGGACTCGCAATCCCATCTGTCCTTCGCCATCTAGTGCTGCGGCAGCTGGTGAAGGGAGTCTGGATCTACAACTTTCCAGCTGTCCAATAGGTTGGAGGATGCGCGGGCTGGCAGCCTGGACTTGCTGTCCCGTCTGTCCTTCATCATCTGGAATTGCGGCAGCTGGTGAGGGGAGTCTGGCCCTGCATCTTTCCAGCTCCGCTATTGGCGTCGGTACGTACTCTGCAACTCCCGAATGGTCCACCGCCTCTGCTTGACCAACGTCCGAGTCTCCAGACGCAGAAATACCGGCCGCTGATGCAGCCGCAGCGACGATGTCGTAGTCCCGACGCGACTCCTCCATAGACACGGGCAGAATACGGGTACGGCTAACCCCTGAGGCTGGACGAAGCCATCTGGCGGATCGCACGTCTGATCTTCATCCCCTGGACGTCGCGCGCTTTCTCCGATCCCCATGTTCCAGAAGGATAGTTGGCTGGCCCAGTTGGCGGCCAACTTCTGTCTTTCCTCCTCCGGTGAGTGGCGATTATGCTCGAAAGCTTATTGTTAACGGGCGGCCTTCTGGGCACCGGCTAATGCATCCAGGATAAGAGGGCGTCGGTACTCGTAGGGGATCTCCGGATAGCATCTCCTCAAATATTCCATCAGCTCGATCTTTAAATATTCATGATGCCGCGGCAGATATTCATGATGCCGCGGCAGGAGCGCCCTTGCGGCTGTCATCAAGTCGTAACTCGACGGTGCCCTCGGAGTGTCGCGATAACCTGGTGTCGGAGCAGAAAACCGTGTGTCGGTGGAAGACGACCTCGATCTCGGTGGCATTAACGCGTTGTTGTTCTCCTCCGTGACTCTGCGGCACAGCACCGGATCGGAGGTCCGTGCACTTCTCGCCGCTGGCGACTGTAGTTTCTCGAAGAGACCCAGGCGGAGCAAATCACACTCTTGGTCTGCCTCTCGCGATGTGCCATCTGTAACACGACAGCTTCTAAATACATTCACTCATGACACACACACATGCAGGTAGCATGGACTACCGAACTCCATCCTCTCTTCTCCTTCCTCTCCCCCTTTTAGGCGTCGAACGAAGTTATTACGCCTGACTCCCGACAACTCTCCCTGCACCACTTATTCGATCTTCCTTGCCACCGACGATTCCAGCAGGAGCTAGCCAGCTCAAACACGGCGGCGAATAACATTTCTTCAGCTTGTCCTTGTGGATGACGAAGGTTTTGGATCTCGCAAACCTCTGAAGTACGTAGTTCACCGGCGGAATCTCGCGGGCCACAAGATAGGGACCGTTATAGCTCTTCTGCCATTTCGGTGAACACCCAATGTACCGTCGAGGATAATGATACCAAACCCAGTCGCCGACTCCAAATTCCTCTGGTCTCACTCTCTACTGCCACTGGGTCGCAACTTGAAGTTGCTCACGAGCGACGCGATATGCTGACTCAGCCAACTCCTGTTGACGAACGATGAAATCGTCGACAGTGGCGTCACCATTAACCTCCCCCAAAGGCAATCCCATCTTTACCGCAGCTTTGGTCTTCTTTAGACCAAAATGACCGCCAGTCATTTCGCCGTTTGCGATAGATAGGAATTCAGTTCGAAGTTCATTTGCCAAACGACCTGCCATCTTTCAAACTTTCCATCATTCGACTCGAATCGACGCTTGAGAAGACCGTCACGAAGGCCCAGGCGCGGCATTGCTTCCATAGATTCTTCACATCGCTCGACTTCGACGCCACGGTTTCCCAACTCGGTTGTCCGGCATCAGACTCAAACGCTTCTATGATGGATCCAATATATGAATCGGTTCGCTGTGCATGACGTAGTCCCTCCCATGTTCCAGGGCAACACGAAATCACCTGGGGCTGGCTTGATGTCGTATGGTGGACTGAACACCTGGATCTGGATATGGATCGCCTCTAACTCGATCGGCTTCCTCTTCTGCCTCAACGCTTCACCGTCTCTGGCCTCGAGTTCGAACAGCTGCGACAATCCGTCCGTTTGATCTGACTTGATCGGCCGGCCCACCGAAAGGGTTTGCCGTACGATCACGAAACAACCAACCTCTCTCAACGCATGACTTCCTCACTCGACGTTGGTGGTATAAGCTATGAACTCGTCCACCAAGCCGTATTTGAGCGCGCCGGAAATCCCAAATGACGTTATTTTCAGCCAGTCAGTCAACCCCGAGCATCACTTCAGCGACATGACCGGACACCAGACCTGTGACCGTCGTTGAGAGGTTGGTGCAAAATGACACTGTCGCCATACCCTGCACTCCAATCTGCGTTCCGTCCGTTCGCTGCTCTCAACGATTGCGTTGTTGGACGTAGTAGTTCCCTCGGTACCAGATGCGCCGTTAGTAGGGATGCTTCGCTACCAGTATCCACCAGGCAACCTTGCTCTCTTCCGTTCACTGGTGCGCGGAGATAGGTTGCACGACCCTCGGCTTCGCGGGAGTTAAACGCGATATTAGCAACACGAGAACCCGGTATTGGAGCGTACTGTTGTGGCGCATGCTGATGTACCGGCAGTGGGGGCTGTTGTCCCCGAAGGTGGTCTCTTGCAAAGTGACCAGCTTCTCCACGGGTCCAGCAAACTCCGAACGGTCTTGGGTTGTACATTGGATGTGCCACTGCTGGTTGTGCCGAAATATCAGCAGATGTTTGCTCAACGGGCACTTGAACACTCCGATCCGGTGAGTTGAATTGTTTCAAGAGATTGAGTTCTTAATTCAACGCCTCGTTCTTTTTTACCAGACCCGCCATTTCTTCTCGAATAGCAATCTGTGCAGATTCAAGCTCTTTGATCTTTTGCAGCAACTGCCCTTTCCATTCTCGCTCTTCGTTGTTCACCGCGCGGTTTCGCTTCAGATCGCTCCGCTTCCCACGTGTACTCTCACCAGTCTTCCTAGATGATTCAGACTTCTGCTGCGAGGATTGTGTTTGCACGGTAGATGACGTCGCCTGTAGCTGGCGTTCAACAGCGGCCACTCTTGCCTCCAAGTCTGTTTCGGGCAGGGCAGATGAATCGCCATCTTCTACGACCTGCCGCGTCACTCGGTAACGAATACCAGAAGATGCGTCGACCAAACCACGTAAAATCTCGTACCTCTGCGCAATCTTCAAAGCCGTGTCCAGGTCCGCCGGCTCACATTCACGGATCTTCAACTCGAACTCTGGGTCTTCTAAAGCGATCAGGAATGCATCTCGCGCTATGTGTTCCGCCAGACCGGATTTCTCTCCAGGGTAGGCGAGTGACATTAATCTTCTAATGTCTTGAGCAAGTTCTCGCAACGATTCTCCCTTGTGACGTCGCCGGCAGCGCAGCTCCGTCTGGAAACGCTCTTCCACCCCCTTGCCACCGAAACGACCACGAAGCTTCTCGACAAGACCGGTGCAGTCTAAGTTATCTGCGTCGCAGAGTAGTTGAGCGGCGATGCCTGTCAACGACCACCGTAGATAAGCCAACTTGTCTCTATCGCTCCACTGGTTGTACAACGTGCAATTCTGGAACGTGCACAAGAACGTCTCGAAACTGCCTTTACCATCGAACTTGTCGGGTTTCAGCCAACGCCGGTGATGATCGGACGAGCGTCGACGACTACCAGACGGTGAACCGTCGGAGCTAGACGCACGGTCTCTTGAACGGCGTCGACGACCGCGTTCCCCCTGGCGCTGGTCGTCCTTCCACCTGCCGTCGCGATCATCAGTTCTCCGACCCGATGCTGCACTCTTGTCGTGTTGAAGCACTCCGCCGTCATTGATGGCGGTCGTCCTTTCGCACCTCCATACACCGCTGCACTCTAGCACCCGTTCCTCGGCAGCTCCTTTCTCTCTCACCAGGCGACCGTCTGGAAGCGGCGTAATCCCGATGGCTGTCGTCGCTGGGACGCCCTCCCGGAAAGATTCGAACATCACGGCTCCTGCGGTCTCCATCGGTATACTCCGGTGTCGTATTGCGTCGAAACATTTCGTGTAGCAACGTAACATGACATTGGCAGACGTCTGCTTTGGTTAGACCTCTGCACTCCTCGTCGATGGTTGGAGACGAACAACCGTAGTCAGACCGACGTGGCCGAGAAGCTGGTAGATGCTGACGCTCTGGATTTTGATGTCCGGCGACGAAAGGTGTAGAGTCGTAGCGCGAAGTTCTGGGTTGAGATCGTTGCCGTGTGCTGGCTCGCCAACCGTCAATCCGGCTATCTTCGGACGAGAGAACATCACGACTTGTCGGCTGCCGGCTCATCACGCATTCAGTGTCGTCGTGTCTAGCTTCCGTGACCAGTCCGCGACCGGAGCCGGTAGACAATGATGCAGCCCAGCCTGATCCTCACGCGATTGCCTCAGCACTCGCTACGAACGAGACCCCATAGAAGCATCTTGACTCGCACGACTTCTCAACACGGATGACGTGACAGCACCTTGGACACCGTCCTCTTGACCTCGAACGAACAGCACGACGTCATGACCCTGATCGTCTTCCGGTACCTGATAAGCACACGAGCCAGCCTCCTACTTATCTCTATACAACCTCGCACGTCCAAACTCCGCCTTCTAAGTAGAGCGTTGAACGTGTAACTCTTCCACACGCATCGAATTGTCGGTGACTGACATCGTCGTCGACTTGAACCCATGTCGAACTCACACCGGCTCGACCATACGGCTCATCGTCACCATCACCTTCTACATCATCCTGCGACTGAACGCGTGATGACACGACTGCCGACGCACGTCTCCTACCACCAACCTCCAAAGCCTGATCCATGACACGAACTTGATCTCTCATCGGAGGGTCGTCGTAGTCGAGAGGATCTCCAGCACGCACCCCGACGGCTTCACTCGACGCTGCTGATGCACTAGACACAGGTAACACAGCTAACACCGCCCCACATTGGGCGCCAGTTGTGGAGGAGGAGGACGCTGATGGTCGTGCGGCAGCGGCGACGGGTTGCCGCGGACCGGTAGCGAGATGTCGGTTCGTCGAGATCGGCGGTTGCGATGACGATCGGCGATGGTGGTGTCGCTGCGACGAATCTTCTTCGCCGCTCCCTGTCGTCGTCGTCGTCGTGCCGGTCGTCGGCCGTCGATCGGGTGATGACGCGCTCGATGTGCGATCGACGTCTCTAGGTCCGTACTGCGAGTGGTCCGCTGGCGGAGTCTGAGCTTCGTCGCCATCGGAGCCGTGATTCCGCTCGCCCTCCACATCGAAATTTGGGGGCAGTCTCGAGATCGCTTGCGGGTCAGGCGGACGGTCCATTCGACGCCTTGCAGCCTCAGGTGGTTGCAACTTGCACACGGCTACTAGACCCTAAGCTGGGTGTCATACTGGTCTTTGACTTGCTAGATTTCCCCCTTTTAGGCATGGTGATAATGGACAATAATAGTCATCACGGCAGAAGAGTATATGAACGTTCAATTCAGCAAACTCAGAAACATATCAGCCACAGCAAACACGTCAATTAATCTTATCGTTATTTTCATAATTACCCGTCTCTACAGGCTGACAAAAACAAACTGACAACCCCAAAATGTGACGGCGCACCTTCTTATGTGCGCTCCGGCGCACTCTGTCCTCATGTCTTCCGCCCTCGTGTCCTCGCCCTCGTGCCTTCCGCCCTCGCCATCTATCATGCCCGCACATTCGCCACAGTAGACCATCAAGTCCAGTCGCGGTAGGATGTAGCTGATCCAGTAGGTTACAGATGCGTTATTCGTTGACGTACTCCATCTCAACGTCGGTAGCAGTATACTGGCGGCGATGAGGTGGAGTGTAGCTGTGATCAGTTGAGATCGCGTATTCTTGCATCACACGCTTATCGCCCCTTGCGGACGTAAGGATAGACCTACGATGACGCTACGGCGGTATATCCCTGTGCTACCTGACCGACTTTCGTAACGCTAATGCATTGAGGCGTCATTGTACGGTCTATCACCACGTGCGCAGATGGCGATAAGCGTGTAACATTACAGCGCGTAGGGCCTAAGCTTCGCTCTAACAACGGCGCCACGTGCATAGGTCCTAAGAGCAGCGTTTCATTTTGTTAGAGAAATTTCGACTTGTATCGGACGGACATAGGTAACGAACGACTGAGATACTTGCATAAAGCTATCATTTGAAATAGAAATATATGCTCATTGTCACTTGACATCATAACTGTCTGACACAGTGATTAATTCTATGGCGGTATAGGGTGGCAATATGCCACATGCAACTTATTCTCTCGTCCAGAATGTAATCAGTGTAGAAGTAACTCGTATAAATTCAATATATAAGTCGTCAGTCCGGCTTACCCCTACTTTCATACACGACCTGCGTCCGGGTTACCCCGACACTTAGTTATGACGCGTTAATAGCGGCACACTGTAACTTTCGTTATGGGCTATTCTTGCATCACACGGATATCGCCCCCTGCGGACGTAGCAATGTGCGGAAATTCCCACATTGCTCTAACAACGGCGCCACATCCACGCGCCCTAATAATAATTATTATCTCATTTCTGTTAAATAAATTTAAGTTTGTAATGTTGTATTAGACGGAAACAAATGAATGACAGAGTTACTTGAATGAAACTAGCACTAAAGGCAGACAGCTTGATATCGCAACTGGGTGATGCAGCGACTACTGCAACTCAGGGTTGCAATTGTCTGGGGGTTGAACCCCCCAGTTCATGTCTACAGACGCTCATTTTTGAGTGAAAATTGGCTTTAAATTTCAATCCCTGGGCAAAATTTCTAACATTTCGGCAGCTGACCCCCCAGTTCTTTTAGGTCAATTCCAACAACACTGCTGCCACGCAAAATATAGACGATGCTACACACAGTTCATAAACGTAGAGATAACTCGTATACATTCAGTGTATAAGTCGTGAGTCTGGCTAACCCCTACTCTCATAGGCGACCGTGCGTCCGGTTTGACCCGACAGTGGGCCACACTTCGTTTTAACGCCAGCACTTTGTACCGTGATCTATAGTACATTGTTCCGTCAGAAGCTTGTAGCCCCTGCGAAAGTGGGGATAGACCGATTGATGACGCTACGACCGTATATCCTTCTGCTATCTGCCTGATTATCGTAACGCTAGTGACTGAGGGGTCGCTTCTAAAACCACCTCTACCAACACGGGAAATGCTTCGAATTTCTGTAATTTGAGTAAAATGGAGTGTAAACTATGACTTCCACTCAACAGAATGGAAAAATGGTCGCTTGACCCGGAAATACCTGTATTTCGGGAACTACTGGACAGCGTTGGAATTTTAGGGTCAAACGTTGGTTTTTAACCATGTAAGACCTGATTAGATTAAGTACCTTCAAGCGTCTGCGACAACGACCGTTAACAGCTAAAGGCAATATGTCGCGGAAATGCTCAAATCTCTCTAACAGTGGCATAAATTATATACGTGCTAAGAATAATTACTCATTTTCTTAGAAAAATTTCAGCTTACTTATATTACACTAAAAGGAAATGAAGAGTGGAGTAACTTGCTTAAATATAGCGTATGAAATAGAAGAAAATCTGCTTGCTCGATATCACCATTCGGTGACACAGTGATTGCGATAGGCAATGCCACATACTTCTGATACGATGACTATGATATATCATACATGTTATTCGTTCTGATCGCTAGTAATCATAGTAATTATAAGTCGTATTCAATATATAAGTCGTCATTCCAGCTTACCCCTAATCTCTCACGCGACCTGCGTCCGGGTTACCCCGACACTTCGTTATAACGCGTTACTCTTAGCCGAATAGTATCGTAGTTTATGCCGTACACTCAATTGTCGCCAAATGCGGACGTGGGTGATGAATGATGATACGACGCTGTCCCTCTGCTACGTAACCGATTTTCGTACCGCCTGATGGCGGGCACTCCTGAAGCCACCTCCTCAACTCTGGAAATGCTTCAAAATTCTGGAAAAGCAATGAATTTAGAGGATCAATGTTATTTGAATAAAATGGCGTGTAAACAATGACTTTCACCAACATGAATGGAAATATGGCCAC
>Ga0209787_1000171_pt1 | contig 10259 bp, 9 predicted proteins | sample WorMetLIZISLAND2_2_FD_187414 | JGI IMG/M metagenome (GOLD analysis project Ga0209787, IMG submission 187414) | Marine gutless worms symbiont microbial communities from Max Planck institute for Marine Microbiology, Germany - Olavius loisae LIZARD... ... | reverse complement strand
GTATCACGTTCCCCTCACAACAAACAGCTGAATTATAAGGTTGGTACTAAACTGCAGCCAGCCAGCCGTCATGCAACCGGCCGACATGAATATCCCGGCTGCAAATTGTTCATAAAATGCAGCCGGCAGCGACATGCTATAACGCAGCCGGACCGCACCCGCACTGCGCATTGTCAGAGCATGCACGATGTCGTAAATGCAGACCTTCACTGCTGCTGCATAAATTCCTACCAGTGTTTCTAGCCTCTCGTTCATCCAAGGCTCAATGATGTTTGTAATCTGATGCAATATCCTCACCATTTCGAACTAGCTATAGGCCCTAGTCTTACCCCCAATAGCATTGTCATATGACGCCCATATGCAGCACATATGTGAATGCCATATGGGAATCATATGGTATTTGATGTGGTTTGCACCCGGCACCCCATATGGTTTCCATATGGCATATCCATATGGTTTCCACATGTTTTCCATATGGATGACATATGACAACCGGCAGATGGACACCATATGTTCTCCATCTGCCGGTTGTCATATGTCGTCCATATGGAATACATGTGCAAACCATGTGGATATGCCATATGGAAACCACATGGTTTCCACATGGTTAACTATTTTATTTGTATATATTTTTTTATTCCTGTTATATGTCTATATTAACTGATGCACTTTCATTAGATCTATCCATGCTTGTTTTTACTATTTTGTGTGTATATGGTAAAACCATCTGCGTCAAGGATGTTTCCACATGCGTAGCGTAGGACTCTCCTGTCCCACGATGGCCATTGGGCGATCATATTTTTCCACTGGTTTCAATCAGTCGCTTCTCTCTTTGTACTCCTGTCTAAGATTATGTTATCTTCAGTCATGACAATCCTCCAAAAATAAATAAGTAAGTGTTGTTTAATAGGAAGAGCAGTGTCATTACACAACTCGCCATGTGTTCCACATGTGTATTATGTTAGGTCTACAGCCAATTCCGAGCCATACTTGCAGGCCTATTCTGCAGTCTTCCTGAATAACTAGTTTAAACAAGTGAAGTCTAATACCGGGTAGGCGGCTGGTCATTGTTTGTCTTAGCATCAGTAATGTGTTTGTGTGCATAGGCCTACGCTATGTGTTGGTTGCAGTTTGTCAACTTCAAATAAACGAATATTGTATTGTATTGTATATGCTGCGTCTATCTGCATTGTTTTTGTTACGCTATCATATGGCAGAAATCACACAAGCTGCTTTCAAATGTATTTAAGTAACCACAGCGACTTAGCGATCACATTCAGAATGCGTGGAATCACAGCGTATAATCCACCAGCACGTAAACACAGCATAACAGCATAGGACCAATACTGGTACTAAAACATCAGGGTGACTGACATATACGTTGCTATGTTACGTCGACACGAAATTTCGCACGTTTATTCGCAGTCCGATAAAATAGAAATCAGTCACCTACACTGATCTTACTACTGAACTTAGCAACAGGAAAAACACAAATCAGCCACAGTAAGCTACAGAGTGCGGCAAAATGAAGCTGAAAATCGGTAGGCGGTCATGATAAAAAGTCAACAACTTAGTAGTTTTTCGAAATAATGACATTTCACCTGGCAGTTAGTTGTACAACATTTCAGAAAATAAAGCTGTAAAATTACAAAATGAAATTCCAAACGGTTACTGAAAAAACAGCGAAAAACTTTCGTGGGCTACAAATGTAATTTGCCGCACCCTGTATAGTATCAATAAATCCAATGGAAAGTTCTGTGCAAGTATCACTGCTGCACGTTCAGCAAGTTAACATCAGCCACATCTATACAGTCGCCCCAGTGTGATGAAAACCTACAAAATGTCTCATAATGTCCGGCTAGGCGAATTTTTTGAAATACCGTTAGGCCTACTCGCACTGCACGTGACCTGCCGGTAATTATTATGCAGCCCTTCCAAGGGTGTCGTCCCGTGCGTTTTATTTTCTCGATATAGGAAAGCTGTAGAAACGTCTAATATAGTTGAAACATAGCGTTGGGTAAGAGTAACAAGGGGCATAAATTTGAGGTCTAAAAGTCAAAGATCAAGGTCATGATAACGAAAATGTAAAAAAAACGTTTTCGCACCTATCTACGTCAAATGTGGATTGATTTACGTCACGTCAAGAACAAAAAGATCAACTATCGAGCCATTTTACACATCATCGAATACATTTCACCAGTGGAAATGCTTCGTTTTGTGGTAGGCCTACCGTAGTTGTCTGTAGTTATCCTGAAGGGCCACGACATACGAGTCAGAGCTGCAGCATCCGCACCCACATTGACCACCTGGCCGTGCACGTACTTGTTTGTATCATATGACACGATATGATAGAAGAGTTAAACGTGGACTCAAAGCTGAGTGTGAGTATTAGTTCAATTCAGGCTAAAAGCCTGCAGACGGACAAGAGTCAAGGTACTAAGTATACTACACAAAACAAAGACAAAATAACAGTTGAAATAACAGTTTATGCCATGCAAAGTAGGCTACACAAGAACCGCAATACAAGGATAATATGGGAACGTCATTACGTCATACGCGTTGTACAATAACATTCTCAGACTTTACTACCCTTACACCATCTAACTGTCGATCGTCAGTCCAGCAAGCACAGTGTTGACGCCGAACTGAAGATTAGTCTTCGATTTCGGATGAGTTATTCTCATCGTCATTGACAACGGCAACAGTGCGTCCGTGCTTTCTATCACGCGAATTCGTAAAATATGCTGCAGCTCTGAGGCGTATGTCCACGTCTGTCGCATTTCGGAACCTGTTGTTCCTGCGAACAGCTTCTGCAAGTAATTCAGCAAACAAAACAGATATTATTACATATTCGTAGACTTCCTTTTCGCACACACCAGGCAATTAACAGCCTTAGAAGAAAGATGCGATTATAAAACGACTGTTATAGATCTAAGTCGGTCTTGAATCAGAGTTGTTTTGTTGAAATCCACTGCCTTTATCAGTTGAGCCACAGCTGTAAGCTGTTCTCAGTAATCTGTTTGACACTGCTTATTAAACAAGAAAGCCCAGCAGTCGCTGACAAACCCGCGCGATGCGGTGTAATATAATGGTAGCCCCCTAGCGTAGGACGCCTAGCAATATCAACGAATTCTATACATTGATGAAGAAATACATTTAGTGGGCTAAAATTCTGTCTTTGACAGTACAGGTCTATCTCCATTCGTTTAGCCGTTGTTGCCTTCCAAATGTACGAAATCGCGCGAAATTCACGAAAATTCGAACCTGTAGCAGTTCAAGGTCATCCAAGGTCATCGACCTTGGTCATCGACCTTGGTGTCAATCGAAAGCCCATGTACGATTTCCTATTAGTCATTAATAGTAACTTTGAACGTATCTCCCACCGTTTTCGAGATATTGATGTTTAAAGCCAGAAAATGGCTTGTTTTGCCCACCCCGCACTTGTTTGACGCCCCATAGCGCCTGAACGCCCTGCAATATCAACGTAAGCTATGCGTCGCTGAAAAGAGCATTTAATGGGCTACAATTTCGTCGCTGACAATACGGGTCTATCTTCATTCGTTTAGCTGTTATTGCCTCCGAAACACGAGAAACGTGGCGAAATTCCGAGAGAATTTGACCTTACAGCAGTTCAAGGTCATCCAAGGTCATCGATCTTGGTGTCAACGGAAAGCCCATATATGACTTCCTATTAGTCATTAATTGTAACTTTAGCTGTATCTGCTACCATTTTCGAGATATTCACGCTTAAAGATAGAAAACTGCTGATTTTACACACCTCTCCCTTGTTTGACGCCCCCGCTCGGGGGGAACCCCTTGGAGTAGACCCGTTATGTTGGGGTTTCAAACTAACTAACTGTGAAATTGTTTTCGAAGAATTCCAACCTATGTGATCACAATCCACCAACGTCACAGACAGACGGACAGACAGACAGACGACATGCGATCGCATGACCGCGCTTTGCACTAAAGTGCATCGCGCGGTAAAAATGAGTGTATCTCTCTATTTTGGTTTTCTGTTGCTTACTTCTTATATTACAGTATTTCTTTTGTTTGTATTACGTTTGTCCGTTCTTGAATAAAAGGCTAGTTACTTAATTAAATCTTTATCTCTATAAAAGCAATGTTAATGCAGCAGAAAAAATGTTTAAGAAGTATACTAACTGCGAAGAACAGAAGCTAGTTGCAGTTTCCCGAAAGACTTCTTCCCCTTCTGCCCGTACCAATTGTAAGATCGCTGAAGAGGCACTGCGATCACATGCTTCAGTATCCCTCCCACGGCGTCTCCAAGATCTTTGCCACCAATCAGTGACAGACGAACAATCTAGCAAGCAAATAACATACGCTTACCAATATCGCTGAATAAACACACAAACTATAAGTTCACACTGTGTTGGCCTACCCAAAACGTCCCACTTTTCTGTCAGCAATAACTTTTATATTTATTGCACCGATAACCTGTGAAGCAAATGTGGCAAATAAAGGGTAGGAACTTTACCTGTAGAACGCACATAATCATTCTTTACTTGTTCCACTGTTACTTAATTGTCCTGTAAATTGCCATCAATCAGACATGGTTGTATTGGGCCATTCATGCGTCAATGGAATGTTTGTAAACTTGGTGTGCAACTTTAATAAAGAATTATTTCCTAATAAAGTATGGACAAAAGACAGCGTCAACAGTCGATCATTCAATCAAGCAATGTTTAAGGTTGCCTAAGTAACAAGCTGCACCACAAGGACCATAAGATACCATACGATACAACGATACATCGGACAGAAGAGTTTAACGAGGACTCGAAAGCTGACTATTCAGCTTAATCTATCAGACGTAGCCACAAGAAACATAAAAAAGAAATTGAAACAAACACCAGTATGCCATTATCATGGGAGTCAATCGAGAATCGAAGCAGCGACAAGCGACTGGAAGGCGGTCACCGAGACGAGATGGAACACCAGGTGTGGACATCGTGTAACAAAAACAATTAAGCAGTATGTCACCACTAGAAATCATATGTACAAGAGAACTGAAATTAAAAGTAAACTAACCAGTTGTTTCCTGAAGCTATTATCAGCTAAAGCAGTCTCAATTGCAGTCACATCATCGTCACACATTAGTGGAAGGTTGACCCCAACAGGAAGCTGAAGCTCGACATTGTCCGTCCTGTCTGGCGCCAAGTCCTGCAGTGTGCTGACAGCTTGATTTACCTGCTGTCTCACCTCGCTCATGTCATGCTGCAAGCTTATCAGCAGTTGCAGCACTTTAGCTTGGAAATCTATATGATACAAAACACATGCGAAGGAGTATGCTACTGATTCTATAAATTTACCATAAATCGACATTAAATAATAATAATATAATACTAGGACAATGTTTATGGCGCTGTCATCATGCTGAAAGCAGCATTGCGAGAGTTCACCCTGGTTCACACGATGAATGCATCACGGCTCCAGGTGGCCGCCGACCTTTGGACCAAGCCGATCGGCTTGAACCATAAGCTCGCCTGTAGGCTGCCAGTTAACTACACTCACCATCGCCATTTTATACTCAGCCCGGAACTTGATACTCGTTTTACCATCCCGCGGAGGGTAGAAGGCTGAGTCGACCTAGTTGGCTGGCTACATACCGAGATGGTTTACCCGCTCGTACACGGTCACCTATCCAAGTACTGAACGGGCCCGGCGCACAGTAACTACGTTGATCCAGACCAACGCTTTACCGTTAAGCCACGCCACCACATTAGGCCTATGTGCATTTCAGTAGAAAATTACATAACACACGTCACTGACAGTAATGCACTAAATGTAAACTGATAAACATGTGCCTAGTGCCATTTGCTGCTACTCATTGCACCTACACAGCACTGCATTCCTACACGTGAATAGTGAGAGCATGCAATAATAGATACACTACACATAAATGCAGCCAAAAAATAAAAAGGCGACTTCAAGAGACAATAATAATCATATAGCAATGGTTATCCTGGACATTATTTTGCAAGTTTAGACGTTTGCAAAGTGTAAAAAAAAGTTGTGTGTGAGCCATCTGATAACCTACACAGTTTATTGCTTTTCTTTGGTTGTTTTAACTTAGTTCACTGTTTTAAATGGAGTGGACAACACGAAAAAGTCTTTGAGGAGACTGCATCAAAATGCAGCTTGTCTGAGTCTAATATAGCTAACAATTTCAAACCAATTTCAATAAATGTGACTGGCAAAATTGGCTGTAGCACATACACTAAATCGGGATAGAAATTAATATGCAATGTTAACTTATACCCACTACATGCATATCAACTAATCTAATATTACACTGATTACTTACTGTTATTCTTAATACTGTCACCAACGGTCAACGCGTGTTCACTGCGACCAGCAGAGGGCGGAGGTACACTTGAAGACTGATTTCTACTTGTTACACCTAAAACAGTCAAGTCAATCAACTAATTTAACACAAAGTAAGCGTATGGAATATAGTTGCACATAACAATAATTATAACATTGCTAACACCAACTACAAATACTAATTGAACACATGTCTAAAATCTTAACAACTATTTTGATGCGTGTTGGATGTACATAATCATCAGCAAACGTAGGCTACAGAGCATAGAAGTTTAATAAACACACGTGCAGCTGAGAAAGTGAATAGGTGAATAAAATGTAAACAATCTCGTGAAACAAAACACAAATAGAAAGTACGAATCACATTGCAGAAATACTGAACGTGATATGCAATTTAGTGGAATCACAACACAATACTACAATCATACCAGCATATCCAGTCTGTTGATGCATTGCCACAGAGCGCTGCCTACCACCGACTGCGTTGCCAGCAGCGCGACTCAATGGCGACTGCAGCTGGATGGAGCTGGAACTGGATGCGGCGTCGTCGACAGAGCGACGTGACTGCGCCTGTGACTGCGCGTGCATGGGGCTGGAACTGGTGCCGGCGTCGTCGAAAGCGCGATGTGAAGTCGATGTATTCAGCTTAATGGAGTCATCTCCAGATGATGCTTCCTGTGACTCACTGTGGTCTGATTCCGTATCATTTTGGTTGGTATTATTCATGAAGATCTTCGGCACTGGTGGTAGAGCTGCACGCTTGCTTTTGCTGGGTTTCTTTGCAGGCGGATCCTCGTCGCTCTCTAGAAAACGTTTAGGACGTCTGCAGCAAGCGACAGCAGCAAACAACTCGTACGTTATTTCAACCAAATCTCAGTAATACCGGTTGGTTGTTAGTTTTTTTGCATAGTGTGTTGTCTTGAAACACTCTAGACTAGATAGCTTGAGACTCGCCTGTGCAGATTTTGATGTCAGTGCTATTACACTGGATATAACAATTACGGCAGTAATATATAGCAACTGGAGAAGTAACTCAGCAATGTTGCAAGAGTCCCGATCTGTGTTAGGTTCTTGAAAGCATGTTTTAAAAATCCACATACACACAAAGTCACAGACAGTCATAGAAATACAATCTACTTTACAAGCAGACAGTGGAGGCAACGAATATATAGCCTCGTTATTGTGTTGCATGAAATGAACCAAAAAACATATATTACCTATAAAATAAAATGCAACAAGTTAGCTAAAAAATAACGATGTCTTTCATTATCTAACTGACAGAGCTGCTATCACTGATGCATTAAGGATGTAGTATTACTTTGTTCGTCGCTTCTGTTTGCCGAGGATTTCCAATTCATCTGCAGTAGTATCAACATTTGAATACTCCTGGGCTGACTTTTCCTTCTGTCTGATTCTGTCATAACTGTCTGCAGTTCACACATAAACAGTACATACAAAGCACGCCTGAATAAATTTGATTATCTCTGCACCATGCAGTGTAAGCTTTATAGCTATATATCGTGGTCACTAGGCTGGTGACAACTGCACCAAACATTGTGTATCGCAGAAAAATATGAAAAACAACAAGATAAAGTTCAAAAGGCATACTAATTATACCTCATCGAGACAGGTTATTATACTAAATTTATTTGTAGTAGCGTTAGCTGAATGTGTGGATGTGTATCATAAACAAACAAATACACATACATACGTAAGCCAACAAACTGAATGGGGTGATTGCATAAAAGACATGTAATACCATATTGTAGCCAAAGGTATATGGTAACACTACAACATGGCGCACCTGATGTTCCAAGTATCCGACACGACCATAAAGACCAGCTGTCTCCAACAAACGTATGGCGTTTCGCCAGCCTGCGCGCGTCCTCAGTCTCCGGCCAGTAGCATTTGTCCTGTCCCCGAAGCCATGACGATGATACCAGTGATACACCGGCACCATTGTCGCCTCCATCCGTCAAAAATTCCACTACGGCAAATTTCTTACTGCCAACATGCATGACACTGACAGTCTTCAATAACGTTATCACAGTCCAATAGCACTGCTTCGTTCATTCATTCATTCAGTGTAGGTTATAGAACACCGGTTACAAATAAAATAACACGAAAATACAGTCACTGAAAGTGTTCCATGTGGCAGAATGGCCAGTGACACTAACAACTGCGCATACAGTTGGACAAAACACAAAACACAAAGCAAGCGAGTAACAGCTAACGAAGTAGCCTAAAATCAACTATATCAAAAGAGATTGTACAACAAGAAGCCAAGCTGTCGCTAGGATAGCCGATCGTACTTCCTCACAGCACCTTTGGGGTCATGTTACGTCATAGTTCATCGGTCACGTGACCATTTTATAGTCCATATGTCATTTCCTATACTGGTGGTCCTTTGTAACACAAGCCTCTATCTCTAACGTTTTCCGAGATATTCAACGTCGAATGTAACGCAATGGTTGACATGAACTTGATACGATCTTTAAACAAAGGTCAAGGTCATTCATTTTGGTATCAATTGATTTCTCATATACGACTTCCTATAGGCTGTAAATAGTAACTTTTACTCTAGAACGCACTGTTGAACCACAATACATTCCGTACAGACAGACGCAACGCTGTAGCATAAGTGAGAGTGCGGTCGGCTAACAAAGCAATAACACAAAATCATAAAACTCAGGAAGACTATTCCAATGATTAATTAACCTTTCATTGAAAAAAGGAAAAGCGTGTGGAACTACTAAAACCTTTATAGTTTAAACTGCTACCTCCTGCATTCTCAAAAAATGACCAACTGAAACGGTATAGGTGGAAATTAGATGGAAGACAAACCTCACAGCCACCGAACAGTCAGAGAAATTTCACGTAAAGCGGGGGATCCATCGATCAACAATTTCGCGTATTATGCACAAAGATGTGCGGTCACTCGTTTAGCTGTTATTGCCTCCGAAACACGAGAAATGTGGCGAAATTCCAAGAGAATTTGACCTCACAGAAGTTCAAGGTCATCCAAGGTCATCGATCTTGGTGTCAACGGAAAGCCCATATATGACTTCCTATTAGTCATTAATTGTAACTTTAGCCGTATCTGCTACCGTTTTCGAGATATTCACGCTTAAAGATAAAAATCTGCTGATTTTAGCCACCCCTTCCTTGTTTGACGCCCCCGCTCGGGGGGAACCCCTTGGAGTAGACCCGTCATGTTGGGGTTGCAAAGAGCGAACATCCCAAGCTAACTAACCGTGAAATTATTTTTGAAGATTTCCAACCTATGTAATCACAATACCTCAACGTTACGGACAGACGGACAGACGGACAGACAACTTGCCATAGCAATACCGCGCTCTTGCGTAGCATCGCGCGGTAAAAACGAAACATGCAAACTCTATTCTAGAGTCTTCTGAATATTACTGCCAAATATCAAAATCTATCCGTATAATTTTGAACTATACCGTTTCAAACTTGGGTCGTTTTTTGAGACACAGTGTATAATACACTCCCGCGTCAGCGGCACAACATTAGCAGGGTTGGAAGGGATAGTCGCTTGAGCTTGGCAGCCCAGAGAGCTCAAACGCCTACTGCCTTGTGTAACAATAAATAAAATCAAACTGTATCCAAGGAAAACAACCTGAAAACACACTGCAGACAGAAAACACAAAATACACATATCATCGGTCTCAGAAACGATGTCAATCGAACGCTAATGTGCAACTTATTATTAGTCATTAATAGTAATTATGGACGTATCTCCTACTGTTATGCTATGTACACCGCTGAAATTAGATTTAATGGTCTACAATTCCGTCGCTATTGAGTGAGTGAGTGAGTGAGTGAGTAAGAGTATTTAACAGGCGCATAAGAGCAGTAGTCACTATGCGCCGCGGTGTCACTTAAACAAAAAC
>Ga0209787_1000168_pt1 | contig 10280 bp, 4 predicted proteins | sample WorMetLIZISLAND2_2_FD_187414 | JGI IMG/M metagenome (GOLD analysis project Ga0209787, IMG submission 187414) | Marine gutless worms symbiont microbial communities from Max Planck institute for Marine Microbiology, Germany - Olavius loisae LIZARD... ... | reverse complement strand
TTTCTTACAAGTCTACTTAGGCGACCACAAGAATTTCAGTTAGACAATTTTGCTAAAAACTTTCAGACAGTTGTAAATCAATTTCGCAAATGAAGATTCGTATTTATTATCAATTATGCCTAAAAGCACAATACTGCATAAAGTTTAAGTAAGCTTCATTTAATGATTTTTTTTACATTTTAGTACTAGTGTGGGCAAATAATTAATAATGCAGTTGATAGTTTAATAACAATTTCGAGTTATAATTAAATTAATTTCAGAGAGCTTTATTTCCAGATCTAAAAATAATCCCAGTTATACTTAAAAGTTAACGGGAATTGATAATAATCGTGATCAATTTACATATCAGAAAATCCATGCCACAATAATAGGATTAAACAGGTACAGCCAGTACATGCACAGTAATAGACGCACATATTTTAATCTCAAGAAAAAGACAACAAACCAAACATACAAAACATTATGCTACAGATGCACTGCAGATGACATAATTCAGTAGTCATCTAAACATGACTAATAACAACAAACAGTGAACAGAAGAACTATTTTGGACAACAAGGTGAGTTCTGCATCACTGACTTGGTAATTGACTAGCGTAATTGATACTTAAAGGCACATCGGCAGAATTAGGCCATACAGTGCCACTCACGTCGGTACACGCTGGAAAATACGTGACAGAAGACAAATCAAAAACAGACACACTACAAAACCAAACACAACCCAACACAAAACACAGCAAAAACAAAACTAGCCTGGTTTAGTCACTTCTTACGACACTCACCAGGAAACAAAGGTGGGCTTATTCTACAATGATCCCGAGCCAACACGGGGCATAGTAATTGATTATTGTAGAGTTTATTATCGTATGAGTTTAACAAAAGCATACACACAAAGAAATGGACACAAACGTTGTCCTAAAGTACGTCAATGACAAAACGTTGATGAGATGAAAATCCAATTATCAGCATGTCATATTCAAAGTCTCGGGACACATAATGATGTACAAGTGCATGATTAAAGGAAACAATTCCTGCTGTCCAGCCACACTACATGGCTTATAACAAAGTAACACAAATTATAAACCTATATACCCTATATACAGACAGACATGATTTCCATTGTCTATTACAGCTTTCTGCATAGCCAGCTATGCAGTTTGTGCTATGTCAATATGACGTAAAGAACACTATTATACAAACATGATAATACAACCACTGCAGGTAAATGCACAAAAGAGGTAAACTAAAAACTAAGAACTAAAATAATTCAACTAAACTAAAGTAATAAAATACAACAGAGCAAAAGTACAACATGCACATAGACAAAACCGATGACCATGTAAACGATGCGCCATCAAGGTTGTTGTAATGTGACTGCAGTAGTATTTCAAAACAGTAATGCAACAACCAAAACATAACAAAAACAGCTCAGACAACAGCACCAGGCACTTCAATGACTAGTTCATCGTAGATGATTAGATAACAATAAATGGCACATGGCACACATGGTTAGCATGAATTACGATAAAGCTACTGTAAAGTACCTTGGTAGTGAAGCTGTTCTAATGACACTGTAGCACTTACAAATAGCAATAAGAAATTAAAATGAAGTAAACTAGCATTAAGCTCGGCTAGGCTATACCTAGGCGATTTCAATATCCGTCTCGGTAATTATCTGTCAATTTATAGTTCACCCCTTTCCTTCATCAACTGAACTCAGTATGTAAACTTTCCAAACTTTCCAACTCACGACAGAAACCACACTCTTGACTTGGTTATATAACCTCTTCTAATACCTGTCTTGCTCCGTCTCTGTCTTCCAGTCACTTCTCACAATCAAATTACGTCCCTGATTAAGTGGGCACTGGCATTTTGTTTGTTTCAGTTTCTTCTGCTCCATTAAACTGATCACATTCAGCTCTTTAGTCACGTCACTCTTCTATCATATCATAGCAGGCAGCAATCGTACAAATCAGTGAAAATGTTCACAAAACACTGCAGTCGTGGAGTGCACGCAGTCATTGGCAAACAGTGGCCAAACCCAGTGCAATTTTTTGTTTGAAAATAATTTTCCATGTGTTCCAGTGCAGCTTTGAAATTTTGGACGCAACAATTCACTACAATGTCGGAAAACATGATTCAACACAACCCAATCTGTGGGTCGACCAAACCCATCAACAACTACAATGGACTCCTCACTGATGAGCAAACAGGACCTGCTTGTTGCTGTTAAAGCGGAGATTTTTACCACGAAGTGAGCTAGTGATGGATTTTCCTATTGAGAAAAACCTGACTTTTGTGTATTCGTTTACAGTCAAGCGAACGAGATTTACAACATGATTATGAACAGGTCCAAGCTGACAAGAATGATCTGTGTTATCACTGAACAATGTCAAATGCTGCGTGCGCTCCATGACTGCAATCTGCAATGCTAAGTTAATGTTTCTCTGTCGAGGCACTTGACCAGTGCTGGATGCACAAATGACACGAATACATTTCTCTGTTGTTGTACACACAGCAACTGTTGATTCACTGGGCACGACTAATCCCCCTTTGTCTTTACGATTGAGCAATTTACAGTTGCTGGTAAGCTTGTCAGCAGACAGAAGGGCAGATTTACAACCGCCACAACTCAATTTAGCACATAATTTACGTGCAACGTAGCCAGCCATGTACTTCACAACATCACTCGTGAACTCTGTCAACAACATGTTCTCTGCAACAACACAATATGAGTGATCAGCTTCCTCAATACTTTCACGATGCAAACTACAGCTTCTTAAAATGTCTGCAGTACTAACTGCAGACAGTACACTAGTCGAAGACGTGATAGAGTCCGTGCCCAGCATGACAATGTCCTCCTGGGCAACAACATTGCCGGTCGTGGTTGGCTGTATTGTGTGCTTCAACAACAGTTGTCGATAGGCACCGCGAAACTGACCAACAGTGGGGTTGTTGTTCCAGTGACCACGTGAGCGAACAACGTTAAATGTAAGCTCGATGTGGTCCTGGCTTAATCGGTACGTGGCCAAATACCGCATAGGTCCATCTTTGACATATGCATCATACAAACCCATAACGCTGGTTATGGTTGCAGCAAAGCCAAGAACAGCAGTCTTGCGCGGTGTGGAATGAAGGCCTACCGAACCAAGTTTCAAATGCAACAAATACTCTCTGGCATCAATCAAAAAAGGTCGCCAAAATTGTTCGTTTGTTGGTTTTAGTACTGATTTGAATTCCTTCGCGAAACAAGACTTGGAATTCAGTGCATCAAACAACCGATCAACAACACGAATGAACTCAATTGTCGCATCTGCATCTGCAAACTGCGGCAACTGCAAGTCTTTGGAAACAAACTCCAAGGCACTTGCCACTGACCGACTAAGAGCCTGTGCTGCAAGACTTACTTTCATCTTTTGTTGATACCACTCAATGTGGTTCCTTTTAAGTTTGTTCGCTGCACGGAGACCCTCCCTGTCTTGCAGCTCGTACAGGTCTTTTATGTACTGCCACCGTATCTGTCTGTCATTTTTGTCTGTCAGTATCCCCTTTTCCGCAAGCACGTTTCTTAGCAACTTTAACATGTGGCATGCATCAAACACCAGGTAAACCAGTTTGTCTGGGTTGGATGGATGGGGAAACCAAGGCCTCATGTCATTTGCCTGTACTGATGCTCCAAGCTTTGAAGCCACAGCAAAATTAGTTGCTGGGCCATCACAAACAACCGCAACTGCCTCAACATTTACATCATGCAATCGAACAAGTGCTTCAGACACTAAATTGCACTTTTCATCACCTGACATTCCATGACATAAAAAATAACCAATCGGCAGTTTCCAACTCCCATTCAAACACACCACCATGAATAGCAACACTTCCGACGCAACAGGCAGACTGTCATCAGACATGTGTGTTCCATAGTCGACAAAGCCCTCCAACTCTTCGCCATTCCATTCCAGATGCTTGCGGATGGACATTTCGTCGAACATCAGACTGCAGAGAATGGTCCCATCACACGCAAGTTTCTTCAGACACTGCAACATAGTTTAAACAGTACAGTTACTGATACTGCAAAGAAACTTAATAACTGAACTTAATAACAATTACAGTCACTGTTCAAAATTAATAAGTCACTAGCACATTATATATCACCAGTTAATACAGAAGGCATGAGATTTTATGTTATAAAGAAGCCAAACAGTTGCACAGATAGCTGACAGTACTGCCTCACAGCAGACTAAAAGTTAACAAAGTTAAAGCAGTTATAAGATCTTAATGACACACCATCTCAGAACTACAGGGTGTCACTTGCCATATGGGATCACACAGTATTACCTGCCACCTGACACAAGCGAACACACCCCACCTTAACCCCAGCCAGTGAAGGCTGGTACTCGATTTACCTACCCCGAAGGGATGGAAGGCTGAGTTGACCTGGGTGGCTGGTTACATACCGAGATGGTTTACCCGCTCACAGACGGTCACCCATCCAAGTACTAACCGGGCCCGACGTAGAGTAACTACCGCTATGCCAGGCCATGTTATAAAGAAGCCAAGCAGTTGCACAGATAGCTGACAGTACTGCCTCACAGCAGACTAAAAGTTAACAAAGTTAAAGCAGTTATAAGATCTTAATGACAATACATCTCAGAACTACAGGGTGTCACTTGCTATATTGGATCACACAGTATTACCTGCCACCTGACACAAGCGAACACACCCCGCCATAACCCCAGCCAGTGAAGGCTGGTACTCGATTCACCTACCCCGAAGAGATGGAAGGCTGAGTTGACCTAGGTGGCTGGTTACATACCGAGATGGTTTACCCGCCCACAGACGGTCACCCATCCAAGTACTAACCGGGCCCGACGTAGAGTAACTACCGCTATGCCAGGCCACTACCTAATATTTAGCGAAAGTTGCTAAATAGCGGCTCCAGCCGTTTTCAAGGTACTGGGCACTAAGCGAATTGGGACTTTCAGGATTGTGAATTTGTGACATCATCAGTCACGTGGCCATTCAATTCCAAACACGCCATTTCCTCTCTGCTTCTTCAGATAGTTTTTCGGTAAGACGCACCGTTTACAAGCCACAATACATACGTTACAGACGACAGACAGAGAGATGACAGACGGACACAGCATTGTAGCATAATCGCAATCGTTATTATGGTCAGCTAAAAAATCAGAACTATAGGCCTAACAGGTGTAAACAGTCTGTTTTGTTAGTCGTTTCCAATTTCTTCTTACGATGAAATGTTTTACCAACAAAGCCACTTTTGTTATGTAGTGAAGCAAATTTTATTGACCATATGTATGTAGGCCTAGTCTAAGAACACATCAGCTGTTGTCCAGAATGTGCTGCAGCCATTGTGTAAGTTGGCAGAAATGTGTTCAGTAGTTTTCAAAACAGTGTTAAGAAGGTCCGGGACCAATGCACAGACAGACAGGATGAGCCTCACACGTAAAAGAACACAATGCATATGATATGACACACGACGTTGGTGGAGGGTCAGGGGCATACGGAAAATAATGTAACTATGACATCATGACACACGGACAGTAGTAATAAAGTAAATAAGTGATATTTCACCTCAAATGATACTTCAGTGAAGCCTGGCTTCCCGTTCACAGCGGATGACCACCGACGCAGTGTTGAGACATGTGGCAGTGCATTGACAAATGACTGCCGCACGAAGTTGTATGCCTTCGGTGAGTAGAAATGCAGGGTCAGTGCAAACGCCTTGATGTTTGCACTGTAGACATCTGTCGTATGACCCTTCAGCTTCCTTTTCAGCATCTCAGCCGGGATATCTCCAAAACATCTCTCCAATAATGCTACGGCTTCTGCAGTGATGTCACGTCTTCTCTTCAGTTCTGTAATAACATCACGCATGGTATGCAGTCGTGCTCTGCATCGGACTAGCTGACGTCGTACGTTCTTCAGCTTGGCTGATACAGCAACTCTTCTCCTTTTTTCTCGCTGCGCAATCTGCTCATATTTTCTCTTCACACCTCGAGGGCTGGCGAGAGTTGCATAGCTGTGATGCATGGTGACTGGGACAGCAGCAGCAGCCGATACAGAACCAGTGGACGTACTTGGAGTGTCAGCATCAGCAGACTGGGCAGGACTGACAGCAGCAGCAGACGGTCGTGACAGAACGCGTCGACGACAAACAGGCTTCTGCAAGTGAGCAGGGAAGGAGAACAGTGTAGGCACTGCATCTTCTTTGAGGTGAACTGTGTTACAGTATACACGTAAGCACTGCCTGTCGAAATGTTCAGAACATATAACGTCAGTTGCCTTTGGTGTCCACTTGTCCCGCCTCATAGCTGCCATCCATTTTGCTAATAGTTCTGGCTTTGCAAGTGGAAACCTGTACACAATTTTATACACATTATTATTATGTACGGTAATTACCGGTACTTACCACTGCTCAAGTATAAGTATGGGTTTCAAAATATTACTTCAGACATTTCCTGACTGATAATGTGCTTTGTACATACTGATTTTGGTAAATATGAATACTGAATAGACTGAGCTCTGGCAGTGAGATAGGAAAGAGTCTATTCCAGTAAGACAACAGTGTGGCAGCCTGAAAATAGCCTATGATAGAAATAGAGTGAGAAAAATTAACTATTTATTAACCCTTTATTGGCCACTGTTGCCATATGAGTACAGCTATAAAGCATTCTGTGCCAAAGCGAGTTAAGCTATCATTTGTAATTTTTGACATTTGGGCACTCTAAGACGCTCAGCCCTAAGCGTCAGAGTGCCCGGATGTCAAAAATTACAAATGACGGCTTAACCCGCTCTGGCACAGGATGCTTCAGCTTTATAGCTGTACCCGTATCGCAAAACTGGGCGTCAAATGGTTAAAGATAATGCACATAGTCTATTATGTTACAGTACTCGGGTATGAGCTGCAGCACTAGCAGCTGTCACTATTCAAATTTACAGCATTCGTGTGACAAATGGAATCGTAGATGCAATAAACGTTTTCACGTTGGTGTTTTTTTAAATTTTTATCAACGTTTTTTTACTTTTTTCCAAAAAGACTCATACAAAACTCCATCGAGAACTTCAAAAGGCACTTTTGAAACCCTGTTAAACGAATTAATAGGCCTAGATTTTTAATGAAGGTGGTTTGGTGCAGAGCAGCTCTGTACCCATTACGTACAGAGCATATTACATTAGACAGTGCCTATAGCGACACGGCTGCTGTGACGTCATGCAGTAGTCAGCCCCACTCAACATTTAAACATATGGCTGTTAACAGTGAAATTGCATTTCTGCACGCAGAATTCCTTCCTTTGGCCACATTCAAGCACAGAGGTGTAAAATTCATCCAACTTATTTGCCCATCATTTTTAACTATTTTTACCCACGGGACGCTATGCTAGCGCGGGTCTTTGTCACAACAACGTGTCCGTCTGTACTTGATTTCGCGAATTTGGAAGGCAACAATGGCTAAATGAATAAAGATAGACCTGTAATGTCTGCGACTAAATTGTAGCCCACTAAAGATACTTTTCAGCGATGTATAGATTATGTTGGTAGTGCAAGGCGTTCCTCCGCTAGGCAGCGTCAAACAATGGTGGGGTGGGGAAAAGAAGCTATTTTGTAGCTAAATGTGTCAATATCTCGGAAACTGTAGGAGATACGTCCAAAGTTACTATTTATGACTAATACGAAGTTGCATATGCGCTTTCGACTGACACCAAGATCGATGACCTTGGATGACGTTGAACTCTATAAGGTTGAATTTTCAGAGAATTTCTCAGGATTTCGGACGCAACAATAGCTAAACGAATAAAGATAGACCAGTATTGTCAGCGACAACGTTGTAAGCAAGTCGAATTGGAGCAATTTTTTGCATGATTTTGCGTCGCGCGGGTTTGTCAGCAACAGCTGGGCTTTCTTGTAGACATTGTATTGCATTGACAGTCGATGAGTGTAGCCAGGGCACCATAACATTTATCGTATTGTACTTAAACATTAGGGTGTAAAATGGTCAGAATTTCACATTTTTACCAGAAAGAGAGAGTTTAAAACATTCATCGACACATTTACTGCATCCAAGTACACATTTACAAGACACAGAATTTGTGCTTTATATCAGCACAATCAACACTTAAACTTGTGCCAACACGGACAGTAATGCCAAGTCATTTCACAGAGTCAACCGAGTTTACTGTATTATTATTTAACACTAATGTTACACTTATATCTATAGGGCCTACACAGTTGTTGGTGTAGCAATGGCTACAACACCAGACTGGTTCAGACCTTGGCACAGGCCGGCAACTGTGATCTGAAAGTACCTCTGGGCCTCCTTTTGTCACTCCACAGTTCACATCTCCAGCAGTCACTGGTAGCTGCATACAGTATTTTATCTACACCCCCTTCAACCGCCCGTCCTCTACACCCCCTAGGGGATGTTCAACCCCTCACATTTGAAGACACCCCTGGCTATACAGTACACTGCCAGCACCCCCTCTAGCAGGGTCACCATGTAATCATTCTTTGGTATAACCTGTTACCAAACGCTTATTTAATGCATATCAAATTTTTATCAAATTATATTTATGGAGTGACTGTTGAGGTCTCAAGTTGCACCGAATTTCAAATTCTCCGCCCCGGACCCTGCTAGGGGAGCTTACAGCATTCTCACAGACCCCTAGCTGGTGGGATGGGGGCTCGCTGCCCCTCCCCAAGAACCCCACCCTTGTCCCCAGCCCTTGGGTTTCAGACCGAAGCTTTGCCCCCGCCCTGTGATTCATAACCCCTCATATTAATTCCTGGATAAAACCCTGTCTGCACCTTTCTGTAGTTTCCATTAGCTGCCACATCTGACAAAGTTAATCTTTCAGAACTGCTGCAAGACAGAGCAAAAAAAACTTGAACTTAGTCTTTTGTGGAAAACTGGCAGTGATGGCATTGAAGGAATTGACTCCGTCACTTTGCTTTGTCACTGTACTGACTATTGTGTGACCCATGTACACTATCCCAGGATTTATGCAACATTGTAAGCAATTTGTACATCATCATCATGAAGGACCGCAGGCTCCAACAGCGTAAAACTGCTCTCAAGTCTGACAGCCATAAAACTGACCAGTCAGAATGCATGTATCATACATGTAAACCACCTCAATGACCTACAGAACTTTTTGCTGAGCATTACATAAAATAGTCATTTGACATGGACAGGAGTAACAGGACATACATGTGAGATAAGTCCATTCTGTTAAGATAGATTGGTGTAAAATGCAACAGGTGCACCCAGGGGCCTATGTTACAAGTGCCTAACCCTAACTGAAACCGAAATCCTGCAAATCAAATAAGTGCTAGCTTTGTCAGCAACCAAATTACTGACCCTAACCACACTACACAATACACAACAGATCCATCAGAAACACGGTCTTGTGGCATCTATCTCGTGGCACTTACAGGGGGAGAGGTAGTTGATGCAGCCTGTATGCAATTTGGCTCAGAGAATCGCTCCAGGTACAACAAAAACTTCACAACATTTGTGCCTCCAGACTCATTTTCTAATTTTCTTGTGGCCCTTAATGCTTCCGAAATGCGTTTTTGGTTTACTAGGCTGATTACAGCACTCCTCAAAACTCCCTATCTGGTCCAAGAACCACATCCCTACTTTCAGCCCTTAGGGCCTCACGCTGCATGCGACCCTTGTCTTGGGAGAGGTGGCGACGCCGCGAATCTAGCTTCTTGATTACCATGAATTCTCTCCTACCGAAATGTCGAAACTGATGAACCGTGGTGACCGCTTAGTAGCTTACAATAGCAACACGCCTGTAGTCACCGGGACGACAGACCTGCCTCCCGAATTTTAGAGCCATCTACCGCTCACCCGCCGCCTCACTAAAATCTCCCACATTTCTGTTGTGTCGACTAACGAAATTTTAATAAACCAACACGTGATCTGCAACTAACTAAATTACATTTATTTCTGATAAATATCACAATATTTTTTCTAAGACAAAGTCTACAACAGGAGACACATTCTAAACATTATGAAATGTTCATAACCTGCACTAAATGTGGTAAGTTGGTTCTCTAGAAAATACTTTAAAATGTTGCCACCAGATGTCACATTTTAAGGCCAAAATGCACCAAATTCAATTTCGGCTGGGGCTCCACCCCAGACCCTGCTGGGGGAGCTCAGAGCGCTCCCCAGACCCCCTAGCTGGATTGAAGGAGTCCTACTTCTAACGGGAGTGTAGGGGACGGGGAAATAAAGGGAGGGGAGAGAAAAGG
>Ga0209787_1000167_pt1 | contig 10307 bp, 7 predicted proteins | sample WorMetLIZISLAND2_2_FD_187414 | JGI IMG/M metagenome (GOLD analysis project Ga0209787, IMG submission 187414) | Marine gutless worms symbiont microbial communities from Max Planck institute for Marine Microbiology, Germany - Olavius loisae LIZARD... ... | reverse complement strand
AACCAGCAATTTGCTGCCAACGACCTGTCAACGCATCACAGTAAGACGGCAACACAATGGCACTATCGGAAAACTATCGGACTGAAACAATCGGCCGGAGCGATTGTCGTCCGATAGTCCGACTATCAGCCGATACGATAGTACGATGGGACTATCGTCCTAACCCTAGTAACTAAAGACTTTTGGTGCAGTGTTCGATAAACTGTGATTGCTATACAGTTTGTAAGTTTGAAATCACGAAATAAAAGTACGATGATAAATTTAAGTACAAATCGTTAAATTAAAGGGCAGAGAAATAGAATGGTATGGTATGTATACAGCATCTTGCACAATTAATACAGTGAAGGTTCTCTCCATGAGTATATAAAATTTTACAGGTTTTAATAACTCATATTTTGTGGATGAATTCAAAACAGCCATATCTCGAGACACACCTTCAGATCATTGTTTTCCGTCTGTAAGGCTGCGAGCTGGTCAGCTGACGTAAAAGCCGGCGTCTTCTTGAGTCGTTCGTTCTCAGCACGAGTCTTCTCAACCATTTTCTTCAGCACAGCAACGGCCTTCTCCAGCTGCTCCGGGGTACGGCCACTCTCGCCGATCTGTCACATCAACATCATTTAACCCTTTGACGCTCACTGTTGCCATATGGGTACAGCTCAGCTCAGCCTGGAGCGTCAGAGTGCCCGGATGTCAAAAAGTGCAAATGACGTCTTAAACCGGTCTGGCACAGGATGCTTTATAGCTAGCTGTATCCATATGGCATCAGTGGGCATCAAAGGGTTAAAAAAAACTCCTCAGATAACATACAAACATGGACTACAGTAGGCTGTAGAGGCTATTGGACAAAAGTACGTGATTTATAGTCTCAGGTTCACATCATATTCAACAAGGTTGGAAAACAAACTCCCAAAACCGTCATATTTCAGTGCCTTTGCATCATTGCTCAAAATGAGCAACCTATATCTGTATCACCATCATGAATATATTCCACAGAATGCACACACATAACACTCAACTAGCCACGAGTGAATGTATTTGACAAATCTGATTAGTAACAAAATGTAACGAGGACGTATATAACATCTTCATCGTCACCACTTGTTAGCCGACAATAAGTGACGGATGCAGTGGTTTCACACATCAAAAGCTGGTGAGCTGCTTGGCCAAGCGGCTACAACTTAACGCCAGCAAGACCAAAGTCTTCTGCGTCGGTTCACCATCACTCAGCTCTCTTCTGATGACCTGGCCACTAGAGTGAACCAGCAGGGCTAAGTGTGGGAGTGCCCAGATGTCAAAAATTACAAATGATGGCTTAGCCCGGTCCAGCACAGGATGCTTTATAGCTGTACCCATATGGCAACAGTGAACATCAAAAAGTTAACTGTGTTCATACAGAAGTGCTTAACAAGCCACTGATGACTAACGTTCAGTCACTAGTCACTGATATATTTTTCTCGAGTCACATAAGATAATTTGCCGGTAACCACGTGACAGACCCGGCGAATGTTTCCTGACGGTGAGCTGAGCAGAGACGACAGAGAGTCACGGCTGGCGCGGCCCATCAGCTCCAACTGTTGCTTCTCAGCCTTCAAGATGTCCACGTACTGCTGTAGCTCTTCCGTCCGCTCCTGCACATCATCAATTCATTCGTCAATTTTACACGCTCACCTGGGTTGGCTGCTCGTTCCTAGAAGGCTGCAAAATGGATTTTTTTTACAGTATAAAAGCCCAACTGACTGACGGATTTATCTTTTAAAAATCATATTGCTGACAAGATAAATAAAGCTAATTGCGTGCTTGGTATCACAAAAATTTTTTTCGAGGATTACCTTTATTATGCTATATAAATCCTTGGTTCGATCTCATTTGGAGTATGCTAACTCGTTATGGAATCCTTATCAAAAACAGGATATCAAAGCATTAGAAAAGGTTCAGATGACAGCTACGAGATTAGTAACAGCATTACGCAAAAAGCCGTATCAGGAACGGTTGAGAACTCTGGGGATCTTCTCACTCTGAAGCTCAGAAAATTAAGAGGTGATGATTGAAATATATAAAGTACTATCCGGAATCTATGATACAAGTGTCTCACCAGAAATACCTTTAATATCAGAGTATGCTAATCGAGGTAATTCACTAAAAATCGCCAGTCGTAGATATCACTACAACCTTTGGAAGTATTCATTTAGCATGGGAATTACAAATGTATGGAACAGCCTACCTTTCTCTGTCATTACTGCCCCTTCAGTCAACTCATTTAAAAATAGACTGGATAAACACTGGGCATTACAAGAACTTAGATACGATTGGGAAGCAGAATTATCAGGAACCGGGAATAGAAGCAGAGTTGAATTTTGAGTTCTTCGAGTTTACCATTATATCTTTTAAATAACGATATGGGCACAGAAGCACTTCGCTTACGCCCATAACATCTGCTATGTTATGTTATGTTATGTTGATTCGTGTTCAGTAAACACAGAACTATCATCAACTGAGCACGGCACTGCAACATTCAACAAGTTGCTGCAACTATTAAGAAATGTGACGATATGAACTTACCTATTCCTACAAGAAACTCAATTTTGATGGACAGCTGAACATTACTATGGCTCTCCATGACTCCTAGAGACATCTAGGAAAATTCGACAATGGCCAGAATGACCACTAAAGATCATTCAAGGTCACTTATAAGTTAGGACAGCTTTGACAGCCATAAACGATTGTTGCAAACAATTCTTTTCAGCCATTACTAGTGTGATCAGTACATTGGAGGTTTACTAACGAGAAATCGATGTTTTACTATCTCGCTTAGTTACATATTTATAGTGTCAACTGAAAGGTCTGGAACAACTTCCAATCAGTGACCTATTGTAACTTTGTGGTAACCAAGATATAGATGTACTTCATTCGAAACTGCAAACTTTATTTTTCCAACGAGCTTCCATATTCATACTAGTAAGCTACAAGCCAGCATAAGTAAACAAGCACAGTGCAGTTCCGCTGTCTAGACACTAGCCAGTGTGTAAGCTGTGTAAGCACATCACAGACACACACTAGAAGTGACTGTTTCATCTACAGAAATGTCCTTACTTACTTAGTTATATACAGACGACAGACAAATGGCTGACAACAACAGCTGAGCTAGAACTTCACCTTGAGCCGTGGAATGTCGCGGTTTGCCTGTTCCACCTCAAACTTCAGCTCCATGTTCTCCTCCGACAACTTAATGACCTGCTTCTGAAGCTGTTCTTCTCGCTGTGCCAGCTCGCGGTACTCAACACCGCGGTCCTGCAACCACAACACTCGTCAGCCACTGTGACCAGTCCGCTGCTGAAGAGAAATCACACGGTCACAAATTTCACCAACAAATCAGACACGACGTAAGCTGGATCAGAGTGTGACATACCGGTGACACTCCGGTCGGCTGGCAAGATGCAAACTCTTGCTCGAGGCGCTCCAACTTGTCCGACAAGAACTTGTTGCGCAGCTGGACTTCTTCCATTGCAGCATCTCGTCCTACCACCAGCTGCCTCCGCAACCCAGCCACCTGCCACAGACACACACAGACGAGCCACCACTGTAGCAATAGACACAGCTGGCTGTACTGTAGGGTGAACGGGGCGGTATCATTTAACTGTGCAAGTGGAAATGTATACAAGTCAGTAAATACATAAGTAAACTGTAGATTTATATAGCGTGGCATCATCGAACAACCTCCGTTGTGCTGTATATGTCAGTATTGAAAGAAGAAGTGATTCTCAAAAAAAAGCCAGCGACAAAGCAGTGTCCTTGATTGAATCAGGCAGACTCTTCCACATGGCAGCAATAGCACAAATGAACAAATGTCCTCCGTAGGTTGTGAGATGATACCGAGGTACATCCAGCTGACCATGAATCCTTTAATCATTGAATGATGGCACAACGCAACACAGAAACCTTCATAACTCGTACAATACACTGAGTTGACCTCATCCTCGAGCTCGTCGTTGCGTTTCTTCAGTTCATGTAGCTGAGTGTCGCTGGCACTGCCGACCACGGCTGCTGCTGCTGGCGCTTTCATCTGTGGAGTTGTTCCACGCTGCTTCGCTTCAAGCTCCTTCTTCTCACTGGCTCTGAAACATCAACGACCAACTAAGAAAACGGATCAGTCGACTGCGTTGATTTCAAGTTTCTGCTACCGATGCAACACAGTTCTTGATATAAGACTTGCTCGGTGATATGCTGGGCCACGTATAGAACAGGTGGGTATTTCACGGCTAGTGCATGTTCATCACAGGTAGGGTACAATTATCACAAGTACAGGTGAGACTGTAACTAAATTGGAGCAAATCAGACGGCAATAATGAGATTTCATACGAAAAGTAATGTGTGTTTTTTGTACAATTAGCCTGTTAAGCCATCATTTGTAATTTTTGACATCTGGGCACTCCCACGCTTAGCCCTGCTGGTTCACAGTTAACTTTTTGATACATGCTAGAGGTCAGGTAAAATCCCCAACATTTCCCAGAAAACCTTCCGGACTGCTGTTGCACACATCACATATGTACTAAGGATAGCAACATCGTCCCACATCCACACTTGGACTCATTCCAACAATCAAAGCCTTCTGTGTCACCCAACTGACAATTTTCAAAGCGTTAAAGTGACTTTTAGCAGTGAAAACCAATAAACAGTATGCACATATAATTTCAGACAAAGATAGACTGTGTGTTTTGTGGCCACCAGCAGTCAAAATACCTAGAATACTGTTGCCAAGTTTGGTCTGAGAGAGAGAGAGAGAGAGAGAGAGAGAGAGCAGATTCTTAACGACACATCAGCACATTCTAGGCTATACAGTGTCATTCACGTTGTATATGATCTTCACAAGATGGACAGCAGACAACTATAGCCTGTCATCTGTCATTTTAAGTTGTCTGCTGTAACTAAGTACAACCCAGAAAAATTAAACAACACAAAATACAGCAGAACAAAACTACCCTGGTTCAGTGGACTTCTACCACACTCGGCCAGGAAACGAGGTGGGCTTATTCTACAGCTCCCGAGCCCACACGGGGCTGCCAAGTTTGGTCTAGATCGGCCCATAACACTTCGTCAAACAAAGCACATTAAACAGCTCAGTGTACCTAACGTCTGGTACTCTGTGTCCTGTACAGCTACCATGGCTTTCAGTCCAGCACATGCCACAAGGCTGCATGGGACAAACTGTTACATTTGGTATAGACTCATCCTGGACGTTTCAATCATCCGCCTCATTATCTACCGCCCACCGAGCCAACAAGGACTAATCTGGATCCTACAACTGTCACGTATCAGTGGACGAACAGAACACTGCAGAAAAAGCACTCGTGATATTAATAATAAACACATCTAACAGAGCTAGAACTGTTGCGGAGACAAAACTAATCAATCGTGTGAGACCTGTCAACTGCGTGTCTCAACATCTCATTGTTCTTCTTCAGTTTCTCAATCTCTGCATCTTTGTCTCGACACTGCGTCTTGAGCGTCTCCACGCGCTTCTGCCACCTCTTGCCCTCCTCCCATTTCCCGATCACTTCGTCGCGGTGCTGCATCGACACACAGTCTGACCAGGCTACAGTGTCATTCTCTCCAAAATCACAGTGAATTCTATAAGAAATACACATACCAGCGGTACCCATGTGTCTGATACATTTGTTATTGATTGCAGTGTACCTATACTCCATCTTAGGCCCATTGGACTCTATTGTAAATACTGAAGATGTTATTGGCATTTTCAAAAAGCATGATGTGCAGTATCATATATATGCTGATGACAAGCAGCTTCCATCACAACGAGTGAGTAAGTGAGTAGTTTGTTAATGGCACATCAGCACAATTAGGCTATACAGTGCTATAGTCAAGACCAAAAGTGGTTTAGTGCATCACAGAAACTATCGGTTACACACCCTGTCAGTGTTAGCTGAAGTTTTTCGTGACCTCAGTGTATTCAAGACAGTTCTCTATCCACGAATCAGCATGTCGGAAGAATTTACCAGTATCTGCTTTTATCACCTTCGTCGACTATGACAGCTTAGATGTTATGTTAGTTGGGATGTTCTGAAGCAAGTGGTCTCTTAGTGGGTTGGACTACTGCAACTCAGTGCTCTATGGCTTACCATGGTCAACTATCGTCCTGTTACAGCATGTACAGAACTCAAACACATTAATGACTGAGGATCAAACCATGCGACCATGTAATGTCTGCCATCCAAGATCTACAATGGCTGCCTGTCATCTTCAGAATCAAGTTTAAGATTGCGCTGATGGTGTACCATGCTCACACTCAACGATGCCAAGTAGACGACTTCATTCCACAGACAATTTGGATCATGCCGTTCCAATAACAAGGACAAGGCGTGTTTCTAACACAGTCTCAACAACGCATAATAAGCAGTGTTCAACAGCAAACTGCCACTTCATGACAAAATGCTTTTTTGTAACTGTGCTCCAGAAATCTATCTTTGTTTCAAACTGATAACAGCCGATCCAGCAGCAGTATTCTCAATGAGGTCGAAGAGTAGACTTGTTATGGGCAGCACCAATAGGCAGTTACAGTGACGACCTATATGCAGAAATTAGAGCCAAAAACAGCATGTAAACTGGTGTGGATGGCTCCTTATGTTCTAGGGTTGCTCGTTTGTGCCATACATCAGAAAGAACTGACCGATATTGGCTGGTGTTCAAGTGGCCTCTCGGCCTGCATCGTAAGACGTTCCACCTCTTTGACAAGGCTGCTGTTCTTGCGGCGCAGATCATCCATCTCCTGATGATAGCCGTCCGTCTCTCCTCTCTACAGCGACACCACACAGCATCTCATGTACTACTCAAACGACACAGTCGTGATACTCTGAGCCGTTAACCAATTGACGCCCACTGTTGCCATATGGGTACAGCTATTAAGTATCCTGCGCCTTAAGCCGTCGTTTGTAATTTTTGACATCCTGGCACTCTGACGCTCAGCCCTGAGCGTCAGAGTGCCTGGATGTCAAAAATTACAAACGACGGCTTAACCCGGTCTGGCACAGGATGCTTTGTAGCCGCACCCAAATGGCAATAGGGTTAATTCACACACAAGACTCAGCCATACAAACCTGTCGGTTCATCGCGCTCAGCCGCTGAACTTTAGACTTCAGCTCGTCAACCTCGTCAGCAAGAGAACACTTCTCGTCTCTCAGTTTCTTATTCTGCTGCTCTTTTCTCGCTGCAAACAGACACAGCCGAAATGTTTCAACAGCGAAGGCCTTCAGTCAGTTCTCTACTGACTGTCAGCTAGACGCATGATCTCACTCCTGCTCTCCACAGAGGTTTCCGGCTAACCAAGCCAAAAAGCATGGCAAATGGCTGGTAAAATTGCTGCATCGTGTTAGCAGTTATGAGATCACAGAACAACATAAAACATAAGGATCAGGTGCAGCTGGTTAAAGCAAAGGACTGTCAGAAAGACAAACAGCACTGTCATCACCATATAAGGTGATATGTACCAGTGCCGAGGCATGCATCATGTATTGGCCCAATGTGCTCACAGCACGATCACTTCTATGCACTTCTATACAATAAGATCAGACCAAAGGACAGGAAACTGAAACCTGGTTTGGCAGTGTTGTAAGCCATCCAGACATTAAACAAACTGGACCTTATTCTACAACTCTTGAGGCGTGCACAAGGCAACAGAACCTGCCTTCAATGTCCCAACACCAAACTGCACTGAAATTGGTTTAAAAACAGGCTCCACAGATTTTTGAGAATGCAATCTCCAGACAAGTAGGTACTAAAACCACTGCTGATTATGAGACTACTGTTCAAAGCAGAAGACATCAGCATTAAAGAGGTATATCATCATGTGTCAGCTGTTCACATACGTTGCAGAACCGGTCTATGTGAAACTCAATATCTGCCACGCCTAGATATCCCAGGGTTCGGGATCCATTGCACGCTAAGTTCGCTATTCAAACGATACACACAAACCATAAATGTGAGAACAGCTTCCTTTTGTGAAGCCGAAACTGTGTTGACAATAGAATGAATTAACACAACAGAACAACAGTGCAAATTGTCTACGCTATAGCATAACGTCTTCACTCCACATGGTCCAGAACAGACAGCAAGCCAGCTAACTAGGTAACCTACACAGCTACTGGCGTACCCACGAATGTATATAAATATTCTTCTGAATACCGTACTGCCCACGGATGTTAATAAATATTCTCTGGCATCCGCTAGGTGCCAACAAAGATGGTGGACCTATTTGGCGAACTGGATCTATTTTTAGCTGTAGCAAAGGACTGTGGGATTGTCTTGTACTTAAACCAATCACAACAAAGCATTAGTCCATGTTTTGGTTAGTCAGCCAATCACGGCGTACGCCGACCATATTCGTTGGCATCTGCCGGCGAATATCACTTGCGGCGGCTAGTGCTGACCCTGTGGGCGTACCCGCCCACAGCTGGTACACAGTAATAATCAGTAAGTAGTTAAACTAGGCCTATATCTAACACTTATTATTCTAGATCAACAGTAACAACTGATGTCATCTGATCAGACCAACCAAGTTCATCATGCACGTCATCAAGCTCAGCAGCTGAAGATGCTTCTTGGCTTTTAATCTTCTTCATCTCAGACCGCAGCTTGTCAATGCAGATCTCCAGCTCTGTTATCCGCTCCTGCAGACAGTAAACGAGACGTCAGCGATTCACGTTGCCTGCCTCAATGGCAAGACCAGCAAACTGAAAGCAGTGATGTGTGAGCACTCCGAGGAGTCAATAAAACATGATATGCTGTCCGACAACACTGCAGATCTGATCACAGGAGATTTACAAACGAACAAGTGCAACCGTTGTGCACTTTGTGTCCTTTGTGATTGTTCTAAGTAAAGGACTTAGAACAATCATACAATATGCACTGCACAGCATGCTCATCGGCAGCTAACGTAGTCTGCTGTATATGATCAACCAGAATCAGAAGAACACCGCCCACTAACAGTGAAGGCTGTTCAGTAGGAACAATAACGTGTCATAAACTGAAATGGACTTGCTAAGCTCAACTGTTTTCACTTTTAACTTTTTCTCTGGCCTCAACTTTTTGTTTCATGTTACGCGTGATAAACTAAAACCTGGCAACCGTCAACACTTCGTATCACATGTCGGTCGACTGGCAAAACTTTGTCAAAGAACACACACATCATAACATACAATGAACATCATCATTAACCCCAATAACCTTGACCTTTGACCTACTTTACCAACACTGACTTGATTCACTGCAGAAAGTCTGGCGTTATCACGTACAAAAGAAATCGAGTATGGACGCATGTAGTTCTGGTGATACCGTGAAAACATTCTGTCTGCCTCAGTTACTGAATGTCATGAAAGCAACAGCCACAAGACATCAGTGATAACACAACCCAGAGACAGTACAAGTGACTATCAAAAATGTCACACTACAGCCGATATCATTGAAGTCAATGATCACTGTACAGCAGTGATAGACCTGTAATTCTTTGGTTCTTTTGTCAACAAGGCGTTGTATGTTGACCTCGGCGGCAGCTTGTTCGGCATTCGCCAGCACCTCAGACTGCGCATGGGACACCATGTCGGCTCGCAGGTCGAGCAAAGCTTTGCTCAGAGCCTGCACAACACAGCAGTCTAGTGATATTATACTCACAGCCATCACAACATTACATTACACTATAAACACATTTATTAAAGAACGCAGCATAAACGGCACACAACAAACAGAGAGTTTATAACAGAGAGACAGAGAATAGAATTAGACAGTGTCACACGATGATACATACACAAGAAAAACAACAGAAACAACAGACTAGACTGACGGCTTCATCACCAACCATCACAGTAATATTCCCCAGCCACCTCCAGATAACTTGAAGAAAGGAAGAAACCTGGTCCGTGTGTTAGTGGGTGTGTGCAGTAAGAAAACGATGCAAAGTGTGAAGAAAAAAACACTAAAATAAACAAGCCAAAACGTCAAAAAAGCCAAAAACTGCCCACAGGACCTGTTGCTGTTGTTCCTTCATTGCCAGCTGATTCTTGAGTCTTTCCACGTGATTCTTCATTGTCTGTGTCGGAGCGCGGCTGTTCGCTTCTTTCTGTTCACTCAGCTCGCGCTGCTGCTCCGCGAGCTCTTTCCGCAAGTCGGCAACTCTGTTCATCAACTCCGATTTCTCGTCCTCAATCTCACGAATCTTCTCGGTGTATTCGTTCTTGTCGCTGTCAGGGCACAGGCAACAAACACACTTGTCACAACGGTGGCAAAATATGTGACCTTGGTAC
>Ga0209787_1000164_pt1 | contig 10500 bp, 4 predicted proteins | sample WorMetLIZISLAND2_2_FD_187414 | JGI IMG/M metagenome (GOLD analysis project Ga0209787, IMG submission 187414) | Marine gutless worms symbiont microbial communities from Max Planck institute for Marine Microbiology, Germany - Olavius loisae LIZARD... ... | reverse complement strand
CATATAAGAATACCATCAATCGCAACGGATCGCGCGTTCCAAGATGCAGTCGATTTTGGGGGTCGGGTTTTCATTGTCAGCAAGTAATAAAACTGTGAAACGTGTATAGTCCCTTGCAAAGACGCACCGAATAAGCTGGTCACCAAAGCAATCAGCATTTTGGGGCCCATTAAACATTCCGCGTCGGATCGTAGCGTCTGAGATACAAAAGTCGGCGGCGTGACTAATGTTGCTATGCAGTCGAGTGCAATAAACCGACGACGACGACTCGTTGTCTTCAATCTGTTGCGCACATTATATTGCACTCGGTCGACCGTTGTTGACCACGCGGACAGTCGTGCGTTTGGGAGAAGTTAACTGAATCTTCACATTTCTCTACCCAACCTGTATTTAACGCCCACACCAAGTGTGACTCCATCGGAATTTTGTAACGGCGTTTAGTTCCGTTCGAACTTCCGATAAATCTGGAACGACGGACGGTAGCCTGCTACCATAGGTTCAAAAAATTAATGATATCTTTAGCCGATTTGACACAATAGTCTGATGGACAGACGAAGACACATACGGACCGAAGTACCTACCAATCGCGCTTCGCATGCGGAAGTGCGATAAAAATCAGTCACTAACGACTGTTAGGACTGGTAAGTTTATGCTTATCTATTATAATTAGACATAATATTAGGTTAATATTATTAGGCCTACACCTAATAAGCAGGTATGATTATTAGGTTCGATATTCGTGAATTTACTCGTTTTGTTCATCCTTACTAAATACTGATCATACGCATTTTTAATGCAAAATGCAGATACTCACCGGATTAAGCAGCAAATCCAGCCGCTAACTGCAGTCAGAAGTTTCATTCCTTCAGTCAGCGCACACGGGCGTTGTATGGCATTCTCACGATTGGCGTTGCTTGCAAGCGTACTGGTGTTCACCGTGCTTATTGTACGATTGTTACTCTACGCGACCAGTCTGCTGGAACGAAACACAACGAGATACTCTCCCCACCACCCGCAACGAACAGAGCGCCCTCTGTCGTTACACACAGCCATAAAATCATCTCATTCGACATGTCGGTTTCTTTTGCCGCGCGACGCCTATGCATGGCGCGCTCTGTCTGTCCTTCTGTCATGCGCCGATGCTGTATCCAAACAGAGAAACATACCAAACCTTGTGGACTTTACAATTTGTCTACACTAGTGCATAAATGTCTTCACCAGCTCACCGTTCCGTACCTCGTATCGATGATCAGTTGATCATTCCGGTTTCGGTAGTCTCTACACGTCGCCACGTAAAGGTGACCTGATCCAGCAGCGTACCAGAACTAATCTGTTGGCTTCGGTCCACGAAGCTTTCCAGTCGCTGTCCATTAGCATGGAACAGTCTGCCGCCGGGAATGAAGACATCACTAACACTCGAACACAGTTTTTGGCCCGGTTAAAAACTGAACGATGTACTTACATAGTTATCACGCGTGAGCTTAGCCGTCATAATTTTAGCGCGCGATATGCAGATTGCTTTATATGTACATTATCGCCCGTCCGTCTGTCGCTCACAGGCGTGAATCAGTCAAAAACGGTTGAAGTTAGGATATGCAATTTTCAGCGTACAGTAGTCCAATTCCCCTAGTTTTTACTGGATAAGTTTCATCCAGTCTATACTATCGATATACTATCGTTGTATATACAAACGACTGTATATACTATCGAATTCCCCTGAGCGGGGCGTCAAACAAGGGTGAGGTGGGGAAAACAAACTATTTGCTAGCTTTATGCGTTAATATGTCGATAACGGTAAGAGGATGGATGGATGGATGGTTGGGGTTTAACGGCATTTTAAGTACGCAAGTAGCGGCTATATCATGCCTGAGGAAGTTTAAAGTTTGTTAGTAAGGCCAATAGCGTGTCCAAAACAGATTATACGTTTAGGATGAATGTTATGGAAGAGATCTTTGAGATTAGAAGCTGTATAGAAGTTCTGGCGAATGATATCAAAGGATGAATGTTATGGAAGAGATCTTTGAGATTAGAAGTGTAAGAGATGGCGTTTTTTTGTTAACCCGGTCGATGGTGTATGTGATATATTGCTGCGTGTAGGGCCTTTTTCTTACCTTATTTTTAATTACCTTAATTAGTATAGGCCTACTATTTTAGCATTTACCTTTGCAACGCCATAGCTGTTATAATTTCCACTCTTTATAGTCAAATAATTGTGTTTCGTGTTCATCCGATGACCGATGACCAGTAAGCGATGAGCAGCGATGAGTGATGAGTGATGAGTGATGACTGATGAGCGATGACTGATGACTGATGAGTAGCAGTGTCTCTGGTTGGTTGGGAGTGTAGCCCCGCCCACTGATGAGTCGTGCCGTGCGTGATGAGTGATGGGTGATGACCGATGACTGATGACCGATGAGTGATGATTGATGAGTGATGATCGATGAAGGATGAGTGATGAGTAGGAGCAGCTCTCATTGGTTGAGAGCGCGGCCACGCCCACTCAGAAGGCTATAAATAAGAGTGAGCGTCGCAGTTGATGATGGGGAGTTGCCGATGGCAATTAATAGGTAACTCATCACCTATTCTCGCCCCTGGCCCTTAGGTCCTGGCTGGCTGCGTGGGATTAGTAAATATTGCTTTTTGTTGACCCGTTTACTCTGAATATTGGATGGCATTTGATTAGGCCTATTACTATGTTTTGTTGCACGTTGGTTTTACATGCACTGTGCTGTCGTTTTGAGCAATTATTAAACGCTATTATTGATTACGCCTGACTTTATCTTTATATTTATGGCCTCGGGTGGGGGTGAGCAGTCTAGTCGCGAGGGCTGTGAGGAGGAACTTAGGCGTCAGACCAGCGGTCCGCCGACCCTTGATGCAACCCTGAGATCGATGAATAGCCGGAGCACCGTGGCATGGCCCGCTGATCGCGACGTCGTCAATGAGTGTATCGATACTCCTCCAACGTCACCTGTTCAGAAAGGTCGTGACGCAGTAGAACTGGAGCATAATCGACGGCGGGCTACCCAGCTCGCCACAAGTGGCGCCCAACGTGGGGCGTTTCCTCCAGCTTTTCACCCCAGACCGGGAGTTTTTCAGAGTACTTGTGATGTAAATGGGACGGGTCATAATTTTGAGCGTTATTCTGAGTTTGATTTTAATTTATCCACGCAGCCAGCCCCAGCTTCTGTTCAGCATAGCGGCAGTCGGCCGGGTCTTTTAATGTATCGTGAAACTTCTTGTCCGCCTTTTGTTAATAAAACATCCGAGGGTAGCAAAGTGTTGACCGAGCGGGACGGTCCCTGTTTTGGACAAAATGTAAGTGGAATGGCTGACAAACAACAACAACCACCGCAGCTCGTTGCTGCTGATTCACTTAATCAAATGCGGCAGTATAAAGTTCAACTCGAACAGGAGATTCAATATATTTCTGCAGAACTGGAGAAAAGTTCGCATATGAGTAATCAGCATGGTGAAGGTCAAAGCATTATGCCTCCGCTCATGATTGGACATCAGCCTCTCCGTTATGAACATTTTCAACACCGAACTGATATACCTCGTCGTCATGGTGATCATCAAGGAAACAGTCAGTCGGCTGGTCGGCCTGAAACAGGAAGAGGAAATAATTACCGGCATGAAGATAGAACAGTAGTAGGTTTTCATCCTCAGCCTCAGCTTCGTCGTCGTAACCCCAATGACACTGACAGTAACTTTTCATCAAATGCGAGCGCTTCTGAAAGTGATTCGGAAACGACTGATCATCGTCACTTCCGTCACAGGCATCATGGGAATCGGATGCAATCGCATCAGCGTCGACAGTCTAGAAACAAACATAACTGGATGAAGCCGGAGAAATTTAATGGTCACGGAAGCTTCGAAACGTTTTTGATCCACTTTGAAAATTGTGCTTCTTATAACAGATGGTCCGATACAGATAAGCTTGCTCATCTACGATGGTCGCTAACCGGTGCTGCAGCTCAGTTGCTGTGGGGTGCAGAACACTGCACATATAATGAGTTACTTGAGCTGTTGAGGTCTCGCTTCAGTGGAAGAGGCATGGAGGAAAAGTTTCAGTCAGAGCTGAGATTTCGTCGGCGGAACAAAGGTGAGTCGTTACGAGAACTAGCGCAGGACATCCGAAGGTTAATGACTTTAGCTTATCCTGGTGAGAAGTCAACATTGTCTGAGCACATTGCTCGAGATGCTTTTCTTAGTGCATTGGCTGATTCCGAATTTGAACTAAAGATTAGAGAACGCGAACCTACAAGCTTAGATGATGCTGTCAAGATAGCTCAACGATTCGAGATGTTCAAACATGCGGCAGATTCTTCATCGGCACGCCACAGATTTAATCGTCATGTGCGTCAAAGTTCTGTCAGTGATCAGCATTCAAGTGATTTGGAGGTTCGAGTGGCTGCGCTTGAGGATAGATCACCGATCTTACCCACTCGAGAGCATCGGGCACAGAAGTCAAACGGCCGTGAGTCACTTGCTGATTCTCTGGATAGCAGCAGATCAGGTAGCCTGCAAGAGGGGCATAATGCCACAGGTCGATTATCTGCGTCGGAAGATCAGAAACAGTTTGCAGAAGAGCAAGTGAAGAAGTTGATATCTGAGAACGAGATGTTGCATAAGGAGTTGGATAGGTTGCGATACTTAGACGCATTGCGTTACTCCGCTCCGCGACAGCCAACCACACCAGTCATACCAGCTACACTTCCTGAGTCGCGACAAGGTCGGTCATGCTTCACTTGCGGCAGAACTGGACATTTCTCTCGATACTGTCCACAAAAGCCAAGGTACGGACGTTGTTTTCAGCGAGAGAGGCGAGAAGTGATTGATCAGCGTCCAGCCCGTGCGAACCGGTTGACTCGACGGCAACAGCGTACTGTTAGTGGTGCAACATACCTACCCATCTCAATCAGAGGAAGGAGTTACGATTGCCTTCTCGATACGGGAAGTGACGTCACCGTAATACCTGCTAGTATTGCGGAAGGTTTACAGATGAAGGAGTCTAGTCGTGTTCTCACTGCAGCAAATGGTACGGAGATAGCAGTCTTGGGAGAAGTCACATTGCCTTTCGTGTTGAGGAATTACAAGAGTACTATGACTGGCTTAGTTACTGAGCACGTGTCCGAAATCATGCTAGGCATTGACTGGCTCGTTGAAAATCAGGCTACATGGGAGTTCGACAAGTCCAGGATCAAACTTGGAGGTGCATATCACAACTTACGTCGCCGTAATCAACCTAATCCGTGTTGTCGCAGGGTTGTGCTTCAGGAAGATGTTACTATACCTGCACGGTCAGAGGTGGATTTGCCCACGAAGGTCATCTTGAGTAGACTTTCAGGTGAACAGCTAATTGAGGGTGTCGAATGGGGCACAGGTGCAGGATCTCTGGGACCAGGATTACACGTGTCGCGTGCAATAATACCCAGTAATCGTCTGACTGACATTCCGGTGCGAGTAATGAATGTTCGTACGGAGCCGATTTCTATCAAGTCTGGGGCATCGGTGTCTGATCTACATCCGGCGACAATAGTCGGACCTGTGCAGGACAATGTTTCAATTCCAGGGCATCAAGTTGTGGAGGATCGGCAGCAAGAAGTGCCACAATTCCTCAGGAGTTTAGTTGATGGCGCTCACGAGTCATTGGATGATGATACCCGAGCAGCATTGAGCGATGTTTTGACTGAATATGCGGACACCTTTAGTTCGTCAGCAATGGATTTGGGGTGTACGGGAGTTGTTGAACATCACATTGATACGGGTGATTCGCGTCCTGTTAGGCAACCACTCAGACGTCATCCAGCTCCTCACGTGGAAGTGATATCACGCCAGGTTGATGATATGTTGGCTCAAGGTGTCATTGAACGTGCTTGCAGTCCCTGGGCATCTAACTTGGTGCTGGTTAAGAAAAAGGATGGTTCGTTTCGTTGCTGCGTAGACTACCGCACTTTGAATTCGGTTACACGCAAGGATGCATATCCGCTTCCAAGAATAGACGCTTGCCTCGACGCCATGGCAACAGCAAGTTGGTTCTCGGTATTTGACCTTCAATCCGCGTATCATCAGGTCTTGGTCAATCCGGCAGACTCTGATAAGACTGCATTCATCTGTCCACGTGGTATGTTTAAATTCCGGAAGATGCCGTTCGGCCTCTGTAACGCTGGCGCAACGTTTCAACGGCTGATGGATATCATCATGTCAGGATTATGTTTCCAAGTCTGTCTTGTTTATCTCGACGACATTATTGTCTTTTCGCAGACGCCAGAACAGCATTTAGTTCGTTTGCGCATCGTATTGGAACGGCTTCGATCAGCAGGACTCAAGTTAAAGCCAGAGAAGTGTACATTGTTTCAGAAATCCGTCGCTTTTCTCGGTCATGTAGTGTCAGGAAGAGGAATTGAAACTGATCCAGTAAAAACTCAAGCAGTCAAGGAATGGCCCATTCCTAAATCTATTCGCGAGGTTCGCGCATTCCTGGGTTTGGCAGGATATTACAGACGGTTTGTCAGGGATTTCGCTGCAATTGCTGCACCATTGCATGCACTGATGGGCAAAGGCAAAACTTTCAAGTGGGATAGTGCAACTCAGCAAGCATTTGACAAGTTAAAGGAAGCCCTCACCTCGCCACCAATCTTAGCAATGCCAACTGACGAAGGTGACTACATTCTTGATACTGATGCGTCGGACACAGCCATTGGAGCAGTTCTGTCAGTACGGCAAGACGGTATTGAGCGTGTAATCGCTTATGCGAGTCGCAGACTGGATCGTCGTGAAGTCAATTACTGTGTAAGCAGAAAGGAGTTATTGTCGGTTGTGCACTTCATGAGATACTTTCGACAGTATTTGCTTGGTCGTCATCAGTTTAAAGTGCGCACAGATCATGCGGCGTTGACATGGTTGAGACGTCTTCGCGAACCTATTGGTCAACAAGCACGTTGGCTGGAAGTGATGGAGGAATTTGACTTTGTCATTGAACATCGACCAGGAACCAAACATGGGAACGCCGATGCATTGTCGAGACGTCCTTGTGGAAAGCGAAATTGTGCGTGTCGCAATCCGCCTAATGCAACAGGTGACGAACAGTTTGGAGTTCAAGCTGGGCAGGAAGTAGATGCTGACGAAAACATCTTAACAAGAGTAGTTGCATCTCGTGAAGTGAATAGCGGTGATGAAGAGCAGGGTGAGCCAGGAGCTTTCATCGGCGAGGCAGCCGATCAACTTGATACATCTGTTAGCGCTGTAGAGTTACAGTCTCAGCGTGAATCTCCTGAGGAACAGCGCGGATCAAGTGAAGTATCAGCAGTTGATGCGGAAGTACAGACACCTTGGTCATTGGCAGGTTTGCAAGCAGGACAGAGAAATGATCCTCACATCGGCTTTATAATTAGGCAGTTTGAGAATAACGAATGCCAGCCTGCTTGGGACATAGTTGCTTTGGAGTCAGATACAGTCAAGGCGTTGTGGGCGCAATGGCCTCGATTGTCGATTAGAGATGGCTTACTGAAGCGGCGATTTGAGACACCAGATGGTTCTTCTGTCCATTGGCAAGTTGTGTGGCCAGAATCACTTCGGAAAGAGCTTTTAGAGGTCGCTCACAGCGGTATGACAGGAGGACATTTTGGACGGCGACGACTGGCACTTGCAGTTCAGTCACGAGCCTATTGGCCATCATGGTCGACTGATGTGGAGCGTTTTGTTAAACAGTGTGAACCCTGTGCGCGTTATCATCGCGGAGTAATACCACGGCGTGGTGGATTATGTCCATCCATTGTTGGCGAGCCTTGGGAAAGGGTTTCCATTGACATCACAGGTCCACATCCGAAGTCTTCGCGGCAACACCAGTTTATTCTCACGTGTGTTGACCATTTTTCTAAATGGGCCGAGGCCATACCGTTGAGAAATCATACCGCATCTTCTGTTGCACGAGCGTTGATGACTCACGTTTTTTCTAGGTTTGGAGCGCCGAGGCAGTTACTCTCCGACTGTGCGCCAGAATTTGAGAGTGAGCTGTTTCAGAACCTCATGAGATGGATGGGGATCGATAAGTTGCGAACGTCGGCGTATCAACCATCCACAAATGGCGCTGTAGAAAGGTTTCATCGCACTTTGAATACTATGCTGGGTAAAGTTGTGTCTCAGTCGCAGAGAGATTGGGATGAACTGTTGCCTGCGTTGATGGCAGCATATCGCGCTTCTCCTCACGATGCTACAGGATTTTCACCTAACCGGCTATTTCTTGGACGGGAAGTCAATACGCCGCTGGACGTAATCATGGGACTTCCGCCACAACAGTGTGAAGCGCAGTCAATGGATGAGTTCGTTCAGTTGACACAACAGCGAATGTCCGAGGCATTTACAGTCGCTAGAGAGCATTTACGGGTCTCGGCTGAACGTCGCAAGACATCATATGACAGGCGTGTACGCCCATCAGATTTGAAGATTGGAGACTGGGTATGGTATTGGTACCCCAGAAGATTTACGGCGAGATCATACAAGTGGCAAAGAAATTATACCGGCCCTTATTTAGTGGTTCGGGCGGTTCCTCCTGTGAACTTTGCCATTCAAAAATCGCCTAAATCAAAACCATTTATTGTTCATGTGAACAAGTTGAAAAAGTGCCTGGGTGATACGCCCGTGTCTTGGTTGGATAACGATTCTTGTCCGGGGGATAGTCTTCAGCAGACTCAGTTTAGTGAGGCCCCGATTTTGCCGAACACGTTTCAGGCTGCCGCTGATAATGTGCGCGGGAGATCTTTCCCGAGCAGGGCACGTCACCCACCTCGCCGTTTTGCTGATTATGTGTGTTAATGTTGGTGTGTTGTAGTGATAGCCGGCATGGATGCGTTAACTCCGTGTAAAAAGTGTGGTCAACTTCGCCGGAAAAGTAATATGAGCCGTCATACTCGTATTTGCTGTGGACTGTCAATACCAGTGACGACACCACCGGTATCGACTGCAGGAATCTCGACTGCGACTTTTTCTCGCAGCCGTTCCTCATCAACTGATACGCGAGCGTCCTCTGTTTCCGGACGACAAGTAACATCGTCTGCGCTTACTGATGAGGCTTATTCGCCTACGCAACTATCGACTCTGCTAAGCTCTGTTATTTTGGAAGCCGTTCCGGCACTCTTGGATCAGCATGGCTGCTACAACCAGGCCAGCCTAGTGGAGTACCTGGGTAAGTTTTACCCAGAGATTCCAGAGCAGTTTCGAGCGCCAATTGTTGTTGCAACAACAGCAGGTGCCCGTCACTCCGCCCTGATGCACATGGTTTGGGAGAAGAACATTAATTCTCCAGACGCGGGGAAGAGACAATTCGCTGCAGGAGCGGCTAGCTCGTTATCTTTCTGGGCGCTGGGCATGTTACCGGTCCACCGTTCAGGCAACGTGTACGAGCCAAGGGAGGCGCAGAGTTCAGCGGTGACGGCTGCTGCTCCCCAGACGTTGGAGTCTACTGATGTCCTAGCAGTCACTGTTTCGGAGTCGGCGACAGCTATGCCTAGTCTTGGAACCAAGGACGGAGCAACGAGAGTGTTACAAGATGTGACGTTGCCCGTATTGCTGGGAGCTCCGGATAAAGAGTTTGAAGGGTTGTTGGCAGCGGAGAGCTCAAGTGTGCAACCAGTTTTGCGCGATCTGTTTCCGGAGGTTTGCTCTGTCGGTTCTGTGGATTATCCGAGACAGCAGTCAACCGATGTCCCAACTACCAGAACGACCGATGTGATGCAGCGTGAAGTAGTCGTCGCTGAGGTACAGCAGATGGATGACCAACAACCGGAAGTTGGCTGCACGCAACCTGCACAGCAGCAGAGTAGCGAAGTCAGAGAGTCGATCAAACCGACGGGAACCACACCAGTCCTCAGCATACATGCAGTGTCGGACATAGAATCTGACGTCGGCGTCAGCGATGGTCGAAAAGCCGGTTCAACTGCTACAGCCAACATTGTCCGTCATACCAGTAACGCGAGTTCCAGTCGTGGAGAGAGGAAGCGTGACTCTCCGCGCCGTCGTCCGGAGTCACCTCGTCGGAAGCAGTCAAGGAGCAGCAACTTCACACGGCATCAACCAGCTACCTATTCGATCGATGCTGAAGAATACAGACAGTTCCAGAATTATATGCGTTACTCGCGTGGTTTTCGTTTCAGGAAATAAACTGTGCTGAAAAATGTAACTGGTTTTTGTAGGTTTTCTGTTAACTGTCGGGACGACAGTCTGGCGGCAGCCGATAGTGTAAGAGATGGCGTTTTTTTGTTGACCCGGTCGATGGTGTATGTGATATATTGCTGTGTGTAGGGCCTTTTTCTTACCTTATTTTTAATTACCTTGATTAGTATAGGCCTACTATTTTAGCATTTACCTTTGCTACGCCATAGCTGTTATAATTTCCACTCTTTATAGTCAAATAATTGTGTTTCGTGTTCATCCGATGACCGATGACCAGTAAGCGATGAGCAGCGATGAGTGATGAGTGATGAGTGATGACTGATGAGC
>Ga0209787_1000163_pt1 | contig 10524 bp, 6 predicted proteins | sample WorMetLIZISLAND2_2_FD_187414 | JGI IMG/M metagenome (GOLD analysis project Ga0209787, IMG submission 187414) | Marine gutless worms symbiont microbial communities from Max Planck institute for Marine Microbiology, Germany - Olavius loisae LIZARD... ... | reverse complement strand
GTAGTAAGCTGTGTGGGTATAATATAATGCGTCTGACTTTGTCGTATAACAGCAGATCACTGTGATAGACGGTGCTCTACAGAGACACTGTGACATAAACGAGGTCGGACCCGGCGATGACATAAACATAACTCGATGACAGATTGTTGATGAATATCAGTAAATCGGTTATATCTAAGTCACCCACTGGGTGTTTATGCCCTGACTGGATGCAACAATGTGTTGAATAAACAACAATTGCTAATCCGCAGAAAATAATCTTTTTTTACAAAATTAATTATCTATCACACAATTACAGCCCTAACGATCACCAAATCGAATTCTGAACCAATAAGTACAAAATAAGCCAGTGTAGCACAACATGACACATGCCCACGTTTAGAGAAGCACATTGGTCCTAGTAAATTATACATGCAAGTACAGATGACACGTCGTGTCACCCAATACGATGAAGTGAAGTAATGAACGAAACAAACTATTTCACCACAAAATTTAAATGACGGCTAGTACGTTGCCTACCTGGAGCAATTGTCTCGACATGGTATACTGCTAGAGTATTCGGTTATGTTACCGAAGTAATACTGATGCAACAACGTGATACAACTGACGGCAAACTCATCAAACGTTTCACCTACACCAGTCGACAATGATAATTGTTATCAGTAGTACGAACTATGTGCAAAAACAATATATTGTGGAGTTTTGGTACACAAAAACCAGCTCCCATCAGAAATGACTACTGCTGCCTCTTATTTAGCCGTCACTCCGTAGTAAGTATTAAGTAAGTAAGTAATTAAGTAAATGATTTGTAACGTGCCAGGTTCCAGGTGGAATCAGATGCCCTTTATCAGTGCCATTACAGTAGAATGCACCAAATAAATTTGCAGGCACACACACATTCATAGCATAAAAGGAAACTGCAGTTACTAACTAAGAAAATAGGAGAAAAAGCTCAAAACCTCAAAAGCTATTTTAACGACTTTTTATTGTGTACCTCCAGGCTGATTTTACGTCCAGTGATGTGCATATGGTGGGTCAAAGCTGCATACATCAACCTTCAATACCAGTACTAAGAACTTGTTATAACTTATTATGTGCAGTTCAAGAATAACAAAGAATAAGCCAGCATAACTCACCGTGTAAGGTATAAAACTCCACAGAACAACACTGTACCATGTAAATAAGAGATGCAATGCAAAAAGTGGTTCGGCTAAACATTTCAAAAACATAAAGTTTAACAGTTGTAGAATTAGAATAACATTCACCTTCTACAGTTGATGGTGTTGAAAACATCCAACTACAACAAACCACAAAACATAATCCCATATCACTAACCTGCTTGATTATTCTGCAAAACATTTGTTAAATATTTTTGCAGATATATTAGATAAAACAAGTTAAATTTCCTCCAACATATTTAGGTATTACCTGAAAAAGTTGAGGAAATTGACATAGGTCCTACAATATTACAACACAACACAATTTACACAGTTAACATAAAATATAAAAACTACAATATTAACAAGTTGTATTCTCTGTTTCTAATGTATACTACAAAATAAAATAATATTAAGTAATAGAAGGATTTTGTTACATCGCATATATTCTCACAATGACAGAAATTCCCCCCCCCCACATTTGTATTGTCATTTCGTGTAGTAAACATTGTTCTAGTCTTATGTCACATACAAGTCCCACCATAAAGTCTGAGACCTTGCTACTTGGTACTCGTCAGCGTCTCCATACCTTCCCAATGATCATTCATCTGTTGCTGTTTCTAAACAAGTAACCGCTCTTGGTGTCATTCTGGACAATAATCTTACCTTTGATTCTCGTGTTTCCGTAGTCTGCAAAATATCATTTTTTCCACCTCAGAGCTCTTAGAGACATACGTGCTGCACTGACTGATGACATGGCAGTATCAGTTGCTCGATTGGATTATGCCAACTCTGTCTGTTACGGCATATCTGCTGGTATAATCTCGCCAAGCTGCAACGCATTCAGTGTTGATAGTATGGATTTCATGCATCTCTTTTTTTCGCATCTGTTTTTAGTCCTCTTCGTGTGTACTTCCGTAGAAAAATGCGCAGATAAAATGCAGTTGTGTTTTTCTCTTATTTAATAATCCTTCGTTATACAACGTACTTCTGATGAATCCAACATTCAGAACACCAGTGACCAGTCTAAATGTCACGCCAGCTCACATCTTTCTAATCTACACTGGCTCCACATTAAACATCGGGTAAACTTCTTCAAAACAGCTACATTCACCAAAAAATCCTTGCTACCAGACAATCTGGATATTTTCATACTTTACTACATACCTATCAGCCTGTCTGCTCCCTATGCTCACAAGATAACCAAAACCTTCAGTATATACATCAATAGGTCGTCAAGCTTTCAGTTATGCTGCTCCACAAATCTGGAACGCTATACCTCAGAATATCCGCAACTCACCATCGTTTTCCATGTGCCACCAGTGACTGTCCGCGCATCCGATTATGCCAACTGACAGACATTGTGCGCGTCACAAATTATTTGCACTGTATTGTATTGTACATTGTGAGAGAAGCTTTAAGTGATGGCAATATCTATCTGTCTGTCTGTCACTGACATCTACACTTTACCAACATTCGCCATATGGCGCCACTGTTTGTCATGATACGACAATATCATAGGCTTGAAACTTATCGTCTTGACCAACGGAGCGACAGCGACACACTGGTTAAAGGTTACTTACTTCAGTTACTATAAATCGGAAGCAAACAAAAAACCGAAACTGTACCACGTTGAAGAGGCAGTCCACCAGTTGAATGTTAGCAGGTCATAGAACAACGACTGAATCAATACACACAAAGCAAACAGTGAGTCGAAATACTGTAATTTTTCGGTCACTCTGTGTGCAACACTACGTAGAGTTAGACTTCTGTCACCAATTTCATACATTCTGGCAACAAATACCACCAACTAAATGAGTCATTGTTGGTTGTAGCCGTTGACGTAATCGTGTTTTAATAACTGAAGGGCCTCACTGACCGCAGATCACAAGCCACGGACTCTAGACCATATGTCATGGACTGCTACCTAATAGTATTTTATATTTATTATGAACTCGTACATTAAGCACAGAAAGTAAAAAAAATGTAACAACCAATGACCAATCGCTGCTGATGTAGTTATTAGTAGCCATTGTAAGTTGGCTAACATGGACACATGCACAACGTACTTATGAAAGTAAAGTATGAAAGCACAAAGGTGACAAAAGACAAGGAGTGCGTTCTGCATGTCAGAGGCGGTTCTAAGGGGTGGCCAGGGCCCGGGACCCCTGTGAGAGCTGTGGCCCCCCTGTGGCCCCCCTAATGAAACTGGTTGCAAGGTAGCAAAGTTATACAATACCTGTATTTACAGCGTGGCATTGCATAGCTAGTGTCAAATTACACCATTCACTCAACCATGTATTATGTCATCCGGAATTCTTGCCCCCTCCCCCAAATACAGATCTGGCCACAGGCCACCCCGCTGGCCACCCCAAACTACTGCAGCTAGAAACGCCCCTGCTGCATGTAAACTGGATGAATTATTTTTTTCAATACTAATTGCTGCTGCTGCTACTCCGCTACTACTACTACTACTACTAGTACTACTACTGGTACTATACTAGTCTACGATTAGCCAACTTACTGGTAGAAGTCGGTGACCGTCTGATGCAAGGTCATCTCTAGTGATCTTACACTTTGCAGCGTAGTCATAATGCTGTCGACTATCAAACAACAGCAACACAATCAGGATCTCAAGATGAAACATGTCTCCTTGCAGACAAATTACCACAGTCACTTGCAATCAATCATTGCTTCAGATCATCAACGTCAAATGCTGATGTCTGACACCGAATTGTATTCAAGTATGTTCCAACTGACTGGAGTGTTTGGAGACTTAAAATTAGAATCAATGAGATGTGACGTTGTACGGGCCAGAAGACTGCAGTGCCTCCATCATTGATTTTGTTCAGACTCGCTGGAAGACATTGTTTGTTATGCAGTGATTCTTACACTTCTTCTACACTGAAAGACATCAATAAACTTGTAACTAACTGTAGGTAGTCACAGGCTGCACATTTTTCAACGCTTCTGCTAGAAACCACCAAAAAGCATCAAAACTAGCAACAAAGTTATTCCAAAAATAAACAATACGTAGTCTTTTTTAATTAACACAGTGAAGGTTTCCATTACATCCCGGAGAGCTGTTTTTGTCGATTTTGTGTCATATACCCTTGTCACACGTAATAAAACTGCATAACTATATGGCTTAACATAAAAGTAAGCCTATATGTTAATGTGAACTTGCCGTCGTAATTAATAGATGATTTTACAATCATTTCAAACGAAAAGTTTTCCTGAATATCTACATGTCATAATAACACTATAGACATTTTCATGTGAAACATTTCCTTTAGGTCATTCTGTAATTTTTAAGAAATCACGATTCACTACTGACTGTATATTAGTACGGGTTTACTTACTTAGTTTTCAACAAACGCGAGTAATAAGTTAGTTAGTAAATAATACACGCCAGCAATACTGTTCTTACTAAATGTAGATAGAGTTGTTGAGAAGATCAGCCATCACGATTGGCTCAACGTCTCCAAGAAACTTGCCGACGTCCTATAAATAGCTTACAATAATAACTAATCATTACCGTCAATATACCTAGTAATATAGTTGGATTAACTATAGCATTCCTGAAACAAGCATATTACCGTGACCGGTCGACATGATAAACCTTGCCCCTAGCAACGGATTCTTGCATCATGACTAACAGCGGCGCCCTCTGCCGAACGCAAGTTACGATACAATACGATACGACAGAAGGAGTTTGACGTGCGGTCAGCGGTCAACTTAATCTAGACACGTAACCAAAAAAATAAGAATACAAAAAGGAGAAACAAAAACATTCCAGTCTGAGTCCAGATTCTGAAGTTTATAATGAAGATGCAACGCGACGTCTCAAATCCAGCTATTTTAGTTAAGATGCTAGCAACATGAATATTGCATTGTCGCTGTTTATGCTGATGACACTGTGAAAACGACAAAAATAACTCCAATAACGCCAAGAACTCTCCTAATGCTTTCAGGAACAAAATACTATAGCCTACAGTCAGTATAATCTGTGCGAATAGTGATTTTATCATGTTCTAGCACAGTCACTTTGATTTACCGACTTTACGTTCAATTCTGTGAACACAAAAAGCCGTGTGCATTTACGTGTAGGAGACTTCAACTGAGTGACATTTGCACTCTCATCTGAACAAGAGAATGTCAACAATAACAGCAACAGAAACAAAAAGTTAACAATAAGCGAAGCTGTTGCTCGCTAGGATAGCCGACTGTACTGCCTCACAGCAGACTATCTGGCCATTACGATTGTTGCCAAATAGAATCTGCAGCTGTTTTCAATATATTAATATTATAGCCCTAAACACATTGGGATCACGACCTTGACCTTTCAAGGTCACGTGACGTAATCGGTCACCGATGGCTACTCGATTTTCCATAGGCCATTTCCTATTTGCTTCCTCAAGAGTTTTTCGCTCAGACGCACCGTTTAGTCGCAATACATACGTTACAGACTGAGACAGACAGACGACAGACGGACACAACACTGTAGCATAAGCGCGACCGTTAATTAGTACGGTGGGCTAAAAACTACAAACTGCTGCAGCTGATGATCATGCTGCTGCTGCTGCTGCGAGCCTACTATATAGTAATAGTATTATTGCTAAGCACCTTGTCATCAGTGGAGTTAGTGTAAACGATGACAGCTCCATCATCGACGAGATAACAGTCGGTGCTGTCGTCAGAACATTGCGTTGCTGTGCGACTAACAATCTCATGCAGTGGATTCTGCGTCAGCCGTACTCCGGCCACTGACATATCAACAAACCATTCAGTTTGTCTTTGAACACGTTTTTAATACTAAATGTAATATTCACATCCGTAATTTTATTGGAAGCACGTGCATTTGCTACAAATCGTTTTTGCCGTAAACTGTTCGTTCAAACAGGACTGTCTTCACTGAACAGATTTGGACCAGACTGCATGCACTCTCAGTTCTTATCTATTAGCTCTGTGCTTCTGGTTGCATTTGGTAGTCTTTTAACACACGGTAAATATTTGCACAGTGTGTTATATAGTTGAACGTATCTCTGTCAACGACAGCTTTTTATAGAAATTCAACCAAATGTTAGATGCAGCAATGCAACGCTATGTTTCCGCACTTTCTGACATACACAGACATCATAGAGACGCACCAGCAAATTTGAATGGACGGCCAGTAGACGAAGGAGTTACTGCAATAGTCTTTGTTGCCATAACAACCCTGTTGTTGTTGTTCTTGTACCATTCACCTTGGAAACATCGATATCACATGAAATAGAAAATTATGCAGTTCGTATAAAACAATCACCATAACGACAATAACAACAACCCAGAAGGACATTTAACTTTGTTAAGACGCAAACCCGCACTCGTCTGATCCGAACTGTTAAAGAATAATGTAGTAGTGTGAGATGTGATCAGAAGTTTCGATTGTGACCATGTTAACAAACAGTCGTTAATCGAATCAAATCGAAGTGTTAATTCAGATAGCGTTTCTTGGCGCGTGCGACGAATGGACACCGACTCACCGACTGTCAGACCCTCATCTCAACACTCTCCAGAGGACCGGCTCGTCAACCTGACTCAGTTTGCACCTCAATCTGGTTTTACCTTTCTTCCATCAGCAAAATCTCCAGCATCCATGTCCAGTGGATTCCAGCACACGTTGGCATCCCTGGCAACACACTGGCGGACTCGAAGGCCAAGCAGGGCTCCACTCTTCCTCAGGTATCGGTCCCTATTGATCTACCCACGGAAAGGTTCTGATATGGAAGACGGGTCAGGCGGAGTTCCATGACCGCTACATGCACGACTCGCGCTCGGCCACACATCGCACTCTGACTGGAGAGACGAGTCGCAGGCACACTGGAGATTTGGCTGGACCAGAAGCCATGCAGTGTATCACTGTTGCTCAGCTGAGAACAGGTCACTGTCCACTTCTGACCAGCTACCTTCACCGTATTGGACGACAACAGTCTCCAGCGTGCCCACACTGCGGTGGCGACGACGAGACGGCGCAGCATCTTCTACTTTGCTGCCCGTCACACGCGCAGGCACGATCATCTTCTAACTACATCAATTCAATCGACCCTCGACGCATGTGGTCCTTTCTGGAGTCGATCGGGGCCGTGACACGCCCCCCCCCGACCGGGAATGATTCAGACGAAGGTCGTTCCACATGAGCAGCGGGCATCAACGTGATAAACTAGTAACAGAACTCGGCAAAGCTAACAAAATACCCCAGTTATGTCAAATCAGCATTATTTCTGCTATATTGTACGAAATTTTCAAATTGTTATGTGTGCACTGCAGTCGAATGTTTTAAGTCATTTTTATGGCATTGTGAACAGTTTTGTCATTATACTGTCTGTATATTGTGTTCTGCCTGTGTAGTAAATAAACTTCATCATTTGGTAGTTTTTCTCAGGCACACAAAGTATCATTCTGAACATGGTCTATAACACATCATTATTATAACATCGGTAATGATAACAACAGTATGTCACAATAATTAATCACTGCATTATAATACAGTATAACACCTTTTATCAACCCAGCCAGAGTGAAGGTCAGAGACTAAATGTGAAACGCTGTCCATCAAAAGGCCGACTCTACTCAAGACAGATCTATTCAAGCCGTGGTCAGCCATAGTTTGACATCTTCATTCCGGTTTCTTCTGCAATCAGACTGACAGATAATCAGCCTACAGACTGTGGCCTTCTTTAGGTAGAACCAAGCATCCTCAGTCTCCCATGTCACAGTTAGTAAAGCGTATTCATGTTGCGAAAAAGTAGAGACGCCAATAAGCTACATAAATGCAGAAACAGTGATAAATCACTAGAAGATTATTTGAAATTCATCAGTATCTACTGAAACATCGCACAGACGACGTACTGTCAGTTAAAATTATCCACTTGTCTGTGTCCCACGTTCGCCTGAAATATGGTCGTGTCCAAGAATCCAAACCCAAATGATCTTTGAAGAATGATGATTCACTGTAAAAAATGACAACATATAATGTCGTCTGTCGTCAAAACCGTGATTACGACTATGACTCGCGTATAACGCAACATCGATACAAAACGTTACAAATCAAGAACAACATAGAATTCTTGCTCAACAGGAAACTGAAGTCTAGACTGAAAAAAATAGTGTACAGTGAACTTTATCATGTCACTTCGTATCGTACAGTAGGCCTAATGTGAAATCACAAAGTAGGCCTATATGATACACTTGCTGGCATATTAATCTTGGATACTAACAAGAATTTCTACCAAAAACATAAGCACATGTTAACGGTAGACGCAAATATTTGAGACTTGGTCTACTATTACCTTCACAAAGTAAGGATATGCATCTGACTGATCAGTTTGTTTAACAGTGTGTCTGTTAGCACAAGTACTCAAAAACTTTTTGTAAATGACTTTTCATGAACTTTGTAAGTTTTGCAAATTGACCATGATTTACCACCTATGACATCCAGCGGGTATTTCAATATTAAAATAAATCTGCAGGAGTTGTTGTGAAACCCTACGGTAATCAAAGAACTGCCAATACTCACTTAGTCGGATAAACATGAACGAATCCATTTCTGACGGCAACAAACGAATCTACGACGCCGTCACTGTTGAAACATCAACAAAAATTTTTTCAATCAGAATTTATGCTTTAGAAATGATAAGTGACATAGGCATACATACATACATACATACATAAAATTTTAATAAATCAGATACGTCACGAAACAATAATGTAAATTAGACGTAAACCAAATTTTCTTTTAGGTTTAGGTTTTGGCGCGAAAAGTGGAAATATTATCACATTTGGTGGAATTTTCGTTTCGGTCAAAAGCAGTCCTTAAACTTTCGGCGAAAATTCGGTTTCGGCAAGCATCTACTTACTGGGCTGCATACTCCAACATCACATTACATTTTCACTCCTCGTGCGCTACGTTCCTAACGTAGCAAAGAGGAGTAGGATATATGAGATCAATGTAAATATGTATATTGACGACCAACCGATGGCGATATCTCAGCGACGCCTTATCCGATCCTCTTCAGATTTGGTTCTTGGGTGGCGTTTTCAGGGAAGGCCAATTTAACGGCGTCATCTAAACTTACCCCCGAATGATCCTGTTGCTATGGCAACGAAATGTGAGACATAATGGGCTATAACTCAGCTTGTATAACAGAGATCCGAGATCCTTGGGCCTATCAGGGGGTTTTGGGGAAGGGCTACGTTGACCATTTGTCAACATTTTGGCTACATTTGACTGACGACAGACAAATTCCACCACGACCGGACCCCCGTTGCCATAGCGACGAAATTTGAAAGAAAATGGGTTATAACTCAGCTTGTAGTCAGTGTCACTAACAACATCCGTTACTTACTGACACAACTGCAATTATATTCAGAGATAACTCTGAACAGAACACTAAACACTGTACCGTGACGACACAGGACAGTTCTGAGTTGCTCTGATGTCAAACAGGAGCTGTTCCGTTCGACTCTTGTTACCTACAGAACAACGTAGCATAATGTCACTATGAATTATCTGGAAGCATAGATGCAAAAACGTTTTTTAAAAACATGTTTTTTATTTATTTTTTATTTTTTTATGTTTTTGTGCCCTTTCTAATGTCGTGTTTTTGTTGTTGTTAAAACTTAAACGTACAAAATTGTGTGGCTTGTGGCCTTGTTAGAGTTATACATACTCCATTTCCTGGACACTGGTACAGACCGAGTGTTTTGTAGCAGTATTAATGACTTTATTTGATTCGTATTGACGTTGCATCTTACTGGAATTGATGCTGTAGTTTAATGTTTTATGCATGTTTTTTACTGTTTTTCATAAAAGTGAAAAACATGTTTTTATTTTTTTTAATTTGCAAATTAATTTTTTTAACATCTATGTCTGGAAGTGACTCACGTAAAATAAAAACACTTTCACAAACTACTGCAAAAGAGACAGACCACAAGTGGAAAGCGTAACTGATACTGATGGACATGTTATACTACATATCGAGGCCTATTTTCAGCAGTTAGCTACTGGCTCAAATTCAGACAAATGACCCTTAAACTCCAGCTGAGGGGTCTGGGAGCGCTGGGAGTTCCCAGCGAGTGGTCTGAGGTGGAGCCCCAACCGAAATTAAAATTTGGTGAACCATAGCCTTAATATATGAGATCTGCGGGTGGCATCAATTTTAATAATTTTCCTGAGAATCAACTGACCATTTTTAGTGCAGTCAGACTTCGATATTACGAACACGGCTATATCGAATAACCCATTCAATCCCAGAACCCTCCTACCAGCTCCCCTAAAACTCCCTCCCTCGGATCTGTGTGAATTACATAAGTGGCCATTGGTGTT
>Ga0209787_1000162_pt1 | contig 10568 bp, 9 predicted proteins | sample WorMetLIZISLAND2_2_FD_187414 | JGI IMG/M metagenome (GOLD analysis project Ga0209787, IMG submission 187414) | Marine gutless worms symbiont microbial communities from Max Planck institute for Marine Microbiology, Germany - Olavius loisae LIZARD... ... | reverse complement strand
CAATAATAACTATACAACACAGTCTTAATGTTCGCGTGACTAAGCAGTAGACGGTTGGCTGAGGTCCACGTAGAAGGGGTGACACTCCGCGCAGTTCAACCACCCCAGCTGGTTCATATGGTCGTCGTTGTAGTAGCAGGGTACGGCTAAAAATAGAATATGCGTCATAGCTAAAAATAGAATATTTCATGACTCACGATCCTAAAAATAGAATATGACGTCATGGCTGCGACCCCTGCGTCAGCGCCGACAGCCCTAGCGGGCAGGGTACTCTAGACCTAGCCCAAAGTGCTGCGTAAGCTGTAACGGGTCATGAATAACTTGCTGCTTCAGCGCTTAAGTGGTGAATGATGGGGAACCCTATGACAATGAGTAAGCCGCTTAGTCAACCCTAATTAGCAGTGGGGTGAATGTGTACCCCCGGAGCCCCGTTTCATTACTACTGTGGTATGACTGATTTGCCGCTTTTGGTGATTAATTTGATGTGTTTTAACTGTCGTGGTTTTAATTCTGTTAAAAAAGTCAAGTCAAGTAGCCTTTAATAAAAAAGCAATGACAATCGCACTGCAAGTACATACACATGTGAGGAATAAAAAAAGTAAAAATAAAAACTACGAAACACAATGTCCAAACGATACACAATGTCCAGGGAAATAGTTTATACCAAACAGTGCAAATTGATATTGACAGAGAATAATTGAAACCAGCAGAGTTATTATACAATAACCAGAAAAATTAAGTAGAGGTGATATAAACGACGGGAAGTAGCAACCAAAGGAGCAATCACACAATGCCAAACATGCATCTATTGATGAACAAGTTTTTAAGAAGGGTAGTATGTATATGGGTAAGGGTAAAAATGTGCGCTTTGGGTCTTAGTTGCATGGTGTAGTTACGTTTACTGGGTAGTAAGTAGTTCAAACAGTGATCAGGATATGTTATGGGGCGGAAAAGATTGAGTCAGTAGTTTCAATTAATGTGTCTATGTCAAATATTCGGGTGACAAGGTGCCGACGATAAGCTTTACGGAAAAATTTATTGATTCGGTTTCTTTCAGCAGTAGAGATGTGTCCAGCAAAAGCTGACAGAGCATAGGTGATTTTAGAGATTATGAGAGCGTGGAAGATCAGGTCCAGCGCCTGTTCGGATAGCTAGTTCTGTTGTTTAAGTTAGGAAAGAAGATACAGACGCTGGTTACATATAGCAATGATGTTATTTATGTGTTGTTCAGGGGAGAGGTTAGCGGTAAAGGTAACTCCAAGGATCTTGGCAGAGGAGACCCTTTCAGTGCCGGGAAACAAAGGAGGGACGGTTCTATTGGGAAGGCGTGGACGATGAAAGACTATTTCCTTGGTTTTGAGGGTGTTGAGTTTAAGTTTGTTGGTACTGGACCACTGAAGAATGTGGGAGAATTACACTTCTAGTGTGGTAGGAGAATTCTGCGGAACCAGTAAACTGATGTCATCGGCATACTTAAGAATTACATTCACGGGTGAGAGAGGTTTAAGGTCCTTTGCATAAATGATGTAAAGGCAGGGTCCAATTCCTGACCCTTGTACAATACTGGCAGTGATAGATTTCCAATGAGAGAGAATTCCTCGAAACGAGACTGAGTGAGTGCGTCCAGTAAGAAAGTTACAGAATCAAGTTGCAATATTGGGTTTTAGATTAAGGTCAAGAAGTTTCTGAAAAAGGATAGGATGGCTTATTGTATCGAATGCTTCAGAATAATCTATTAGCAGGCATCGAACAAATAAAGCTGATTCCAAATACTGAGCAGTATGATGTTCGTGTGCAACTACAGCTGCGGTAGTGGAACAGTTGGGACGATATGCAAACTGATCAGCGAGTAAGTTAACAGGCAGAGCAGGTAAAACAAACTTATTGACCAAGATGCGTTCCACAATCCGTGAAATAAGAGGGGTTACAGATATTGGACGGACGTCTGCCAGTTCTTCGGGGTTTGATACTTTAGGAACATGTGTTATTATTGCTTTTTTCTAGAGATTAGGAGGCCTGCCCTGAGTTAAGCTGAGGTTAACAATATGGGTTACATTGGGGTAAGTTCCATGGCACAGTGCTTAAACAGCCAATAGGAGTACTGTCGGGTCCGTGTGAAGTCTTTTAAAGACTTACGTGGACTTATTACTTTCGCAGTGTGACATTTCTACAAGATCACTGGTTGTCCGAGCTGCAGTTATCTAGTCTCAGTAATAAATTCATCACATCATTGTCATGGTGTATGTGGTTTTCACCACATCTGAGGTTCTTCGAGGTAGACCTTATGGTGGCTGTGCTATTTTCTGGCATCAGGGGCTGTGTTGTGATGTTTCATTACTTGATACTGGTAGTAGGCGCGTGTGTGCTATTCGTTGTACTTTCAAGTTTGGAATTTTTGTTTTCATTAATGTGTATATACCCGGTGAGAGTGGTGATGTTAACAGATCTGAATTTTGTGATACATTGAACATTATTGAGTCTATTGTGGATGATGGTTGCTATGTTGTACTTGGAGGTGACTTCAATGTTGATTTTAGTCGCAATCGGAGTAATTCGTCTACACACCGATCATTCTGCACCCGCTTGAACTTATATCCGGTAATTTTCCACGAGGCTAGCCAGATTGACTACAGTTATCATTTTTCTGTGAAGCAATTTCATACTGTACATCATTTTATTGTGTCTCAGCAGTTATTTCAGGACTCAATTGATAGGTTATGCGCAATTCATAAAGTGGATAGCACATCTGATCATGACCCTGTTTTTATGCAGATGAGCGTTGATGTTCAGCGATTCAATACTCTGGGCTGATCCTTTGCTCCTATGGTGGCATGGCACAATGCTAAATCAAATTAGTGAACTTTCTGCTTATGCTGCATGCCTGACTGAAGATCTGGAGAGAATCAATATACCCAGGCTTTGTGTTGAATGTAATAATGTCAACTGTAATGACGATAGCCATGTTTACGCACTTGAGGAGTATTTACTTAATATATCAGAGGCTTGTCTGAATTCAGCCGCTCGGTCTATCCCATGCACAGCGCCTCGATCCGACAGTGGTAGAATAGCTGGCTGGGATGAGGCAGCACACCCTGCTCGGCAGAAATAACTTTTTTGGCACAATATATGGAAGGACTGTGGGAGGCTTAGGTCGGGTTATGTGGCTGACATTATGCGTAGGACTAGAGCCACGTGCCACTATGCCATTCGTGCCGGCTGGAAACACGAGCAGGATTATGTTAATCAGAGTTTTGCTGAGTCTATATTGAGTAATAAAAACCATGACTTCTGGGGAGAGGTAAAGCGGCTACTACATTCTGGCAACATATGTAGCAGTTCTGTTGATGGCTTTACTAGCCCAGGTGATCAGATCTCATCACTTTCTAAACTGCTATTCTCATTCGTGAGCTCATCTGTGTCCGTCCTTACCTTGATTCTAAAACAGCCAGTACCATTGCTGCCTCTATCATCCACTCTAAACTTGACTACTCTAACTCTCTCTACTACAATCTTACTAAGTCTCAAATAAACCGCCACCAGCAGATTCAGAACTGTATTGCACGTACTGTGGTTAAAGCTCCTAAATGTTCTCATATCACACCCATCCTCAGATCTCTGCACTGGCTCAAGATAAATGAACGCATTGATTATAAACTCCTATCACTAACCTACGAAGTTTTTACAACCAGCCAACCTGACTGGACTACCTACACAATCTTATCTCTGTTCAGACTACAGGTAGAACTCGCTCCTTGTCTCTTGTCACCCTATCTCGACTATCCGTATCTTCATCATTACAAGTCACCAACCGCTCTTTCACATATGGATCACCTTACCTGTGGAATCAGCTCCCTTCTTCATTCCGTCAACCTCATCCTGTTCACTGTCCTCCTGGTTTACCTCATCCTGCGCATATCACCTCATCACAGTCACCACCTTCGCTCTCATCACCTATCACTGCCTCTACCTTCCACTCCAGACTTAAAACTCATCTCTTTCAAAAATCCTTTCCTTCATAGTCACTCTTATTCCTTCCAGACTGACATCACGGATCTTAACCTGTACTGAATTAAAGGGGCACTGTCTCTTTGTTTTAGTTTCTGGCTACGTGTGCTAGATTAAGCTGTATACTCAGCTTTTGAGTCCATGTTAAACTCTGCTATCGTATCGTATCGTATCGCATTGCCAGTCAGTATTAGTCTCTTTACTCTAGTGTTGGCTACAATTTGGATGAGCTCTTTGACATCCGCAGGGACATTGATAGCCTAATTACTGATTGGGATGACAACTGTTGTGTCAGTGTGCGTGAAGTGTATGATGCTATTATGCAAACTGAAGCCTGGTAAATCAGACGGAAATATTGGACTTAGTTCTGATTATTTCATACATGCAGGTATATCTCTGTTATTTTCCGGTTTTCTAGTGCATGGATGTGTGCTGGAGTGTATGCTAACTAGTACTGTCATTTCAATTCCTAAGGGAAAGCAGGCTAACAGGACGGATTTAAACAATTATAGTGGGATTGCGCTGAGCTCTGTTTTTGGTAAGTTGTTCGACCTAGTAATGTTAACTCGGTATTGCGAGAGCTTGTGTTCTTGCAATGTTCAGTTTGGATTCAAAGCTGGAGGATCAGCTGATATGTGTACTTATGATATTGAAGGAATCCATTGCTTATTATGCTATCCACAACTCCTCAGTGTATTGTACTTTTAGAGGCCTCCAAAGCTTTTGATCGTATTGTATATTGTCAGATGTTTCGTTTGCTGCGCCGCTTACCGGCTGTTGTGATTCGTTTTCTGTTTATTATGTATGTGAACCAAACAACACGTCTAATGTGGAATGATGTTTATTCATCTATGTTTAGAGTAATGAATGGAGTTAAGCAGGGCGGGGTTGCTAGCCCTGTTATGTTTTGTGTGCACATTGATGAGCTTCTGTCTTTCCTGAGAGATAAGGGAGTTGGACGTTGGTTCGGTAATTTTTTTGTTGGTGCGATCACCTATGCTGATGATATTGTATTACTGACCCCTAGCGCCAGCGCCATGAGGGCAATGTTATCGGTGTGTGATCAGTTCGGAAGTCAGTATAGTGTTAAATTTAATGCAACAAAATCTAAAAGTACGCAGTTTGCCGCACGTGGTAGGGTTAAGCGGCATTCCTGGCCTGATTTCTGTATTAGCGGGCATAGCATAGAGTATGTAGATAAGTATGTTCACCTGGGTCATGTAATTTCCTCTGATCTTAGTGATAAAGAAGATATTCAGAGATGTCGATCTAATTTGGTTGGACAGATAAACAATGTCATTTGTTTCTTTGGCAAGCTTGATGTTGTTACTAAGATGAAGTTGCTGACCTCTTATTGTTACGGCTTGCATGGTGGTGTCATTTGACACTTGACGGATCCTGGTATTGAGCAGGTCTGTAGTGGAGAGCTGGAATACGCAGAGTCTGGGGTTTACCTAGGACAGCTCATAATAACCTCCTTCCACTTATATCATGTCAGCCACCACTGTCTGATGTTATTGCTAATCGTTTCATTTCCTATGTTCAACGGTGTTTGACCAGTGACTGTGACATTGTAAATTATGTTGTGCAGTATAGTATATGGTTTGGCTGTATGGCCTCACCTGTAGGATGTAGTGTGCAGCATTGCTGTAACAAAAACTGCCGATAACATTGCGTGTGTGTCAACTAAAAGTACTACAGAATGTTGGTCATCGCACTGTGGATATTGCGCGCATGCTGCTCCAGCTAATCACAGGCTGCGTGGTAGCGCAAGCCGTGTGTTAACGGCGACACATCATTCCTATGGGAGTCCCAGACTTTCTGACTTTTTTCCGGCTCACCTCTGGTGGTCAGACCCCTCAATGGACATTCACTCAAAATGGCTCAAACGACGTGTTTTCACGCAAGGATGTGCCTTTTGCAGTAAAAGTCGCTACTTTTCATACCCCCTGATCTCCAGGCCCCCTAAAGGTCAAAACTTTGCAAATTTTTGGACAGAAAATTTTCGCTCGATTTGGCCTTTGACATTAGAGGTCACAAAGAGAACACCCCTTATTCTTCATCGGAGCCCAATGAAAGTGGCATAGTGAAATAGCAAAGCGGGGGAGAGAAATTGAAATATATACTTAAATTTTACATAGGGGGTGCATGTCACGTGTTATCGCGCATGCCCAATGACGATTTAGCATTGTGCCTATGGGAACATGATGTTTGGGGCACAACATCTCGGAATCCGATAAAGATAGAGACTTGGGTCCAATGGAACACCAATAAGAAATGTCATATTGGGATTCGAATGGTCACGTGGCTGATGACGTCACGTGACCCAGAAAGGTCAAGGTCGTGACCCAATATATTTGGGGCCCATTATCTCGACAACGGTTGCAGATACGGACTTGGTGCCAATGGAGCACATATACAGTGTAGGAAATGACTACCTGGGAATCAAATGGTCACGTTATCGATGACGTTACGTGATCGTAAAAATCAAGGTCGTGACCTCAAGATACTTATGGCCAAATATCTCGAAAACGGCTAGAGATAGAGATTTGGGTCCAATGGAACACCAATAGGCAATGACCTATTGGGATTCGAATGGTCACGTGACTGATGACGTCACGTGACCCAGAAAGGTCAAGGTCGTGACCTCAATATACTTAGGGCCAAATATCGCGAAAACAGCTGGAGATAGAGACTTGGGTCCAATGGACCACCAATAGGAATTGATTTATTGGGATTCGAATGGTCACGTGATTGATGACGTAACGTGACCCAGAAGGATCAAGGTCGTGACCCCAATATATTTGGGGCCCATTATCTCGACAACGGTTGGAGATACGGACTTGGTGCCTATGGATCACCTATAGGAAATGACTACCTGGGAATAAAATGGTCACGTGATCGATGACGTTACGTGATCCTGAAAGGTCAAAGTCGTGACCTCGATATTCTCAGGGCCAAATATCTCGGAATTCGTTAAGAGATGGAGACTTGGGTCCAATGGACCACCAATAGGAAATGACATGTTGGGATTCGAATGGTCACGTGACTGCTGACGTCACGTGACCCAGAAAGGTCAAGGTCGTGACCCCAATATGCTTATGGACGAAAATCTCGAAAACGGCTGGAAATAGAGACTTGTATCCAAAGGACCACCAATAGGAAATGACCTATTGGAATTCGAATGATCACGTGACTGATGACATCACTTGACCCAGAAAGGTCAAGGTCATTATTACAATATATTCAGGCCCCATAATCTCGACAACGGTTGGAAATACGGACTTGATGCCAATGGAGCACCTATAGGAAATGACTAAATGAATCAAATAGTTACGTGAACGATGACGTCACGCGACCATGAATGTTCAAGGTCATGACATTGCGTGATCCTAAGGGTCAAGATGGTCCCGCGTATTTGGTATCAAATCGTGATTAGGTTTTCAACGGCCACATGAATAAAAATGAAAATATAATAATGTAGGCTCTGTGACTGTGCGACTGTTTACTACCTAACTTTGTCCTGTGACCAAAATTGGCAATAAAACAGCAAATATAAATGCAAAAAAACATATTTTATCACACCAGTTAACGGCACAATTACACATCGAAAACAGCAAAAATAAAAAATGGTGATCAAACTTTTGCAGCAGTCGACATTTGGGCGATATGCTGCAATAGTGTTATCACTTTTTTATTTTTGCTGTTTTCGATGTGTAATTGTGCCGTTAACTGGTGTGATAAAATATGTTTTTTTTGCATTTATTTTCATTAGAGATGGGTCATTGTATGTGTTTTGCGCATGACGTAGTGCTTTTAATTTCATATTCGTCCACCATGTGATTTTGTACATTTTAAAACATTTTTCTATTTTTCTTTGTACCCTCTGAGTACGATTTCATAATAAATATACATAATAATTGTGTTGTTGCAGCGTTCCCGTCACTACCAGTGTCTCCACGGCCATCTGTGAACTCTTCTGCTGACGTTATTTTCATGCTCGATAATTCTTGGGATGTTGGTGTAAACAATTTCACAACGCAGAAGCTTTTTCTGGCAGCATTTGTCACCAAGTTAGATATTGACAGCGGTAAAACACGCGTGGGTCTTCTCTCATTTACTATGAGCGTTGGAAACACGGCCGTGTTCAATTTAAACTCCCATTCGACCGTCGCCGCACTCCAGTCAGCTATCCAGAAAGTCACTTACATGGGAGATTATGGTGCTAATACAGCTCTTGCATTTGACTATGTTCGTACGAGGATGTTGAAGTCAGCAGCAGGAGACCGTGCTAACGTACAAAACATCGTCGTTCTCATCACTCATTCACAGTCGGATAACTTTGGCGCAACGGTGGTCAGTATTGAATTTATTGAACTATTCATAGCACAGTATCAGCTGTCTGTATGGCTCTGATGACCCGATATTGTGTCAAAAACACTGAAGTTGAAGCTTCCGATTGCAGTTACTATATAATTACAGTTATCAAACTTTTGTCAGTTACAGTTACAGTTATTTTTATATTTCAGTTACTATATTAGGTCGACGCTCCGACTGCACGTAATAAAGCCGATCTCAATATCCGTGTGTCAGTCCGTCCATAAGTAGCCTGCGTAATCCGTCCACAAAAAAGTTTTTCCGATTTCAGTGGATTTGGACGGTCCGATGGAAAGTGTTTAACGTACGACAAAAATTTGGCGGCGGCGTAGCGTGGTATATTTTTGTAATAAAATAAGTTATACGTCGTTACAATTTTTACCGCGCGATGCTACGCAGAACGCGGTATTGCTACGGCAAGTTGTCTGTCCGTCTGTCTGTCCGTTTCGTTGCCGTATCGTGATCACATAGACTGGAAATCTTCAAAAAAAAATTCACGGTTAGTTAGCCGTGGGCATAGGCGGCGGGTATCAGGGGCTTGGAAGGCTAAGCCCCCCCACCAATATATAGGGCCAGATTTTTGACTGGCTTCTGTGTTTTGACAGTCATAACGCTATTAGTCCTGAGTTAAAAATGTGTCTATTCATGTATTATTTATGGCCATAACCCATAATAACCCAGTACCCAGTGTCACTCAGTAAACCGTTTGTCGTCACTCATCAAGCACTGTTGGCGACTGTGCCATTATGTCTGCAAGCAGCATGCAGCGTGCAGTGAACGGCCCATCCACTGGACCAACATCAGATGCGGTAGTGGCGCAGCGACACGAATGAGTCACTCAATGAGACGAAGACGCGTTGAAGTTCAATCTCCGCAGCTTGCATTTCGTCGCATAAAGACTAAAGACTTGCTGCAGTGCCTAATGGCCCACGCACGGTATCTGCTGTAATGCGAGTGACCAGACCAGAGCAGAGTATTTTAACGAACGCACTAGAGAATGCGCCTCTCTCTCTCCGTTATAGAACTTTATCCGCCAGATATAAGTGACTGCACATTATGTACTCCTTCGTGCATAATCATTAAACATGTGTCACATGTGTAACTCTTCTTAAATAGACCATCGCGCTTATGCTACAGTAATAGGCATACAGTGATACGTCTCTTTGTCTGTCGTCATTCAACGTTGAATATCTCGGAAACCGTTAGAGATAGAGGCGTGGTTCCACGGGTCCACCAATAGGAAATGGCCTACGGGGAATCAAATGGTCACGTAACTGAATACTGATGACGTCACGTGACCCAGAAAGGTCAAACAACACGAAGAGCGCAATCCAGATAACAGTGTTAGACATGCTATTTAGCAACAATCGCTAATTACTAGATAGTCTCCGATGAGGCAGTACGGTCGGCTAACGGCTATCCTAGTGACAGCTTGGCTTTTTGTTTGCATATAGCTGGATAACGTGGATGTTGTTACTGGATAAAGTACAGCTGTTGTTACGTGATCCTGGTTGGTGGCGTGGCTTAGCGGTAACGCGTTGGTCTCGATCAACGAAGTTACTCTACGCCTGGCCCGGTTAGTACTTGGATGGGTGACCGTGTGCGAGCGGGTAAACCATCTCGGTATGTAGCCAGCCAACTAGGTCAACTCAGCCTTCTACCTTCCGCGGGATGGTAAAATGAGTATCAGCTTTCGGGCTGAGTAATAATAAAATGGCGATGGTGAGTGTAGTTAACTGGCAGCCTACAGGTAGGCTTATGGTTCAAGCCGATCGGCTTGGTCTAAAGGTCGGCGGCCACCTGGCGCCGTGCTGCGCTCACCGCGTGAACCAGGGTGAACTCTCGCAATGCTGCTACAGCATGATGACAGCACCATAAACATCGTCCTGGTATTATTATTATTATTGTTATTAAAAAATTTGAAGTGTGGCGCCTCATAGGCTCATACTTTAAAACACGACTTCATGTGTTCAGAAGTTCAAAGCGCACTAAATGTGGTCAGTTGATTCTCAGGAAAATAATTAATATTGCTGCCACCAGACGCCATATTTTAAGGATAAAATGCATGAAATTCGATTTCGGCTGAGGCTCCGCCCCAGACCCCGTTGGGGGAGCTCACAGCGCTCCCACAGACCCTCTAGCTGGATTTAAGGGATCCTACTTCTAAGGGAAAGGGAGGGGAGGGA
>Ga0209787_1000157_pt1 | contig 10706 bp, 9 predicted proteins | sample WorMetLIZISLAND2_2_FD_187414 | JGI IMG/M metagenome (GOLD analysis project Ga0209787, IMG submission 187414) | Marine gutless worms symbiont microbial communities from Max Planck institute for Marine Microbiology, Germany - Olavius loisae LIZARD... ... | reverse complement strand
GTTCAGCCGTCGAGAACAGAGACTGGAGGTTGGCTAAACAGCAGGAGCAGATGAAGTTTGGTTTAAAACCTAGGTTTTACACCAAACATTATCCGAGACAAGGTTTTACACCAGAGTTCAGCAGTTGGATTTAAGGTGTGGTGTAACACTTTGGTGTAAAACTTTGGTGTTTCGGAAAGATAAAGTGACCCATTGTTGTAGTTTGGTTATGGCAGAATCTTAGCCATTTATTATGATGCCTTCCCTTTCCGAGATCCAGTTAAAGATTGTTACCTGATATTTGTCCATACGTTGATGTTCACTCTGCTGCTAAGCCCTAACTTAACGAAGAAAACGTCTAGAATTGATGTGAAGGTTGTGATGTGTTACTGATAGAATAGTTTTAAGATCAAGAGATGAACAGTGATTCAGTGAAGGTCAGTGTTTACTGTGATGGTCTATAAAGACATCATCAGATATACCACTAGACGTCTCTTCATCCCTGTCCTCTTTGCTTTTCTTTCTTCTTCCAATCTGTTTCATGCATTTACCTTTTTGCCTGCCCCTGTGCTATCTTGGCGTGCAAGTCATGTTTTCTTACACCTGTCCCAGCCAGGTAGACCAAGCCAGCCCAGCCGTACAATTGTTCATGTATGCAGCAGTGCATAAAACCTCGCCTATGATTCAGTCTTATCTGGTCAATTTAAATGCTGGTAGGGCCTGGTAACATATCTCAACCCAATCTCAGACACAACACTGTTCTGAATGTGACAACAGTTACTGGAACTATAATTGGCTTGATCATAGCTTATGATGTGCGTAATTACGGAGATAGTTTTTGATAGACGACCAGAGTAACAACGCATATCGGCTACATTGTACGTGTAGAGGATGGTTCATGGCGGTTCATGAACTACTGTTGCTTTTTTTACACATTTGCTTGATGTCAAGGGTTGTAGCTCTAGCGTACGATTGTTTTTTATCACTAAGACTTAAGATGTGGAGACTTGCTGATGTTGATCTGCAGAACAGTTGTTACAAGATCTGTGTCGCGTTACTTGTTTTGCTGAAGAGTTACAACAATAGTCATATAATGTTCCTCTTATGTTGTTTACAACTAGCAGCAATATAGGAGGAGGATTATGGTAAATTAGTTAATCTGTATTGACTAAGATTATGGAGATAGACACGATTACTAACTAATCGTGTCTAAGAATTTTCTAGCTTTTCTTTTGAAAAGTACAAGGCCTAGTTTTATTTCTGTCGTGTAGTGAGCGCCGTGATTAAATGCCTTCATATTTTATCAAACGAATGCATAAAAACACTGTGTCTTACTAAGTTACTCTACAGATAGGCTGCAGCATCTGCTAACATAAATAAGATCTGCATTGAACTACTGAACTACTACTACTAAATGCTTGCTCAAGCATCGCACTGTTACTCAGTGATTGCTATAGGAATGTTATGTGGGCATTGCCATAGATTTCTATATGCCTGCCACTGAATCAAATCTGAATGTATAATAAAAGCAATGTAAAGCATTATTTTCACATGTTTCACTTTAAATGTTTCTTTTTATGCTCATGAGATGCGATGCGTAAGTGTGGCATTTGCTATCGAAAGGTGCCCATTCGTCTGTCAGGATCGTGTATTGAAGCAAATACAAGATATACACAAAATGCACATAGTACAAGATAAAAAAACATTAGCTCGATCATTTCAGCATCAGCCACTGTCAATGAATAGGTGCACGAAAGCTAACATGAAATCAGACGCAATGGTCGACGGCATAGTTAATGAAAGATGACTTTAAACATGTGGTCAGCACATGAGGCAACTTAAAATGGATGGATGACCCACAGTTTATTCATAAAAGAGTCTGATCGCTGTTCAAGCAACATAACAGTGAGACAGCTAGATTTGTTCAACATGCTTTGAAACAACCGTTTAAACAAATCACGCCATTCGTGCGGGGTGTAATAATTGTTCACAATGCAGAAGTCCAAATGGATGTATCAAGCTTTCTTATCTGTAATAAAACTATTAGCGAATATTCTTGAAAGATGAGTATACGATACACGATTTCGAAATCGAAAGCTCAATACTGAAAATAATTATTTATTAATCACGGCAAAGTATATGTAGGGGAGACGGGTTTGAGTGGGTGAGCATAGTAGGGAAGTGGAGTCGAAGATTGCAGTGAGATTTACATTGCAGAACAAGAAACAAATCTACTGTCAAGAGATCATGTGGCAAATTAGAACCGCGTGAGAGATTAGGAAGGGATGAAAGTGGTAGGACACGAAAGCGACCGCAGGTGGATCAAGGAGGCCATAGTGATTTGCAAGTGCAAAGGACCGACCATGAGCAGGCTTACTGATCTTACTTTCTGTCGTCAACCTCCGACAAGCTCCTCTGCGATTGAGCACATGCACTTGCATCACACATGGAAATGAAACGTCGCGCAGAAGAGTCGACACACATTCTGACCATGAAGGCGTCAGTTGAAGTCAAAACGTCAAAAAAAACAATTCAACTGTTTGAACAAGTTGTAGAGTAATATGTGCGGTAATTGCGTCCTGTTTGTCGCGACTCGTGAAGCATCGCTGATGAAGTGGGTTGTCAGATTGCTCAAGACTGACCCAGACATTTACAATAGGCCTACAATGCCTCGACACAGTCCACAAGCAGTATAGTTACGATACTTCAGCTTTCTGATGCTCGGTGGAGACTAGTAGGCTAGTAGTAGGTTTCATTTTCCAGCCAGCCGCCAGGTCGGTGACGCATCCAGTACTTGCGCGTTTCGTCGTAGATAAAGATGACAACACTAAAAGGCATCGGCACCATCCACCACCTCCACCTGGACGTAATGTAAAACAGTCCTGTGTAGTTCATTCTATTTCACACCAAACACGTATAATAAATGTAGAATGATGTACATGCAAGCACTCATAAATATGCTTTCTGGTAATTATTCGACGTTACTTTTTGTCCAGAATACAAAACAGTTCAGCGCGGTAATAGTACGTCCGTCTGTCGCGTTGTGGTTAAAAACAAAGCGACACCCACGATCATGTGGTTTTCACCACACGGCAAGTCCAAAGACTTTAGTTTCAGCACACCAAAGGTTGAAATTTTACAGGGGTTGTAAGCAACGGACGCGAAACGAGGAAAGAGTGGAAGAAAATTTTATTTTGCAGCTATATCCCGCTATATATTAAAGCGGTGAAAGCTAGCGCCAAAGTTAGGCTACTATAAAGTGTGGATTGATCAGTTGCGATCTATCAAATGGTGTCATTAACAATAACCTTAAGTGATCCTGACCCGGATTTCAAGGTCGCAGTTTTGCCTATGGCTACGACTACACCAATGCTTAGTGCTGCGATTCCAAAATACTGACATTCAGTGCATGCAGATAATTCATTTTTAGCCGACCGTACTAACGCTACAGTGTTTCGTCCGTCTGTCGTCGTCTGTGACGTTATGTATTGTGGCTAAACGGTGCGTCCTAGAGCAAAAGTGACTATTGAGAGCCTATAGGAAGTCGAATATGAGAAATCGATTGGTACCAACATGAATGACCTTGACCTTTGTTTAGAGGTCGTATCAAGGTCACGTCAACCATTGCGTTACATTTGACGTTGAATATCTCGGAAACCATTAGAGATAGAGGTTTGGTTCCAAAGAACTAGCAATAGGAAATGTCATATGGGCTATCGAATGGTCACGTGACCGATGACGTCACGTGACCTTGAAAGGTCAAACTCGTGATCCCAATACGCTTAGAGGCAATATCTCGAAAACGGCTGGATTTAGAGACTCCATTCCAAAGGACCACCAATAGGAAATGGCATATAGGCTATCAAATAGTGACGTGACCGATGACGTCACGTGACCTCCGAAGGTGCTGTGAAGCAGTACTGTCGGCTATCCTAGCGACAGCTTGGCTTCTTGTATATTAAACCGTCAGTGTAATGTGCCGCTGACTCGCGGTCCCTCGGTGATAGCTGAGCCTAACACGGTCGTAGCTCGTACAAAAAAGATTTGACGTCACCAAACGTGGTAGAATAGCGTTGCACTATTTTAGCCTATTCTGGTTCTACAAAAGTCCTTGGCGAAATTCTGCGGTCGCCTTCTGCGATGCGCCATGTTCAGTTTGAGTTAGGAACAATTCACGATATTGAACCAAAATCGAAACGCTCATACCCTCGTATTTAAGATCTATCGAAAATCATCAATCATTGATAATGAGTGACTTTCGAAAACGGCTGAATGGATTAATTAGATTCGTAGGTTTTTTTGTGTTCGAACGTTAATCGTTATGCATACATCGCTCGCTCTAGATGCCACTAAACACTACCCGCAGGCGGCGAGATAATTGTGAACTTCGGACAATGGCAAATCATGTATATTCAATCACAATAATGCGAATCTGCGTATAAATCGTACGTACTGGAGTGGGTACATTCGAAGACCTTTATCAAGACCAGGACAATATGCCAGAAATGCTGCCAGAGACGTTTCAAAGAATAAACCAAACGTTAAGTGACAATTTCTGCAAAAACAAGTTTAGCAATAACGGCTACGTTACCGTACAAACAACCTATTAAAGTACTTGGCGAAATTCCTAGTACAGATACAGATAAGAACTGTAGTAAGTTACCGCGATAGCACACGATAACAGCAAAAACATCGTGTCTGTCAAAAATATAGACTTCTTGTTGACTGACAGCAGTATAGTTAATATTATTGTTGTGGATTATTTAGTTATATATTAAGGTGGAATTTGAAATTTGGAAAGTGCTGATTATAATGCTGATAATATCATGACACACTGCATCAGGGTAACGCGTTTAAATCTGTATTTCAATTAGAAAAACTAATCTCTTGACAAGGTTTACTTTTATAATTTGAATTATGACATTCAAGCGACAAAATTACAACTGCTGGTAGGTCTACATGCATGACGAAGTTAACCCTTTGACGCCCACTGTTGCCATATGGGTACAGCTATAAAGCATCGTGTGGCAGGCCGGGTTAAGCCGTTATTTGTAATTTTTGACATCCGGGCACTCTGACGGCTTAACCCGGTATGGCACAGGATGCTTTATTGCTGTACCCATATGTGAACAGTGGGCGACGGGCGTCAAAGGTGTAAGCCTGATGGTGTACGTACAACATTCCTTGGTGAATGATGGAGTTGCGACGCGTCTTACAGATCATGAGATCAGTCCATTGAACAATAACAATAGACATAAAGAAAGCCGTATGACAAGTGAACTCGAGCACCTTGCGCTGAGCGTACGTCTAGAAAAATACAGCGTGATTTAGTGATTCAATCAATGATACAGGCGCTAGGTTTAGCACAAATACCATACCTAATTAATGCAAATGATAGCAACAAACGTATGCAAAACTAGTCACTACAGTTTACGACTAGTTACGTATACGAGCCTTTGAACAGCCACTGCAATTGTCAGCCTTTCAGCTCACGTCAAGTAGGCCTATGCCTTATTCTTCATCGTATCATATCGTATACTAGACAGTTCAAGAAAACCTTGAACAGCTGCCGTTCTCACCCACTCTTGGCCGTACGAATCTTGAAGGTCGTTAACATTTTTGCAATCCCAGTGTTTACGCAGGCCAAACAGATCCCGGACAAGAAAGCCGTTTTCTGACATTATAACGAAGTATGTAAAGAACCCAGCTGACGCCTGAATCATGCCAATTTGTCCATACGCCATACCGATCAACCTACATATGCATAAACATGCATCTTGATGAAGATTTATAGACCTAAAGGCATAGTAAAGTTCAGAAACAGTTACGAACAAGTTACACACACATACGAGTAGGACTACTACTGCAGATAACAATTTGTCATTATGCCTACAGAGACTGCTTGACGATGAAACAAAATACTTTTCGTAAAATACCTTGAATGAGACTGGCCAACACGCATCATTTTGTCGACACTTGAGTAACAGTATTAATGGCAGTTGCGAATTTTGGACTGACGACTGATGCCGATAGCGTATTTGAGTAACATGCGTCTGATGGACATAAGTCACTACCTCACCTGTGACTGTCAGCTTACCTGTGATTAATCGTTAACCTACCTGTGATTAACAAGTTTGTCGTTGAGCGGATCGCGCGGCACGCGTTTCATGATGTCACTTTCGGCCTGTTCGTAGGCGAGCGAGATGGCCGGGACCATGTCGGTACCGAGGTCGATGCAGAGGATCGTGATGGTGCCTAGAGGCAGCGGGACGTCGGCGACGATGAAGAACAGGAATGGCGAGATCTCTGGGATGTTGCTGGTCAGTGTGTAGGCGATTGACTTCTTGAGGTTGTCGAAGATCAGACGACCTTCACAAAGAACACACGGAGATGCAGCATTTAATGTCTATAGGGCACCAAAAGACGTTTCCCACATAAGTCAAAAAGCAAAGTTCCACTGCTACAACATCATCAAATTTTAAGCGTTTGGGGCACGAGCTCCCAGTGCCGGGTTTAGGGCTCACAGCGCCCGCAATGCGGAAGTCGGGGGCACATAACTGTCAAAAAGCTGCAGACGAGTTTACAACACGGAAAAAGAAACTGAAAACAGACTATACAACGTAAGTGTCGCGAGAAAAATCTTGTGGGTGGTTCACGAAAACACGGCACCGCAAGCCCCATTTCCTTTAGATTTGCCGTAAAACGTAACACATGCTTAGTGACAAGTGTAAATAAACGGTTCATCATGTCAATTATAGTGCGCTATATAAATGTACAGTTAATAATAGTAATAATATCCCTCATTTTCGAGACAGAGCATCTGAAGTTGTCGACGTCTGTACCTTCTTCGACGCCCGTAACGATGGACGCAAAGTTGTCATCAAGCAGAATCATATCGGCAGCTTGCTTGCTCACATCCGAGCCTGCTATACCCATTGCAACCCCTGTATACGTCATTCGCACATGCAGTCGCTAAATACATTTTTAATACAACTAAACAGTAGTGACATTTCAGAAATAGTGGCTCTCGTAAAATATTTAGCCAAATCTAAATTATTTTGATTGTTGGTTGGTTGGTTGGTTAATTGTTTGTTTGTAAATTGTATGTGGGTGGATTGGTATGTCCAAGCGGTCAACAGGTGCTTGAAGCGGGCAGCTCACAGTAAGTATATAAGTGAGTGCACACTGCACAGTGGTTGATGTGTTACACAAATAAAACAGTGTCGCATTTAAACGGCAAACGTTGCGTGGACCTTATGCCTGTAGTTTTTCTTTTATTCTTTCTGTAGTTTCTGTGGATATGGTTTACATGGTCTGTACGGTTCGTCCCGTGCCTCCGATTTTCTCGAAATATGAAAGCCGTATAGAAACTGCTAATTTAGTGAAAAAGAGTAACTAGAGGAGCAAATTTGAGCTCTAAAGGTCAAAGGTCAAGGTCACTGGGAACGAAAATGTAAAAATCGTTTTTCGCACATATCTTCGTCAAAAGTGGATCAGTTTATGTCAAATCAAGACTAAAATGATCAACGGCCACTACACATATCGTCGATGAATACATTTCACCAGCCAAAATGTCTCGTTCTGTGATAATCTGTAATTGTTCGGGAGGGCCGAATTAAAGGGGCACCGGCTTTGTTTGTTTTAGTTTCTGGTTACGTGTGCTAAATTAAGCTGAATACTCAGCTTTTGAGTCCACGTTAAACTCTGCTATCGTATCGTATCGTATCGCCGCACGTGGCAGTGGCCATCTGGCCATGTACCTTCTTGTTGATTTATGGATTCATTGACTGATTCAGTGAATGATATCCGAGTAGCAGCAACATTACTGTTCTGCATATACGACAACATACAGTGTGAATGTACCGATGTCGGCTTTCTTGAGCGCCGGCGAGTCATTCACGCCGTCTCCGGTGACGGCGACAATGGCGCCTTGTCGCTGACAACCTTCCACTATAAGCAGCTTCTGCTGCGGCGACGTACGTGCGAACACAATCTCCGTGTGGTCCCTGAGTACCCGGTCGATCTGTGCCGGAGTCATGTCTCGCAGGTCTGAACCGTGAACGACGCACACGTTCGCCTCACTGACGTGCCAACAACACACAGCACTTTACAAAGAGATGCGTCATATGAATCTATGCTTTACTTACTTACCTTTTTACTTTGCACACGACCACTTCAACCGATGTCGTTAATTTGATGGCTAAAACATACTTGAGACGGGTTTTGGCTTCGATTCTGATTAAATAAATTCCGATTAATTTGCTAGGCCACTTTTGACCGCTATAAATGGAGGGGTGGAGGAACAGCTCTTAGTCAAGCGAAAATGACTGTCTTTCAGTGTAATGCACAGAATTTCGTATATCAAGCCAATAAGCAACCAATAGACATAATACCACTAGCCTACTAGAGAGCAGTTCTGGCAATCTCTTACTTGACCAAGTCAGCACCTTGATATGGCCAAATGAAGTTGAGGGGTAATTTAGCTGTGCAGTTAACAGCATTTAGCTCGATGTCCGCACCATGCGCCCGCTTATTCGTTGGTCAGCCGAGTCAAAGTGTGGGACATAAACTTGAATGTGAAATCGCGTGACTACGTAACCTGAAAGGGCCGCATGTCACCGCGGCCATTTAAGCCGCACATCTTGTTTTCCCTATGAAACATAGTCCGGAAAAATGCCACCTAGCGATGAGAGTTTGGCATGTAGGCTTTGTGTAGTCAGTGAGAACAGAGAATAGAGACCTGGGATCGACAGCGGCAACGTTGACACCGCGTCGTGTGGCGATGTCCTCTACGGTGTCGTTACCCTCCGAGATGATACCGACGTGCTTGGCGATCGCCTTGGCCGTGATGGGATGGTCACCGGTCACCATAATGACTTTGATGCCTGCTGACCGACACTTAGCGACAGCATCCGGCACGGCAGCACGTGGCGGGTCCACCAACGACACCAGTCCGACAAAACGCAGACCAGTCAGCGGAAAATTCACGTCGTCCGCGTCAAATACATACCCCTAAAACCATTATCTCACTATGATATGCAGTCGTTAACAAGGCTAAACATGTAGCAAAAACGATGACAGAATGAGACTACATCACGAAGATTAAAGACATATATAGACAGCACTGTTACAACTGTATTAGCAGCCGTGTTTATTACAACATACTGTTTGCAAGACGTCAATTTATATAGTTTTTGTCTTAAACTGTCATACTGAAAAATGTCATTATATCCAACATTATATTAAACGAATCTTCAAACACTAATTATAGTAAGCATGGAGTGGCTGGTAGGAAAGAGTATAACTTCAAGGGCAGACCTTCGGGAACTGGTCGACAGGGAGCACAAAGTCGCAGAAGCCCAGGACTCGTTCGCCGAGGCCGCCGAGTTGAAGGTAGGCCTGGTCGAAGGCGACGCGCCACTCGTCAGTGATAGGCTGTTCAACACCGTTCATCAACATCGTAGACGAACGATCAATTATTCGCTCTGGAGCGCCCTTCATCACCAGCAGATACCTCTCGTCTTGCGTCTGATGTACGGATACCTACAAAAGTCTTGATTTTCATTGAAAAACATCATAATATACAGCAGACACGCTGAGAGACAAAACAGACTCGATCGTATTATCCCTTCAACATTGTCGAGATAAAAATGTAGACAACAGGCTAAAATTATAGCTGGATTTAGCAGCAGAATACAGCCGGCGGAGAAGAATGGCTTTGGCCGACGATTTACCGGCAGCGACGCGACAAAACGAAAATCGAGTAAAGTTATAGTCAACACTCGCTACTAAGGCATCAAGTGCTGCTGAAGCTGCCATTACTACCGGGTATCGTTTTATAACGAGATTCATTATTATTTACTCAACAAAATGCCAAGACGATGGTTTAAATACTTGGTATTTGTTAGTAGAATTGAATGGAATCTCGCAAACTTTCGGATTAGCTGCGCGAAAACCGACGACGTTACCAACTGACAGTTCGACACACTTGAGCAGCGCCGACTCGGAGGCGTCGCCGATACATTCTCTGCACGAACAGCACAGTCTCAATGCAATGACATATTATTCTCATAAAAGCATTGGTACATATAATACGATACGATGAGATAGTTTGATGGGCGCTAAGAAGCTGCGGGTGGTGATGTGACCAAAAAAGTAACAAGAAAGTCGTGCAAGAAAACCGCGCGATGCTGCGTGTTAACTACCCAATATTCCACCTGGAATTTCAGGATGGTCACCTTGGAGCAGATTGGTGCTTCTTTGCTATCTGGTAGCGAAGACCTTAGGCCAATTTTTGCGTAATTATTTACAAAATCTGAAACTATATGATCAGGGTACACAAACGTCACAGACAGATAGACAGATGGAGTGACGGACGGACGGACGACTTATACCATAGCATAACCAGGCTGTGCAGAGAATCACGCAATAAGAGAAAGAACAACTAAAACACAAACGCCGAAAAGCCGACACTGACCGTTTCTACAATATCTTATGCACAGTGAAGACAATCAGAAAAAACGGCAAACAATATGTCATATATCGATCATTTATTAGCCATAATAACATAAGGTAAAAACACAGTACAAAAGGCAGGTACAACCACGCAGAAACTGCGCTTATAGTTGACCTTGAAACACAAATAAAATAATAAATCAGTTGGAATCATGCAGCAATGGATCATTAACTAGTACCAACCGTTTAGTAACAGGTAGTCTGTCCTGACT
>Ga0209787_1000154_pt1 | contig 11055 bp, 6 predicted proteins | sample WorMetLIZISLAND2_2_FD_187414 | JGI IMG/M metagenome (GOLD analysis project Ga0209787, IMG submission 187414) | Marine gutless worms symbiont microbial communities from Max Planck institute for Marine Microbiology, Germany - Olavius loisae LIZARD... ... | reverse complement strand
GCACGACATAATTTATTCTTCATGCTACCCCAGATAACACACCCACGACGGGCCGCCGTCGGCTTGACGTCTGCAATAAGCGTATGTCTGATGTCGGGCCGCTGTCGCGCCGCCGTCGTTTGCTCATCGGCCCGTTATCGGGCCTACATCGGCCCGACGCGGCAAACCGTCGGCCCGATGTCAGATTATGACGTCGGGCCGACATCGTACAGCCGACCATTTTCAGCATTTTTGGCACCCTAGCAGCAGGGGACGGACGCAGCGCTGCCCCTGGTCGGTAGTAGGGACTTACCCTCCCAGGTTTTCTCTCCTACTCGTCCCAGATTTCTGGATCTTTCAATGCACTGCACCACAGGAATGATTTAATTGACAGCATGTAATAAATGCAGTACATGGCTACAATTTTCAACATAATAACGCTTTTGTAGTCACGTGCAACAACACCAGCTAATTAGCATAGAAAATTTTAGAGACAAGAAAGCTGTGCTATCGCAAAGATGACCACGCGATGCACTCTATATGCTCATTTTGTGCTAAAATAGCTCAGATTTTGTTGCCATGGCAACATGGGTCGACCCTGAAACAATTTGAGTCGCACCATTAGATCGGCCGTCCTATAAAACTCCCTGTTTGGTGCAAACACGGCAGCTGTATCTTGTATACAAGCGGAGTTATAGCAGATTATGTGAGAAAATAGCCCCCTATTCGACCCCCAAATTTCACTATGCTCCCCTAGGACTAGACCCCAATTTTTGGCATGCGAGTAGCAAGGAATTTTGGGTACTTACTCATGTAATTAGGTTTTCAGATTTCGAAAGTATGCGATCACAATGCACCAGCGTCACGGACGGACGGACAGATAGACGGACGAGACGGCAATACCGCGCTTTGCACTATAGTGCATCGCGCGGTAAAAACTCAATGAACATCAGCCAGTACACGACCGTGGGGTGAATCCACAAAACTTTAGACGATGACTACACTAACTACACGTCATTGTAACATTTATGCCAAACCAATCACCATTGCTCTGATAACTGTGTAGACTAATATGCCATACTGTATGCAAGACATATACCGGTAACTACTAGGCATAAAAAAATTCAACAAAAGTAGATAAACAACCACAGCTACCTGTGAATGAAACTTTGTAACTAAAATCCAATCAAAATCTTGTTGCAAAATACATATATACGCATGCCGGAAAGTTGGCGCTGTTTTTTTAGCCTAGTTTTCCACAGCTATTTTGAGTGATTGCGACCTTCACAATAAATCACACGTTCAGAACTCTGCAACCATAATTCTCGAATCAGAGTCAAACTAAGCGAGTCATACCATCGGCTAGACGTCATAAAATGATACGCAGCAGCAGCAGCAGCACCATAAATCAGCACACGTCTCAACCAGGGTCGAATTTAGCCTTTTAGATCATGGTCCAAAGAGCTGTACAAGGCCCAGAGGGCCGAGAGCGGGGGTAGATTCTTCGGGAGGTGTAGTGAGCCCGTCCTACCATGCAGGTAGGTCTGGAATAGTGCTGTAAGCTCCCCAGCTGGCTTCGGAGCAGAGCGCTGACCGCAACTGCATTTTTAGCATTTTTACAGCCAAGAAAACGCACTTACTGAAACTAAACAAACACATTTTTGCACAAAATATTCAAACTTCCCCATAAATTGCTAAAATATCTTTCCCACATCTAGACGGAGCATTTGCTTTAAGCTTTACAGTAATACAGTAGGCTAGATGCCCTGGCACGAATCCAAAGTTGCGTCTAACTAAAACAATGATCAACAATGCGCAACATCAAAGTCCTAGTCTCCTATGCATCTATCATTAGCATGAAACGAAATCGTTTCGTGGGAGGCCCCTCTTGGTGGGAGGCCTGGGACCACCCCCTTTAAATCCGTCCCAGGTCTCAACGTCACAAAAATACGGGTCAACACTAATGCAGCAATACTTCTGTTGCTCTAACTGCAAACAATAATACTGTGAAATAAACGAGTAAAAAGCACCCATCATTGCACACCGACTTCAGCTCCAAAAAGTAAGACTACATGCAAAACACATGGCGGACAAAAGGTCGAGTCTAGCTATCTCAACGTTCCTCTTCATCACTGGATTCCAGTGCAGCAGCTGCTGTTGCTGGTGCTTCTGATGGTGCTGACTGTCTTCTGCCAGCCTCTCGACGACGCCGACCACCACTGCGGTCAGTTGCCGTGCGGAGCCACTCCCTCACCACTCTCTCGACTTCGTCGGCACTAGCTGTTTGTGTCAGCCGGTTGCTGCGCACAGCATCTGCACACACAGCATTGCCACGGTTCAATAGGCAGGCTACAATAAGAATTAACAACAAACTAACTTGCCATCATTGTAGTAGTTCATTTAGCCTTGCAATCAGACCTCAATTTGATGCCAGGGTCCAACAGTATGGGGCTTGCCAGACTTGTACCTGAGTGGCTGAGTGAATACGGTTTAACGTCCCGTGGAACACATTATAGATTATATGCGAAATTTTTGACCAGATAAGCATAATATCCACACATTATCTGCCATGTGACCAGATATGGTGAAAATTGGTTGAGAGGACTCTCTACAGCTGTTTGGCGAAAAAATCATAATAAATTAATAAATAAATAAATATACACATGTAGTAAAAACAACAGAAGGCCTGCAGCTACATTAAACAGCAGCCTAGTAACACTAAGATTAAGAGAAGCACAGAATGCATTCAAAATCTAAATAATTACATGCTAACAGTAGAAAGCATTAGGCTGTATGCGTGAGAAAGCTGTGCTATCACAAAGATGACTGCCCAGTGACGAGTTAAAGGCCGAGAAATGCAACTTTTCCAGCTTTATGGCCGTCCAAGGTCAGCAGTTCTGGCACTAATTAATAGCCTGTCCCCAAGTTGCTATTAGTGGTTAATAGTTACTATTAACCACGGCCATAAAATGAACCATCGCCAAGCCTATCGGGAATTATAATAGACTGTAGTGAGTTTTTTTGCAGTACAAGCTCCCTTAATGCTCAGCCAATGCATAGTATATACTGTTTAAAATAAGTGAAAATAAAACAAATGAAATAACTCACCATTAACAACATCTTTCAGCTGTAGATCAACGAAAGCGTGTTTCTGACCATGCCCTTTGAAGTTAAACTGCATGGCCAGGGTGTTGGTGAACAGTGCTGCCATCACGCGCCTTGTGGTGTCTTTGACAGTCATGCCTCCAATGATGCCTAGCTGGGCCACCTGCAGTGGCAAACGCAGAGTTTACTTAATCATTGTTGCTTGCACTTAAAAGCCTTTGTGTGGCAATGCCACTGACGAGACATAAAACTGAATAACCTAAACACTACACTTTTCACTATTAAAATGAATTATACGACCAAGTTAAAATCCTATGCTCCTCTAACAGCAATAGCTTGATCATGTAAACACCTATAGGGCCTACAGTGTTTTATTACTGCTAATTACCCGCCATCGCTTGCGGCTAGTGCTCTTACATTAATTTTTATACTTGCCTACATGGATTAGCTAGACATTATGAAATCAGAACATCACCCCTTTTCCCATGCTATTTAGGTTGTTGCTACAAGCAAACTATGTGAATAAACCCAGCAGCTCGCTCGTAATGTATGCTTACATTTCCCGCAAGTGCCACTGGGTGTCAACTCACTGAACAGCACATACCAGTTTCTGTCGTTCCACTGGAGTGGCACGGAGCGTTCTTTCCAAACGCTGCACCTGCTGAAACGACTGCATGGGCAACACGACACTAGACGGCATTGTTGGTCCTGTGCTCGCTGCACCTTCCAGCCCGCGCTGTTTGCCAGCGATGTTGAGCAGATCCTGCAGCAACTTGGCTTGAGACTGGAGCAGCTGGGTGTTCAGTCGCACTTGAGCTTTCAGCTCAACTAAGTGCTGCAGAAATGCTTTGTCTGTATACCAGAACACAAAAAAAACCACAGCGTATGTAACTGATACCTATAAAATCTAACTCGAGCCATCGAGTTGTGTATGCCTCCACCCGCATGTAATCATTGCCTGCTTGATAGTATGGAACAGCTAAATTATTACGCCCACCTACAGATGGAAAATTTCATGAAATTTTGCTAGACTGAAATTTTCAGTGAAAAATTCATGAAATTTTCGTGAAAGTTTCAAAAGTTTCATTTAAATGCAAAACACTAAAAACTAGTTTTTCTTTAGTATCTGGCTTCATTCACATTTACCTATGTATGGGATTAAATTATGCCTGCGGGTCTGCGGGAGGCTGAAGAAGCATGTTAAAATTAAAGAATTAACTAAAATTCCTTTAATGTCATGGTTGGCTTTTGAAAATGATAGAAATAGATATTCGATTATATCAAAATTTCAATGAAACTTTCCAAAATAAGCCTTAGAAATTTTCAAAAATTTCATGAAAATTTCGAAACTTTCAAACATGAAATTTTCATCGGCCATCTCTACGCCCACCACTATGCCTACTACTCCACTAAAAACTTTAGTTGCTTTAACCAGAATATGCCACCATTATCCAGATTTGTTCAACATTCGCACTATATAGCTAAGGCTAAACCATTGTGTACCTGAACAAAATATACACATACCGGTACACTTCATGAAAGTAGAAAAAGTGGCAGAATCAGCAACAATGGCTCATACGAGAAACATTTCCATGCATATAATATTACAGATGTATTCAAAGTTTTAAAAAGAATGAATTACAAAACTGCCAACAAAATTAGACAAAGGCAAAATGTCACTAATTTGTACCTTTCTTAGTTGCCACAGAAGTACTCGACTCTGCTGCTCTCTGCTGATTACATGGAGGCGTACTTGTTTCCAGACTTGAGCGGGGTGTCAGAGGCGTCGAGTATGTAGCCACAGGTGGTGTCGCTGCAGCCGTGTTGGAGGCAGTCGTCAGAGGTGGTGGCACAGACAAAGCAGGTGGAGGTGGCGGAGGCAACAGTGACGCCGCAGCAGCTGCTGGTTTGCCCGTTTTGGACCGCTTTGCTTTAGCACGGCTGACCGGTGGCGGCGTGTCATCGTCGTCCAGAATCCGCTTGCGCCGCTCCCTCGATGCCTCTTTTTCGACTTCCGACGATGCGGTGTCAATATCTGACGTGTTTTCTGCCTTCTTGGCTTTCTGTCTTGCAACTCCATAACTTTCTGAGTGCAAACAAACACAATTGCCTACATTTAAAACAATGAAACTTGGGTGAATTTTAATTATTAATAATCCAAACATTTTTATGTAGATTGTTAACTGAAAATCTACTAAACAGTAATTAGGCCTACTGTATACACACTAACAGCTAAAATCACTTCAGGCCTTCGAGTGAAACCATTGAAGGTTGTCATTTATCCCAACCCTAAAACTATTTGACAAGTGAACGTCAATACCAAAGAACTGTAGCCGAATAATGCTATCAGGTGATTTTTACTGCGTGATGCACTTTAGTGCAAAGCGCAGTATTGCCATCGCATGTCGTCTGTCCGTCTGTCTGTCCGTCTGTGACGTTGCTGGACTATGGTCACATAGGTTGGAAATCTCCAAAACTGATTTCACGGATAAGTAGCCAAACATCTTTGCTCCTGGCGTGCAAAGCATTAGGGCCCCAGACCTAAGGGAACATAATGAAATTTTGGGTCGAATGGGTGGGGGCTATTTTCACACAAAATCGGTTATAACTCAGCTCGTATACAAGATACAGACGCCACGTTTGCACCAAACAGGGGTTTTCGGGGACGGCTGATCTAATGGTGCCACTCTAATTGTCTTAGGGCCAACCCTTGTTGCCATGGCAACAAAATTTGGGCTATTTTGGTGCAGAATGTGCATATAGAGCACATCACGCAGTCATCTTTACGATAGCACAGCTCTGTTGTTCTATAGCAAAGTGCCACAGACCGAAATCCCACAAACTTAAACATCCATAAGCAGAATTGTTATCTATATCTAACACACAAAATGCCTTGCATAAGCTTGAGCATTAGTTTCAACAAGGAGCAAATAACACTTACCATACATTCCTTTTCCTTTTAACTTTGCGGTGTAGACGTGCCAATTTTCAGCTGGTAGCATTCGCGTGGTTATCGCACGGCCAATAGCTTCTTGCGAGCGAAATGGAGGCCAGCGGCAATGGGTACGTCCCGGGGACAACCACACTGATGGTACAGCCTCTACTTCCTCCTCACCGTCAGAATCATCGGACTCAGGTGGAAATACAACTACTGAATACATGTCACTGTCAGCAGATAGCATACACAGCATTTGCTTTGTCAGACACAAGCACATACATCAGAATGCTCACTGACCCATACATAAAATACACATTAATTTATACAATAATAACCAACAATATCACACAAGGATACATAGGCTATGCAATGCACATTGCACACAAACATAATTATGAGCAAATCATGCAGAAAAATCTACATGCCAAACGACAAAGGACCAGTACTTGTTAAGGGTTTGGATTTCGACCAGAGACATATGGATCCCAGAGTTGTCCGTGGGTCCGGTCCATTTTTCTCAATCTGACCCAAGATAGCGACTTCATGACCCTACCCGCTGGCCTGCTGAGAAACCTGACCTGATTTGTTCCAAACAGTTTATAGTTATACTGAATGAAAATCACATGCGATATGTGCAGGCTGTGGCTACATCATAGGAGTGTGGGACCGATTGAGCCCCAAGGCAGTGTAGGCCAAGCACATCTGGCATTCATTTGTCACTATCATGCAGTGTTACTTGCTGGGCCAAAGAGCCTGGCTGGGCCTATTCGCAGGCCTACTAGCCCACACAGAGATCAGTGTGTGCGTGTGTGTGTGTTGGTGCGTGTGTCTGTGTGGATGACTGGCCCAGCTTTGCTCAAATAGCTGCACTGTCTGTAGGTTCATTTGATGCCTATTAAAGAAGCTGGGCGACCTTCAAACGATATCGTAGGCACGGCACGATATCGTAGCAAGCTGACCTTGGGGACCGATATCGGCTTATCGATATAATCCCTACCCACCACTCCACTCACCCTAACACATTATGCCTCTAAAGCACAAAGATGCTCCAAGATGCCACTGAGGAAACTTTCCTCACATGGCACTGTGTAGAAACGGAAAGACTACATATGAGTCATTCACTGCCGGCAAACATACATTCTTGTAGACTACTTCACCTACAGGTACAGTTTTCTGCATGCCGTGCAGACGTGGCACGTGTACAATATTCACTTGTGCCGAGGGCAGTGGATATTCATAAAAACTGCTGCAGTTTTCTAACACCTCAACAACAAGCAAAACCGAGCTGCCATGAACCAAAATATTGCGTACTACACACACACTACCACTGCTCAGTGTTACACAATTATCTCCACTCAGCACTGACAAATAAAAGTCACTACAGTGCAACTGCTCATACTGCCTAGCATTCCGAAACTCTGCTGGCAAAGGACCAAGGCTGTGTTCTTTTTTCGCAGTGAACTCGTGCTGCTGTGTATGTGTTTGTGCGGTGCGGAGATTTTGTTCTGCAAGGCGGTTTGCTAACTGCTGCAAAGGAAAGCTAGGCTTACGTAGTAATCTTTTAATTTTGTTCAGTGCAGTCTCAAATGGGAAGCAAGAAAAGCTATCTAATGGGCCAAACTTGCAGGCATCATCTGGTAGATGAATCAAGCTGTGGACATTGTACACAATCATCTCTTTGCCATAGAGAGTCTTCATGTTTTCAACAAAAACCACTAGCAGCTGCTTTGCATAGCCACAGAATTGAGCACAGAGACGAGGACTGATCAGCAGTGTCATTGCAACCGAAAACAGCAGAAAATGTTGGTAGAGTAAATCGGGCAGTATATGTTTTAGTACAACAGGGCCAGTGTACAACAAAAATTGCCGGAACTCTGTTGCCTTCCAACGCATGATATCATTTAGTGACCTTGGTTTCCGGCCAAACTCCCTAGGAATGAAGGGGATCAAACATGTCAGTTTGTCTGATATTCTGTTAGTGCGCGCAGTCCCAAGGCGCACAGATAATGGCCCCTTTAACCAACAAAGCAGGAGCCTTCGCATTACTCCTAGACATGCCATGTGCATGTAGTCAAGTGGGAACTGAGAAACCGTGCCTACAGGAAGCGTCTGTACGGCAGAGCGCCCAAGATGATGGTCAGAATCAGTCATCTGTGCAAACTCCGCATCTGTTCTTAAAGCTGCATTAGTCTCTTGGAATGTCACCTTTTGCTGCCATTCCCCCTCTACGTGACATTTTTCGCATGCAGAGTAACCAGAATGTCCTTTTATGTTTTTGACCATGGCTCTAGCAGGCGCATCGCAAACAAAGCTATGAATCACTACATCAAAGTGCTCATTCATGTAGTCAAATCCCACACTTAAAATGTGCTGCAGTTCATTCACAAAGCGTTCAAAATATGCTTGCACATTGGCTGGCTTTGACTCGCCACAGTAGCAACCAACAATTAATGTTTTCTTACACTGTGAGTTTCGTACAATGCACAGTATTGGCCACATTGAAAGATTTGAGCTCTTAAATAGAGGCAGACCATCTACATTAAACTGCAGCTCAAGTTTCCCAGAATCAGATGCTATGTCACCAGACCCTATCAAAGACTCAAGGCCTTTTTGTACACCAAAATGAATATATTCCCCCCCACCTGCTAGAGTGCAAACAGCGTGAGACCGTGGTGTGCGCATCAGTGTCCGTTCATCTAGAGGGAGCTCTGGGTGATGGGGATTCAGCAATTTCAGGAGCCCCCCAACAGCATTCCTGGGTACATCATATTGTAGAACCCAGTCAACCAAGCTATCTCGTAAACACTCGGTGCTATCGGGTTCACTGGGCTCCGAATCATGGTCATCACAGACAAAATCAAAATCACAATCAAAATCTATTACATTACCGCCGTCAGAAATATCGGAATCGTGTTCAACAGGAACCGGCTCAGCATGTACAGGCAGGAAAATTGAACTACCACTACCATCTCCAAATTCGACATTTTCAACACTTAACTCAGTAGGCCTACTGGTTGAACATTCCTGCTGAAAATCATCGTCTATTCCGGTATCGCTACTAACAGAATGCTCAAAGTCCTGTAGAGCTAACGACACCTCCCGCTTGATACCACGCCGCAGCGTCCAATATGAATCAACACCAGACATGGGCCCTGTAGTGGTAGTTCGATTTCCCTGCTAGGCTACCTGAGTGTGTGCCGGTATAAATAATAAGAAACAATGAAACAATAGTCAATAGTGAAATAAATGACGGTATACCAATTTCACAAACACACTTAGTTACACAAATACCAAAGAAGTTAAATAGTTGTGTGACAAATACCGACGCTCAACACAAAGCAACAAACAAAAATGGCGCCCACAGTGATGCCGTGCAAATGCGCATGCGCGAACACGGGGGAGCTGGATACAGCGGCTGAGTGCTGCAGCAGCAGGCACGCCCACTCCCAGTCAGACGCTGAGCTCAGAGCACAAAGACAGCGGCAAGACAGCTATGCATCGCGTTGCAGCGGCGGCCTGGCGTCGGCAAGACGTCTATACCTGACATCGACCGTGGGCCGCTGAATGTCACGTCGGGCCGCCGGCGGCCCGCCGTGTGTGTGTTATCTGGGTAGTAGACTTCAGAACTGGAAATTGTGTTTAATCAAGCAGAACAAAATAATACTGTGACAATGACAATGGTCATCATTAACAAAGTAGTTATTACAAAGAAGTGCTAGTTAATCGTGTTTACTATTGCCAGTAAACATTCCAGCAGAATGATGCACAAACATGGACTACACTGAATCAGTCATCAGCACACAAAAGCAGGCAATGCTAATCACTACTCAATAACAACACACTACGAGGCTAATAATGATTGTGTATCTGAACAACAGTCAAAAAGCAAATACTGTAAATGCAAAAAAACTATTCCACTGTTGTGAACAGCAGGATATAGGCCTTGATGGTTTTCCCGGCCTCAGTCTCAATGGTTTCGTGATCGAGGCCGAAGCCGACACGTAGAACATTGTGATGAGTCCGTAGTGCAGTTATCGACCTATGGTTCATTGTAATATTTGGAGCAAATAAATCACAGCGTGATCTATTCAGCTACACCAGAGACTTTACTATCTTCTGCATTCTTCTGATTCCATTTAATTTTTTATGCACTAAATCTGACTACGGTACTTTTTTCTGCAAAAGTAAAAATTTGTTGGTTGCAGGAGAGCCAATAGGCTGGCCTCGGCTTCAATTTGAGATTCCATCAAGACCACAACCCTGGTGAACAGAATAAAATATGACTAAAAACTTTGTCTGCATGTGTATTGCACATTGCCAGAAACAGATGTATAAGACATTAAAAAGTATAGCTATTCTACCTGACAAGACTGTTGCAAGAAACAGCAAAATGTGCAGCTCTTACTACTGCTGCTGTAAAAAAATAAGTGTAAAGTAGTACTAGTGAAGAACTGGCATTTAACGTCCCAGACAAACCTAAGCAAGAAACAGTCAACAACAACTATATGCAAATCATCAAAATTTAGTTAATCATCAACATCAGACATGGCATCTGAGTCATGGTCATTTATGTCTTCAGCAACCTCTGGCCCCGAGGACTTGTGTTGCTCGTGTGGAATGCTGCTGTAGAAGTCGTGGTGAATTGGCGACACATATTTCATCAAGTCCTGGATGTCCTTGAACTTTGCCCGTGAGATCAGACGACCAGATGGATACAGCATTGGTAACTTTAGAATCTGCTTTTGCCGCTGGCGTCCTTTACGTTGTTTCTCTAAACTGACTTCCTTGAAATCATCATCATCAACAGTATACTTATACATCATCTTATAAGGGTTGTCCTTTCTGAAACGCATCCAGCGAATTTTCATCCATTCCACTTTCTCACCCTGCATATTCACCTTTCTGTTTACAATTTCCTTCAGCAACACTTTAAAGTCCAGAAATGCAGTTTTCGGCATTTCAGCGACATCAAACTTTCCGCCTTTCTTTCTTGCTCTCTTTGCAATGTCAATCCACTCACCCAGTGTAAACAC
>Ga0209787_1000153_pt1 | contig 11084 bp, 4 predicted proteins | sample WorMetLIZISLAND2_2_FD_187414 | JGI IMG/M metagenome (GOLD analysis project Ga0209787, IMG submission 187414) | Marine gutless worms symbiont microbial communities from Max Planck institute for Marine Microbiology, Germany - Olavius loisae LIZARD... ... | reverse complement strand
ACTTTCTTCAAACAGTTTTAGAGAACCAATCTTCCTCTAGAAGCTGGCATAAAATTTTTTTAATTCTGAATTCTGAATTCCGGTTTCCGAGATATTGGCGGCCAAAGCTTCCGTTTTGGCCGCTATGGCCGTTTTAGAGGCCGTTTTTTGCGTACAACTTCCCCTAAACTGCCCTACCAAACCTGGGGAGGGGCATAGCCTCTCCCCAGACCCCTCCCCAGTGGGTAGGGGGAATTTATAGATACAGATATTACGGTTATAGGCCTCCGGTATAGGCCTAGGCCTATTGCTGTATGTAGCGTCGTGGCGCTTTGGCCGCCAATATCTCGGAAACCGGAATTCAGAATTAAAAAAATTTTATGCCAGCTTCTAGAGGAAGATTGGTTCCCTAAAACTGTTGAGTTTGAAGAAAATCGACTCGTCGGAAGTTTGTTGTTTTCAATGTCAAACTTTGTAGTCAATGCGTTTTTTGACGCGCCAAAATTCCTATCTTCCGTCGACAGAGATATCTCGACGTCATACCGTTACCCGTGGCAACGCGTGGTCTCTGCATCCGATTTTGCATCGATAACGATGTATAGGAGATATTTAAGCCTGAATATCTCGAAAACGGTGGCAGATACGATAAAAGTTACAATTAATGACTAATAGGAAGTCATATATAGGCTTTCCATTGACACCAAGATCAATAACAATAACGAAGTGAAAACAGTGTTGACAGTTGGTCAAACTTAGATAATCTGTCTCTCTGTCTGTCTGTAAACACGATAATGCCAACTGAACGTAATTACATATTTTACCCTTGGCTATCCATAGAAGTGGCACAGGCATCATCACATCAGCTTGATCCAGGTCTGGGCTCTAGTTTTAAATACAGAGCTGAGTCTAGTCTAAGTTTTATGTACGTGTGTGTCATTGCGTGTGTCGTTGGTCTCGATCAACGTAGTTACTCTACGTAGACCCGGTTAATACTTGGATGGGTGACCGTCCATTGGCGGATAAACCACTTTGGTAGGCCTATAACCAATACCACTATAAGCCAGGCCAGGTCAGATTTAAATAATTTGTCTGTATAAAGCACTATAACACCTTGGTTATTCATAAAAGTGGCAGTCACCACGGTTGTTTGGCGCAGGCATGCGCGCAAAAAGTTCTATAAAGCTGAGCTGAGTTTGTGTAATATTTCGTTTATAAAAACCTAAGTTTTTTTATTTTTGTCAGTTGTTAATTGCATTTTTTCTTTTTTTAATTTCTTGCACTGTTTGCACTTCTTTCTGTTTTGTACTTTGTGTACAATTTGATAATAAATATTGTGTAGAAACGGAGTCTAAGCCAGGACGATAACAATGATGAGAAAAGACGTTGTGTGCGCTGCGAAGAAAGAGAGCAGTGGCTGGCAGAATTGGATGAGCCGTTCGGAGAAAGTGGTAGGCTAATTAATTTAGCAATCATACAATCTAGCTTTAAGATATGGCATGCGATGAGAGCAATTTTTATTTTACTTAGTAAAAAATAGAGGCCTAGTATACAAGTATATAACCCTGAATAGGCCTCCTAGTATCATTGGGTACTGGGACATGTGCAATTAAAAGGTTGCTGACGTGACAGACACTCATCACGCCACAAAATTATTTAGTTGGGATACGAAAACACTGCACAATATACCACGACTAGATTATTTACAACAGTAAACGTAATGTCACATCAGCAATGAACATTGTCGCTGGTGTTGAGACTTTGTTTTAAATATCTCATCTCGATCTCAGCATCATACATCTTATTTACAGCCATGTTTAGCTAAACCATCGCTGACAATGCATCGATTGCTGTAACATACATAATGCCCCAAAAAAGAAAGTTGCATATTTTTGTCCATATTTTTGCCAAATATTGACCGATTTTCAAAATTATTTCACCGGCAGATTCTGCGACGACTTGTAAGCATAATTTATAAAAATTGCGGCTTACTTTACCATACTCTATATGGATGCATATTGTTGATATCTTTGCAGACGAGAACAACGATGAAGGCGCGGTCAACGCAAAGCATGCAGCCGAGAACGACAGTGATGAGGAGAAAGACGCCTATGCTGATGCGGCGACCGCTCACGACTGACACAACGCCGATGCCGATGAACACGTGTTCTTGCCTGCCGATGAACTCGTATTCTCGTTTGCCTTGAATGCATTGTAGAGAAAGTACTTAACTTTGTACAGTGTTAGTCAAAAAAATCCCCCCTAGGGGACCTGACATTTTTTCATTTTTTTCACAAACGGTTGAGAATTTGTAAACGATTTTTTACACACCTATTAAACGTTCCTATCTTCGCTAGATTACAAATTTTTATTCAATTATCACCGATTTTGACGCAGTTATGCCATATTAAGCACGACTACACAGTTCACATAATATGTGCAAAATGTCCAAAACGCACCAAAACGCGCGCGTTCAGACATTTGCGTAAGTCGTTGATTGCTTTGTTGATCGTTGTCTGTGGCAAGTCACTATAAAATAAACACTTTTATAATGTCTGTCAATAAACATGTACGATATGGTATGACGTCACGAATGACGTCATTTGCTGAGTAGTTTATAATATGCCAAAAATCATAATTTTTAGATAGGCTAAGTTCATTTGCTACAAGCAAAAACGTAAAGTAGTGTCGTTTAATTGAGTCACGCGCGACAGCATGCTCAGCGCGCTATACAGGGTGGCCCAAAAATGGCCAATGAAAGAATTTTGAAAATCGGTTAATATATGACAACGGTAAAGCGTTCAACAAAAACTGTGCCGCTTTTGGGCCACTCTGTATACTATTGTTCGCCCGTTCGTCTCTCCGTCTGTCTGGTACATAGGAGGATCGGTCAAAACGGTTGAACTAAGGATTTTGAAATTTTAACCATCCCTATCCGGACTGACTTCACGGATCTGTACCTGTACTGAATTAAAGGGGAACTGGTATGTTTGTTTTAGTTTCTGGCTACGTGTGCTAGATTAAGCTGAATACTCAGCTTTCGAGTCCACGTTAAACTCTGCTATCGTGTCGTATCGTATCATTCAGTCCTGCTCGTAGCAGGGCTCCTGCGCTCTCTCTCACCCGCTGCGTTAATACCAGTATTGGCCCTGCAGTGTATTGATACAGATAGGCCTACAGATACAGATACAGAAGTTCATCCTAATACGAAGTCACATATGGGCTTTCCATTGACACCAAGATCGATGACCTTGGATGACCTTGAACTCCATAAATTTGAATTTTTAGTGAATTTCGCGGGATTTCGCAGATTTCGGACGCAACAACAGCTAAACGCATGAAGTTAGGCCAGTATTGTCAGCGACAACGTTGTAAGCACGTCGAATTGGAGCAATTGTTGGCAGACTTTCGCGTCGCGCGGGTTTGTCAGCGATAGCTGGGCTTTCTTGTTGCTACAAATGTTTTGCATCTCTAAGCCTTAGCAGCAAATTAAAATTATTTTTATGCTGACGTTTTTTGCTTCTAGTTTATTCCTGTGGTTATAAATATTAACTTTATGCTGAAATTATTTCTTCTTGATAGTTATTATTTACTATAGGCTATTTGGTTTAAGAGCATAAATTGCATATAGGCTATAGTACTTATAGGCTTGCTTGCTAATTAGGCTATACTAATCCGCTATACTGTAGCATTGTAGCCTATACCATACGCTATCTGTGGTTTAGCTAAGCGGAAGGCTAGGCAAAGTATAGGGGATGCATCCCCCAAACCCAGTCGACTTTCTTTTCTTACTAACTGATGACTTGCCGCGCGACATCATAGCAGATTGCCATAGCAACATATCGATTGATGTTGCGTCGACATATCGACATGCCGTATTATCTGTAGTCGTTCAATTTGCTGATAGGATAAGTAGTTCTTACCGATTATTAAATGTGTAGAATCCGATATGGACTTGTTGAATTCATTATAATGACGACAGTGCGTGCTCTTGAGAGGTGAAGCCGTCTCCCTGTGGGTGGTCGCCTGCGGACTTGATCGTCGTCCGATGCTGGTCGTTTGCGTCTAGCGCCGTAGACTTGATCGCCGTCGCTGAGACGTTGTATAGTGAGTGGTGGATCTGGGCAACACGGTGTCCGTTCACGCCTGCTGAGGTGCCATTCGCCCAGTGGTCGTCTACAGACCTGTCGTCGTGTTCTCGGAGTTGTCTTACCACCCAGAGTACTGTGAGTTTTTGCTGCGTATTGCGCTACAGATTGTATTGTATGAACGACAATCAGTAGAAAGGTTGAATACTGAATTGCTTGATTGCGTTGAATCGTTTGTTAAGCGAGTAGCCTACTTCATTTGTACATGTATGTAGGCTAGTGATGTTATGTATACTATGTGTATAAAGACTGTCAGCTATGTAGCCTTTATATAGATCGCATAGTTATTAGTTGGCTGTGTTTGACAGCGTGAGATCGATTCGTGTGCGAAAGTCATCACCGCTGTCTCTGACGATCGGCCCAGGACTGTTTACCAGTCTGCCAGTCTTGTGGTGGAGTCGATCGTCGTCGCCACTGTGTCAGTCGTCAACGCGGACGCTGTTGATCTGTCATCTGGTCGTCCGCTGAAGGCCACGACGCTTGGCTTGGCAGTGTCCTCGGTTACGTTTTGGGTGCGTTTGTTTGTTTTTGAACGTGTATTTCGGATTGTTTTCTTTTCATAAGTGTCCTTATTGTCCTGTGGCTGTTTGCCGACATTCATTCATTGACATTCGTTGTGTTACACTGGGTAAATTGAGTGTCGCGTGTCTGTTGTTAGTCATAGACAAACACACTCATCTGACCGGCCGTGCAGCACGTCGCCGTGGTTGTCGAGGTAGCAGACCCCGGCGTCGACGGCTTGAAGCGTTTACGACTGACTCCAAAATTATTCGACTGATTAGTCGACGCGTCGCAGTTTTTTCAACGGCGGCGGCGTGGCAGTTTTTCGACGGCGATTGCGACGCAGCAAATTTAAAAATTTTCCCGGGCTAATACCCCCGTATCTCCATCCTTGTGGGCTCCTCGGAAAAGGGTCGGAATGCTTACCCGTTGACAATCTCCTGCATTACGCCACTGCACTGACTGTCTCAGTGTCTCTTCGCTGTCATAGTCACATTACCCAGTCGACCTACAGCTCCCTGCTTAGCGGGGTCTATTTGACGCATTTTTATCCTTGAAATCCGTCATCTGGCATCTGATCTAATAAACGAACACAGTGAATGCGTCGAAGAAACTGAATATCAAATGCGACAGCGGCGGAGCGGAAAAACTTCGACGGCGGCGTAACTGGTCAGTCGACGACTTCGACTCCATGGAAATTCAACTCGACAAGTCGGCGAAATTCGACGGCGCCGGGGTCTACGAGGTGGCCAGCTCTATGCCAAACTGAACCTCAAACCTGAAAGCTACTGTCAGATTCCTGACGTTACTGCTAACAGGCGGAACTCCATAACTTGACGACTTTACACTCACTATATTTTATAATATTGTTAAACTGCGGTTTGTCAGTTTATTATTAAAGTCATATTGTAATGTATTGCGTACTTACGCAGCAACAATTATTACGCGCGACAGCATATGCTATAGCGCGTATATGCTATCGCCCGTCCGTCTGCTGTCCGTTTGTCAGACGGGTGGATCATACCAAAACGGTTGAAGATAGGATTATGAAATTTTTACCATACGGTAGCCCCATCCCTCTAGTTTTTCGAGAGCAAGTTTCATCCTGAAATTCTGGGGGGTTCCCGCAGAGCGGGGGCGTTAAATGGCAAAACTCTAGGCAAAACTCGGGGGCTACCTTAAAAACTGGGGTGCCAATCTCAACATTATCCCCTCCTAAAACTGCCACTGTGACCTTGACCCATGACCTTTACACCTCAAATTTGCTGAACTGGTTACTCTTGTCTACCGTCCCTCCGTCACGCGCCGGTATTGTGTCAAAACGAAGAAAGCTAGCGGCATGGTTTCTTCACCATCTGGTAGCCCCAAGACTCTAGTTTTCTGATGCCAAATGTCATCACCAAATTCTAAGGGGTTCCCCCGAACGGGGGCCTCGAACAAGGGTCGGTCGGAAAAATTCAGCGATTTTTCAGCTTTAAGCGTCAATATCTCGAAAACGGTAGCAGATACGGCCAAAGTTACTATTAGTGACTAATTGGAAGTCGTACATGGGCTTTCGATTGACACCAAGATCGGTGACCTTGGATGACCTTGAACTGCTGTAAGGTAAAATTTTGTCGGAATTTCTCGTGATTTCGCGACTTTGGGAGGCAACCGCGGCTAAACGAACGAAGATAGACCTATAATGTCGGCGACGGAATTGTAGCCCATTAAATGCCCTTTTCCGCGGTGTATAGATTACGTCGATATCTAATGGCGTTCCGCCTCTAGGGGGCCTCAAAGAAGGGTAGGGTGTGGAATTTCAGCGATTTTCCAGCTTTAAGCGTCAATATCTCAAAAACCGTAGCAGATACGGCCAAAGTTACTATTAGTGACTAATAGGAAGTCTACATGGGCTTTCGATTGACACCAAGATCGATGACCTTGGATGACCTTGAACTCCATAACTTTGAATTTTCAGTGAATTTCGCGGGATTTCGCAGATTTCGGACGCAACAACAGCTAAACGGATGAAGATAGGCCAGTATTGTCAGCGACAACGTTGTAAGCACGTCGAATTGGAGCAATTTTTGACAGGCTTTCGCGTCGCGCGGGTTTGTCAGCGATAGCTGGGCTTTCTTGTTGTACTTATCACTGCTGTGTGACGCGTCTATCGTCAGTCCTTTCTGAGGAACATCTGACATTCTACTTTTGCGTGCACTAGAACTAATGCTATCAGATAGGTATAATAAACGAGGATAAGCGACAAGCGATCTGTGTGTCTGTGTATCTGAATGCGAATTTTGTGCTAATGTAACCAATGACTTGAGCTTCCCTTAATTTGTCGGAATAGCGTACCATTGTAATAATGACTGGTAACCCTCTCTGTGATACGTAAAATATTGCACCGTTGTTGGTGTTGCAGCATCTTTATCAAGCTAAGGTTTTGTACCTTCATTTTTGCACGGTCGTTTGGGCGGGCCGAAAAACTAAAATGACATTGAATTCGTTGGGATCAGATCAAAATCCACTAATGCACTCCCCTATTTTACCCCCAATTTTCACTACTCTGTATGGGTGTGCTTGCCGTACACGGGCTTGTTGTTGAACCGGTAGTGTAACGCTGTATGTATGTACTTCTTTTATGTTCGGGGTGTGACGCTGTATATACTTCGGTGGGGAATCGGGGGTGATGCCGGGAGTTGTGAGCAGCTATCGTGTTGATGAAGGCGGAGCTATATAAATGAGGATGACTTGTCTGCGCAGCATTCACAATGTTCAATGCAGACTGTATAGCAAATTTTCTATCACGTGGTCTATAAAAAGTGTCTTTTCTGGGATATTACTCCCACACATTTATACCACACTCGGCGTGTTCGGAGTCGAGCGGGTTGCACTTGGTCGCCACCGATCACAAACTGCGCGCGACACCAGTGTATGACCTGACATCGATCGAAGACTCGAGAATGAGATAGCAAACACGTCGGAGGCCACCAAGAAGACCGAAGGCCGCAAGCCGAAGGCTCGTCCCCTCCTGCGGGCTGCCCACCCCTCCTTAGCTTTACAGAGTTTTACGAGTGGTTTAACGTCTGGAATTGCGACATCGACAGCAGTCGGAGATCGTTGGTGTCTTGGAGTCGTTCCGGATCGAAAGTGGTGACTGGTGTAGTAATGTAACAGTCAAAATTTAGCGCCGCGACCATTTCTACCCGAATCTACTCCATTCTCCTTCTGTTTACATAGTAACTGATGGCGAGGCGAGTGAGGCGAGCCTCTTTGTAGTGGCTATACAATATACATCTAAATTTAGGCACTTACCAATAAAAGACACACCGCTACAGTAAGTCGAGGTACAGCGTTCTACTTGTCTTACTGTGGGAGTGAGAAAATGCTACTCGTCTCCCAGTGGCGAAGTGGATGAGTCGTCTGTATAAGTGAAGAGTATACACTTTTACCCTATTATGCTAAGTATTACGATTTAGTTATAGGCCCGGCACCGACAAAATCATATTCTGTTGAGATACCTCGTTCCATACAACGTATTTCTAGTTGATTATGTTCCCAAACTAATCGCAATTTAGAGTCATCTACCACTGCCCCCACCAAGTATATACAGCGTCAACGGGAGCATGAAAGGATGCCTAATGGTGTATATACAGCATCACACAGCCCAATTTACCATACCCCCTAGACGACTAGGGAGGGGACACCCCAGACTCGAGCATCAGGCTTTCGGCGTCACGCGCTCGTTTTTGTAGTGTTAAATTCTGCTTAAGAATGCTTTGTCACAATCGCTGACCGCTTCCTGGTCGTATGGTGTTATTCAGCCGACGACCGTGGTCACGTTTACCGGACTCTTTGTGACCCGTCTACCGGTCGTGCTCTCGTGCCATACAACCGTCGACAACGTCATCACGTTTAAAGGATTCTGCGTGACTCGATTTCCGGTAGAGTGGTCGGGTAACCCAACCGTCGACCGTAGCCGTCACTTCGACTGACGTTTATCGGACGCTGCGCGACCCGTCTTCCGGTCATGTGCTCATGCCGTACAACCGTCGACAATCATCATCACGTTTACTGGACTTTTTGTGACCCGTCTGCCAGTCGTGCTCTCGTGCCATACAACCGTCGACAACGTCGTCACGTTTAACAGATTCTGTGTGACTCGTTTTCCGGTAGAATGGTCGGGTAACCCAACCGTCGACCGTAACTGTCACTTCGTTTGACGTTTACTGAACAATTCCTTACCCGCCTTCCGGACGTGTGGTCGTGTAACCCAACGGACGACCGTCGCCGTCACTTCGTCTGACGTTTACCGGACTCTTCGTGACCCGTTTGCCAGAAGTTCGGTCGTGTTATACAGCCGTCGACCGTCCTCTTCAATTTGTCTGACCTTTACCGGACTGTTCGTTACCCGTCTCCCGGTCGTGTGGTGGTTTTTCTGTGTCTCACAGTTTTTAAACAGGTCCCATGATGTCTTATACAGTATGTCCGTTGGACGTTGTGACGGACTGCTTCGGTATGCAGTACCAAAGAAATGCAATCCGCGGAAGTGGTTTCTGCGGGTTTCACGCTCTTGCGTACTGCCTGAGTGGAAGCCAGTTACAATTTGAAGATGTCATCAATGATTCTATAGCTGTATTCCGAAACATATCAGACCTTTATCGTCTGAGAACAAATTTCGGAGGGCTTTTTGACTCATCGTTGTCCATCGACGATTATGCAGCGTTCATGCACGATGCAGTGCAACGTGTGCACAGAGGTTGTCCTGTCCATAACTTAGCCTGGTGCGAGGACGGACATATCGCTGCCATGGCAGTACTTTACGATGTTGTCATCTGTTCGTACTCACTGCAAAACAAAGAGTGGCACGTGTTTAACGAGACGGGTACTCGTGGATACTGTTGTTTGCTGAGCACTCCGGGCCACTTCGATGTCCTTCACGGTATAATTCCAACCAGTGCCTTTACGCACGGCATCAGTCGTCGGAATTACGAGACATCAGACCAGGCGTGGCAGTATCTACAACGTGACTACAGTTTCCAAAATGTACACAACTTACCAGAACCATTTGCTGGTATTACTATACTTAATAGTCCAGTGGATCCGCTTGAAACGCCAGATTTGGCTGCTGCTACGACTAATCAAACAACATCAGAGAAGGAACAAGAAATGCCGGTAGTGGCTTGCAGCATTGAAGGGTGTAATTTTACCAGCACCAGCGCTGCCTCTATTAGTATGCACAAAGCTAGAGTACATAGATCCGGAAAATCGCAACATAAAAAAGCCAAGACAAGCCATAAACAACAAATGATGTCATTGAGTTGCGATTATTCCGGTTGTGGTTACAGTTGTTCAGACAGACGAGCGCTTAACATGCATAAAGTTAGATGCCACGAGCCCAGCATATCATCGACAAACAAGTCTAGAGATCACATTCCTTCACAGAATGTGCACTGTCGTATTGACTGCATGCAAGAGAATGCTGTCGATTCTGCACCAATCGCAAACACTAGCGATAACGATTGCGTTATGACTGATGTAGAAGCAGACAACATATCTGTTGCAAGTTTTCAGAGTCGTTGTTCGAGAAAAAGCGACCGGCTTGCCAAGAGGACAATACTGACCACTCAAGACTGTGAACTTCCACCGGCTAAAAAAGTCAAATATGTGTGCGATGCACGGAATTGTGGTTCAGTCCATGATACGGCCAGAGGTTTGACTGTGCATAAATCAAAGAGACATTGCAAGAGAGATCAAGCCATTGACAGTGTGAGTGTGCAGTCACTGCAGTGTGATAACGTGTCCATGATAAGTGCTGATAGCACTAACTCTGGTGCACGTAGAAGTGCACGTATTCGTTGCCAAAATGAAGTTTTCACTATAGCACATACTAAATCTAAAACTAAGGATCCTCATGTTTATTCAACTTTGACAAAAGATCAGAATGAAACTAGTACGCCAGTTGTTCCTGACACGCCAGTTTTTACTGAAGAAATTAGGAGACTGCGAGCTACAAATACTAGAAAAGATAACTTGAAAATGTCATTTTGTCAACGAATCAAACAAATGGAGAAGCAGTTTATTCCCAAGCAAACGATGAAGTCGGAAACAGATCCGTTGTACGAGAAACTTAAAGCGCACCATGACGCGTTATTGATATCAGTTTCAAATACAACAACAGAAAAGTTGTCTTCAGAAGTCGCCGACGTCCTATTAAATCCTACTATTATTGACGACAGTGATAGAAAGTATACTTGGACGAGCGATGACGAAAACAGACTGAACGACCTAAACAAAACGTGCAAGTCACTTAAACCAAGAACAGAGTGGACGTGGGCGGCTGCAGACAACACTGAGCAAGGGAAATACAATGACAAACGGATGCAGCTGTGCATAACTGAGGAATGCAAGTGGAGACTGGTGGAGTGCGAGAGCTGCGGGTCAACTGGTCTATTAGTAGGCGAGCAGATCGATTCA
>Ga0209787_1000152_pt1 | contig 11149 bp, 16 predicted proteins | sample WorMetLIZISLAND2_2_FD_187414 | JGI IMG/M metagenome (GOLD analysis project Ga0209787, IMG submission 187414) | Marine gutless worms symbiont microbial communities from Max Planck institute for Marine Microbiology, Germany - Olavius loisae LIZARD... ... | reverse complement strand
GACCCTGCTGTCCCGCAAGCCGGCCTCCACGGCCTCCACCCGAGCGAAGCGTGTCTCGAATCGCACAGGTCCTCCATATTACCCTGCTTGATGGCTTCGGCTACCTCATAGGTCTCTTCACTAGGGTATAGGACAGGATGGTGCAGAAGCTCCGCTTCAAGCCCTAGGGATAACCCTAGGGTACAGGTCCCGTTCGTCGCGGGAATGCCGTTGCTGGCTTTCAGAACTGTCCCGTCCGCAGTAGAACCAGGGTACAGGCGTGCTCATAAGGGATGTGGGCGTCCTTCAGGGCAAGCTTGAGGGCGTGCGACTCGGTTCCCGGATTCAGGGTTACCCGTCCCGGCTCCAAATCGAAGATGTCCTTGATCATCGCCTTAATGCGCGCGGGCTCTACATACAGGGTGAGGGTATGCACTGGCCCTTGGATCCGGCGCAGGTCATCGACCACCGGGACCTGGTCGATACGGCTCACCTTCGGATGCACAGGAATCACGTCGTAGCCACGGTCATGCAGCAGCTTCACCGCCTGATAGGAGTAACGGGTCGGTTTCGGGCTCGCGCCCAGGACGACCACGGTCTGCTCTTGCGGCTTCAAGCGGTTCCCGTGTTGTAAGACTTCGGCTTCCATCGGTCGGTAGATGGTTGCATCGGCTCAGGCGGGCATTCTATCGCCTGCGTTTCCAACGCAAAACTCGTTCACGCTGTAACCCGATAAAGAACCTTTCTCTGAAAACCGGTAGCCAGCGACCGCAGTCCGGAAACAATGCATTATCCCCTGTCGGGCTTGACTCGGACCAGCTGTCACCACATACTTTTCGGATGCGCGCCCGTAGCTCAGTTGGATAGAGTACCTGGCTACGAACCAGGTGGTCGGGAGTTCGAATCTCTCCGGGCGCGCCATATAGAACAAAGGTTTAGCGTTTTATCGTAGCTTAAGCCTTTATCATTGGAATGTTTTCCGCTTCCTGCACCCACGCTGCACCCACATTTCTATCCGCTGCTTTCTTCAAATCCAGTCTTCAATTGACTCACCCAACAGGTTCAGCCGCGCTGCCATTCCTGCAAGTGAAACCTGCGAAGGCATCGTGCTGCGCGGTCAGCCGCTCGAAGGTGTTCCAGTGCATCCCCTTGGGTTTTTCGCCAGGGCCGTTGAGACAGCCCGACTCCCAGCCCAACTTATCGGAGTTTGTTTCGCTTGCCGCGCCACCCGATTATAGTTGGTTTCCCGCTGGCTGGGATAGGCCAATTGGTAACAGTGACGACAGGCGGAGATGCCGCCACCGTAGAGGATTGCCACCCGCCGACCGCAACCCGGGCAGGGCAAAGGAACCAGGAGCGTTTCCCGCCAACTTCCAGTCTTCGCCGTTGCTCCGGTGGCAGTCGGTGAGGATCACCCGGCCCAGTTCGGTGCGCACGCGAATGTGAAGATACCACCTCGCCATAGCATGACCATTGCCAGCCGAAGGATTGGTGCGGGGCGAGCCAGCCATCCCGGTTCCAGCGCTGCACGTCGATAGAGCGGTAATCGTCGGCAGAATTCTTCGCGCCCCAGTACCAATGTCGTCCGCTACCCATACCGTTTGTGTTCGCCTCCAGATTATTTAACCGATGACCATCGGGTGGTCGATTTGCTTGAAGTGGATACATTCGCCGCAGGTAACTGGGTGATTGACGGTGACTGATTCCGGCACTTCCTCTGACCATTTCAGAAGATACCGGCGGACTTCCTGGTCATTACGGCACTTGTTCACTATCTCGGCGATGATTGCCGGGTCGGATCCTTCAATATGCGCCAGCCATGCCCGGATGTTCGATGCTTCGTCCGGTGTCAGTTTAGGGGTAATTCCGGCTTCCTTACGACAGCGACTGGTGCGACAGTTTTCGGGGCATCTAGTTGATATGTTGCAGATGTCGCTATCATAGCGACAGTGAGTCCGCCCTTTTTATCAATGCGGATAAGGGTCATTCCTGACCGCATCCGGGGACAAGAGAGAGCAGAATGATCAGCACGAGAGGTTTGCAAACAGCCTTGCTGGCACTGGCTGTCCTGGCATTCGTTGTTGTGCCGGCGACGACGGCTGCCGAAAGCGAGGCGAAGTGTACGACGCTCAGAAATCTGGCGCTGGATGACGGCTTCGTCAGCAGTGCGACTATAGTCCCTGCTGCCGATGATGCGCCGGCGTATTGTCGGGTGCGGGCTACCGCGCTACCCGCGATCTCCATCGAAGTGCGGTTACCGGTCGAGGGATGGAACGGCAAGCTCTATCAAGTGGGGTGCGGTGGCTTTTGCGGGATCCTCCCCGAACGCGCGGACAAGGCCAAGCATTTCGTCAACGCGATGACCCCGGGTCTCAGAAGGGGCTATGCGGGTGCCACGTCGGACAGCGGCCATCACGGCCTCAGTGTGATTGATGCCAGTTGGGCCGATCACAACCCGCATGCCGAGCGCGACTGGGGTTGGCGCTCAATTGGTGAGACCAACCGGGTCGCCGTTGCCCTCATCGCCACCTATTACGGTACGGGTCTCAAGGAAGCCTTTTTTCAGGGATGTTCGACCGGCGGTCGCCTAGCGCACATGGCTGCGATCAAATATCCAAAGATGTTCTCTGGCATCATCTCAGGCGCACCAGCAATGGATTACACGGGTCTCGTGGCAACCCAGATGGCCTGGATCTCACAGGCCAATACCGGATCGGACGGGGAGGTGATCCTCAAACCCGGCAAGGACAGCCTCATCGGCGACGAGGTGATGCGCCAGTGCGACGGTGTGGATGGAATGGCCGATGGCGTGATTGCTGACCCTCGGGCCTGCCAAGTTGACCTGACGACGCTACAATGCAGGGCTGGGGCAGTTGGCGACAGCTGCCTCACTCCCGCGGAAATGGGGGTGATCTCTAAGTGGCGACAGGGCGCGCAAAACTCCAAGGGCGAGGTACTCTACCCTGCTGGGATCCCGGAGGGGTCGGAGCGTTTCTGGTGGCTGTGGCTCACCGGCAAGCCGGAGGGTGGCGGAAAACTCGCGCCGCTCTTCCATAGAAACTTCACAGCCTATATGGTATTCCCGGAAGATCCTGGGGCTGCCTATTCAGTTATGGATTTCGATTTCGACAGGGATCCGCCGCGCCTTGCAACCATGACGGAAGTCTACAATTCGGACCGTCCGCAGTTGGATGCGTTTCGTGATGCGGGCGGCAGAATGATCGTCTGGCACGGGTGGGCCGATGCGATCGTGCCGCCGATGAAGACCGTCGATTGGTACGATAAGCTTGCCGCAAATCTGGGCGGGACCGACAAAGTGGATGAATTCGTCCGACTTTTCATGATTCCCGGGATGGATCACTGCGGGCTCCTGAAGGGTGCCAACGACGTTGATCAGTTCAGCATTGATCCGATTACGGCGCTGGAAAACTGGGTCGAGAACGGCGTCGCACCATCCTCGATCATGAAGAAGGATACTACCGAAAAATATTATTAAGCTACTGAATCTAAATTAGGAAAATGTCCTGTCATCCGACCATGGCTTCCAGCTCGCCCTTGGCGCAGTGGCCGAGGCGCGGGTGGTCGATGTGCTCGAAGTGGATATAGCCACCGCAGGTCGTTGGGTGATTGATGGTGATTGCTTCAGGCACTTCCTCTGGCCGTCCCAAAAAGTACTGCTGGGCTTCCAGGTCATTGCGGCACTTGTCCAGCCACCTCGGCGATGATGGCTGGGTCGGGTTCTTCAATGTGCGCCAGTCAAGCCTAGATGTTCGATTCTTCTTCCGGTGACAGTTCAGGGAGGGGTTCCGGCTGCTTTGTAGCTGCTACAGTTACCGGCTGATCGGTTTCTCGTGTCACAACTGTAGCAATAGTAGCAGCCATACAGTCGGCAAGTCCGCCTTTTTCGATCAATGCGAGAAAGGGTCATTGCCCGTCCCCTTTCAGCAACGCCGGGTTGATATGAATCTCCTTGCGCTTGCCGTCTTGAACCAGTTGTACCCTGCCTGCTTCTATCAATGCATCCAGGGCAAAATCCAGCGCGGTTCTCTCGCGCAGGCGTCCCGGTGTCACATTCTGTTGCACCTCCCAGCAGGAAACGATGGTTGTCTTCTCCCTGCGGCAGTAGTCGAGCAACCAGCTCTCCAGCCTTGCCGCATCGGCCTGTTCTTTTGGTAACGCCAGTTCGCCGTAGAAACAGTGGGCTTCGTGGAGATGCTAGACGGCGATTCTGGCCGCGTTATCGGCGGTCTTGCTGGCCACGTCGCGCACATCGTAGAGTTCACCGCCGGACCGCAGCTCGCTTTCGATGGCGTCGTGAAAGGCTACCCAGGCTGCCCCGGTATCGGTTGCAAGGGGGAAGGACAGGGCGGTGTCAGCACGCGGGCGAGTACCCCGCGAGCGCCCGCTTGTCCGGTCGAAGAAACTGCGCAGGGTGGTTTCCTGGACCTGGGCAGACGTTCCCGACTTGGCAAGCTGGCGGATTTTTTCCTTGATGCTGCCAGTGGTAGGGCCGCCAGGGCGCTGGCGGCTACCAGCGGTACCGGCCCCGCCTTGGTGGGAAGGCGCGGACCTCCTCGACAACGGCCCGTAGCCTGTCGGGCAGCACGGCAGCACATCCAGGGGATAGGGTTCAGGGTCAATCCTGGCCGTTAGGGGAAGCGGATCGGGCCAGCCATCATTATCAGCCTGGTCTAGTGTCGTGGCTTGACGGATAGTCCTGGCGACCGCCTCAAGCCTGAGCAGCGCGGCCATATTATTGAAGTCGGTCACGCCCTTGGGGCGCTGCGCTCCGCCTCGGCCTGTTGCTTTGCGGCCTCTATTCGGCGGGCAAAGGCGACTCGTTCAGCCCGCGAAGAGGGCTTATTCCGTTTCGCCTGCCAGGTCTCGGAAAGGCCGGAAGACCAGTCACCGAAACACCCGTCCAAGCCGTCCTCGAACAGCGTGCACCAACCGGGCGGTATTGCCGTTGCGTTTACCTGTGCTGGGGAAGCGGTACAGCTTGCCAGGCTCAATCACAGCAGGCGGTTCCAGACCATCGGCCTGGATCGCATCGCAGAACTGGGAGAGCGCATCATTCATCGCGTAGCCCTCCCCACAAAGCCAGTGTAACAATGCAGCCTTTAACGCAAGGACCAAGGCCGGTAAAATCCGAAGTTTTTTTAGAAGTCTTCGGGGTCGCCTGGTAGCCGCCAGCGCGGCCGCTAAGCGATACGGCTTTCGGAAAGCGGCCTTCGGAAATACGCAGATAGATCGTGCTACGGGAAAGTCCGGTACGGGCCTTGACGGCGGGAAGTCTCAGGATTGCGGTAGCCATGTGTGCGCCTCCAATTAGGCGTTGTTGAACACGGTTACCGATTGTTATGCCCCGAAAGAGTGCTGCGAATGCACGCTGCCCCGCATCGGCTAGGTGGACGGCATTGGATCCGGGGTGTTTATCAGGGCTTTGCGGGCGGTGGGGTAGGACATATCCAGTGCCGCGTATTCTTCCTCGGCGCAACAGTCTCGGGAGGAATATTTACCGGTGGCCCAGATGCCGCGTATCTGCTGTTGTTTGTCACGGCTGCCACCGGACTGATCGTGCCAGGCATTGGCTGCGTTCCGGGCGGCTTGGCTGCGCCATTCCGGTGAACCAAGCTCTAGAGTCCGCTGGTTCCATCTCTCTGCGGCTTACCTTTCATGCCAAGTGCGCTGGTGGTCCATTGAGCAAGCTGGCTCTGGGTTAATTGCCATTGTTGCAATCGCGCCGGTTGAATTTTCACCGTTTCCATTTCCAGACGTTGATCGCAGGCTATATACGCCCTTGCGGGCATCCCGTTTGCCGCCGGGAGCACCTTTGCCACGGGCATATAACAAGTTTCCTCACAGCCGGGGCAAATAACCGCTGTCGCTGGTGGTGAGGGAACAATCCATCCAGCGTTCGCCAGAATCTCAACTGCTCCCGTTGGCCATCGCCGAACTTGATCCCAGGCAAGCAAACTGAATCAATTCTTGGAGGACTTTTTCCAGCGTCATGCGGTGCTATCTTTCTCGGTGGTTACCTGTTTGGTTTCTTCAATCCCCGAATGGGCAAGCATTTCAAGAATGATTTGATCTTGCCCATGGTGACGCAGATTGCACCAGTTCGGATAGTTGATCTTGAATTTGCGGTCCCTGGTGCGTGTGCCGGGCGTCGGAGTGTGGAAAGTAACGATGATTCCCGCCTGGGTGATATTGAATGGCGGTGGTTTGAGCTTATCCATCAAGTTAAATATCGCCTTTGGATTGTATTTCGGGTCGGCTTCCAATGTGGCACGCTGCTTTCCACCACCTAACAGGGAAAAGCGCAAGAGCCGGATGGCGACCGCCTCGCCACCGCTCTCCGACGGATACCGAAATACAAAATCCCTGTCCGCCAACGCACTCAGGTTGTCAATCAGATCGTCACCAGCGAATTCCTCCAATTCCTCCAATTCCTCCAATTCAAGGATTCGGTCCGCGAATAGTTGTTGCAGGTCGGTGACATACTTGGTGTTGCGGGGCGCGTAGATGTCCAGCGACCCTTCCGACTGGGTATATACGAAGATGATTTCAAAGGTGGGAGTACGAACGCGAGGGTTGAAAACCGTGCTTTCAAATTCCAATTCCGACTTACCGAAGTCCGACAGGTAGGCAAAGAAATATTCCTTCTCATGGCGTCGGAACACATCGACCTTGCAATGGCGGACCCGACCTTCCCTTCGCTCTGAAATACCGGATGAGCGCTTTTCCCAGACATGATCTACATCTGCCAGGAGCGGCAGAGCTTCTCGTGCCGTTGGCCGTGTTGCGCTCCGATCTGCAAGAGGACGAACCACTCTCAGATGCTCTGTCCCGATTAGCGCGGACCTTCAAGGTCAGCACGTTGGTCATTCTGCGGCGTCTACTTGATGTGGACTGGCTTACTCGTGAGCGCTTTGACACTGCCTGGGCGCAAGAGATCGAATGTCTGCGGGCTCCCGTCCAGGACAGCTGCAGCGGCGGCAATTTCTATCACACAATACTGGCACGCGTGAGCTGCCGGTTGCCCATGCGCTTGTCGTGAGCACGCTCGAAGGGCAAACGCTTTATCAGACGCCTTTCGGATGCTTGGTGTCTCCAGTACCGAGAACTTCAATAAGCTCGGGCGCAAAGTTGGGGTGATAAAATGACCGATTATCTCCTCGATACAAACGTCCTCATCAAGGCCAAGAACAGGTACCACGGCTTCGATTTCTGCCTCGCCTTTTGGGATTGGCTGGTCGAGAAAAACCACGCAGGAAAAGTTGCGAGCATTAAGGAAGTTGCTGAAGAGCTTAATAAGGGAGAAGACGATCCCACGGATTGGGCCGGATTGGGCCGAGGCACGTGGCGACGACTTCTTTCTGAAGCCGGATGATGCAGTAGTATCCAAGCTTCGCACCGTCAGCGATTGGGTGAGCGTCAATGGATACCAGCCAGGCACCGTCGCAACCTTTCTACAGGTCGCCGACTGCTGGCTTTTCACGCATGCGCTCGCTCACAATTGCACTGTTGTCATGCATGAAGTGCGTGCCGACACCATTTAAAAAATCAAGATTCCAAATGCCTGTGATAATTTCGGCATCCGCTGTGTGAACCCTTTCGAGATGCTCCGCCGTGAACAGGCGAGGTTCGTCTTGGGGCCAAGCAGAGAGGTCGCCTGATGGCTGATTTCACCGAAAGCCATGTTGAGGACGCCGCTCTCGAATGGCTCGCCGAGCTCGGCCACTCCGTACTGCACGGGCCGGACATTGTACCGGATGGCCCTGCATCCGAGCGCGTCAGCTACGACCAGGTGTTGCTGACCGAACGCCTCGCGGAAGCGCTCGGACGCTTCAACCCGCACCTGCCCGCCGAGATGCTGGAGGAGGCGCTGCGCAAGGTGCAGCAGACCGAGACCCACTCGCTCATTGAGGAGAACCGCTGCCTGCACTGTTACCTGATTGGGGGCGTGCCCAGTCGAGGGTGCCCGAGAAGACGGCAGCATCAGCAGGGATGTCGCCTGGCTGATCGACTTCGCAGACGTGGATGCCAACGACTGGCTGGCCGTGAATCAGTACACGGTCATCGAGGGGCAGAGGAACTGCCGCCCCGACGTGGTGTTGTTCGTCAACGGGCTTCCCTTGGCCGTGGTCGAGTTGAAAAACCACGGCGACGAGAACGCTACCCTCGGAGGTTCTTTCAACCAGCCCCAAGCCTACAAGGAGCAGATACCGTTCCTGTTCCGCACGAACGCGGGCACTTGTGACCTCAGACGGACTGCTGCAGGCGCGCTTAGGTTCCCTGACCGCTCACTTCGAACGGTTCATGCCCCTGACGCACCGTGGACGGGTCCGCCGTCGCGCCGAGGGGCGAACCGGAGCTCGGCACTGTCATCAAGGGCGTGTTCGAGAAGTCCCGGTTCCTGGCCCTGATCCGGGGGTTCACCGTGTTCGGGGATACTGGATCCGGCCTCGTCAAGATCGTGGCCGGGTATCACCAGTTCCAGGCCTTGCGCCACGCGGTCGAGAGCACGCTCGCCACTGTACACCCCGAGGGTGACCGCCGCATCGGCTCATCTGGCACACCCAGGGTTCCGGCAAGAGCCTGCTCATGGCCTTCTATGCCGGGCAGATTATCGCCCATCCAGCCATGAATCCTCCGGCAGACCCCGCAGCAGACCGACAGCCGCGAGGGTTTACAGCAGGTCCTGATTCGCCCATCCGGCGGCGCGGTCTTCACGACGATTCAGAAATTTGCGACCGGGCGCGCCAGGACCGACTACCCGATCCTGACTGACCGGCGGAACATCATCGTGATCGCCGACGAAGCGCACCGCAGCCAGTACGGCTTCCGGGCCAGGGTCGATCGTAAAACCGGCGAGATTTCCTACGGTTTCGCCAAGTACCTTCGCGATGCCCTGCCAAACGCCTCCTTTATCGGTTTCACCGGAACACCACTTGACGAAGATCTCCGTCCAATGATCGACAATGAAATTGCCGAGTTGACGGAAGACGAGGCGCAGGATGAACAGGAGCACCTCAAGCGTGAATGATCGAACATCGATGCGGTTGTCGGTACCCAGAACCGCCTCCAGATAGTCGCAGAGGACCTTGTCCAGCATTTTGAGAACAGGGTCCAGGGGATGGCAACAGCATAGTATCTAGGAGATCCTGACCAATACCATCCAAGCTACACCCCCTGGTGAGGAGTGCCGTTTCTCTATGTGGTGATCCTCGACGAGGCCCACCGGGGGTGCACAACGGCAAGGCGGCGGACAATCCTGCAACGGTTCCTGCTGGGCAACTCGGAGGATGGCTTGTGCCGAATGCCGTTGGTGATCGGGGTCTCCGCCACGCCGCGCTGGTTCGAGGAATTGCTGTTGGGCACCAAGCACACGGTGCACAAGGTCTATCTTGATTAAGGTATCGGGGCTAAGAAGGTGCGGGAATCGGGGCGGTTCAAGGGTCACATACCTGATCCATTCAGAAGCGTTGGGTGGACTACTGCCGAAAACAGGTGAAACATTAGGCTATTCGATCCTGTTTGCGCAGGTGGAAGACAGCACCGACAAGCTGCCGACCAAGACCGATTGGGATGCAGAGGTCAATTTTTCCTTACGGTAGCATCTTCGTCTCGGAAACCTGGATGGTCAAATGATTCCAGGATTTCGAAGCAAAAAGCCCACAGCCTTATGAGAGGGTAAAAATGGGAGTATGAACTGGTCGGGATGAGAGGATTCGAACCTCCGGCCCCTACGCCCCGAACGTAGTGCTCTACCAGACTGAGCTACACCCCGCTCGATTTAGGTCGGGCATTGACATTTAGACCGAAAACGCTTCTGAACCATCAAGTTAGACTTTCCAGTCATTCGTCGGATTGTCTGTAGAATCAACGCAGTAATCGTGAATGTCAACAGGACCTAGTAGGTACGCGCAACGGTGAAATCCGCCAGCTTCTCCAACGCCGTGCGTTGGACCGACTCGGGGAGCATCTCAGCCGATTCCTTGGCCAACTGTGCGTATCGGCGTGCAACCCAGATAGTGTAGTCGATGGCCTGTGCTGATTCAATCGCCTCGGCAACCGCATCGATTTGATCTCGCCCGCCACTCTCGACGGCTTGGCGCAGGAGCTTGCGTTCCTGTTCGGTACCTACCTCTATCGCCCGGATGATCGGGAGTGTGGGCTTGCCTTCAGCCAGATCATCGCCCAGATTCTTGCCTAACCGGGCATCGTCGGTACGATAGTCGAGGGCGTCATCCACCAGCTGAAAGGCGATTCCGAGCTGGAACCCGTATTGGGCGGCAGCGAACTCCATTTCCTCCGGGGCTTGGGCGAGTATCGCACCTAGGCGAGTACCGGCCTCGAACAGGGTCGCGGTCTTGCGCTTGATGACTTCCAGGTAACGCGCCTCGGTGGTGTCCGGGTCGTTGCGGTTGAGTAGCTGCAATACCTCGCCTTCGGCGATGCGGTTGGTGGCGCGAGAGAGGACATCCATTACCCGCATATTGTCCAGGTCCACCATCATCTCGAAGGCTCGCGAATAGAGGAAATCACCAACCAGGACACTCGCCTCGTTGCCCCACACCGAGTTGATGGTTTCCCGGCTACGGCGCAGTTCTGACCCGTCGACGACATCGTCGTGGAGGAGAGTGGCGGTGTGGATAAACTCCACCACGCCGGCAAGCCCAGTGTGCCGGTCACCCTGATAGCCGCAAGCACGAGCCACCAGGAGCACACTGAGTGGGCGCAGTCGCTTACCGCCACTCTCGATGATATAGTGACCGATTTGGTCGATGAGGGTCACATCGGACTTGAGTCGCCGCAAGATCAAACGGTCGACGACCTGCATGTCCTCAGCGACGGGAGCGCGAATCTCCGAGAAGTCCATACTGACGTGAAAGCCACTATTAAATATCAGCACCGATTGATGCTAGAGGCGGGGCAAGAGGCTGTCAAGCCGGTAATCCTTAGTGTGTGACCTCCGGAACAGGCCCTCTAGGGTTTCGTGGATTGCCCTCGTTTACCTTAAGTTTAGCCTGAACATCTGGTAGTGCGTCAGTTTGAATTTTCACGCAGCTTTTTTCTTCGAAATGATAAGTGGTTATGGACTTAGATGGCTGTATCGTAATGTAGTGTAGTGTAATAATTAGGGAATTATATACATGACTAGCTC
>Ga0209787_1000149_pt1 | contig 11241 bp, 7 predicted proteins | sample WorMetLIZISLAND2_2_FD_187414 | JGI IMG/M metagenome (GOLD analysis project Ga0209787, IMG submission 187414) | Marine gutless worms symbiont microbial communities from Max Planck institute for Marine Microbiology, Germany - Olavius loisae LIZARD... ... | reverse complement strand
CCCTTTCCCCTTCCCCTTCCCCTCCCTTAGAAGTAGGACCCATAAATCCAGCTAGGGGGTCTGGGGAGCGCTGTAAGCTGCCCAGCGGGGTTTGAGACGAAGACCCTGAAAAAATCGATTTTGTCGCATTTTAACCTTAAAATATGACATCTGGTGGGATCGATTTTTATTTTAGTCCGTAAAAGCTAACGAGTACACACACACACAACATTGAATAGGCCTAGTAGGCTACCATTGGCATCGTCAAATATGGTCTATCATTATTCATTTAGGCCTAGCTGTTCGTACGTTGCTCGATACGCAGGCTGACAGGCCGTCGAGGCGCACTGCCCTTGTTGCTGCCGAACTCAACAGATACAGTATTGACATAGCAGCACTCAGCGAGACCAGGCTGGCTGATGAGGGCTCTTTGACTGAGGTTGGAGAAGGCTACACTTTCTTCTGGAAAGGTCTTCCGGAATCATCTCCCCGCATTCACGGTGTTGGTTTCGCGATACGCTCCACACTGCTGTGTCGAATACCTGAGACACCAGTAGCCGTCAGTGAAAGGCTCATGACACTGCGCATCCCACTGATCAAAGACCGATTTATGACACTCATTAGCGCTTACGCTCCCACTCTCGTCTCCGAAGACTCCGCAAAAGACCGTTTCTATGACGACCTTCACGCTGTTCTTAGGTCCGTTCCTCGCAGTGACAAGCTCTTCCTTCTGGGAGACTTCAATGCCAGAGTAGGCGCGGACTCCGAATTGTGGGGAGATATCATTGGACAGCATGGCATCGGTAACATCAATAGCAATGGTCTTCGCCTGCTAAACACATGTTCTCAATTTGATTTGATCATCACCAACACAGTCTTTCAGCAAAGGAATCAGTTGAAAGCCACGTGGATGCATCCCAGATCCAAGCACTGGCACCTCCTGGACTACGTCATTGTTCGTCGCTCTGATCGGCGTGATGTACACCTTACCAGAGTCATGCGCGGTGCTGAATGCTGGACCGATCACAGATTGGTTAGGTCAACAGTGCGTCTGGAAATCCGTCCTCCAGTCAGGAAGCACAAGCCCAAGAAGAAATTAAATGTCAAGGCGTGTCAAGACCCTTCCTCGCAGCTTGCACTTCAGCAGGTAATAGCGGATAAACTATCGTGTATCCCGGACACTGATCCCGCAGCTGTCAAGGACACTCCTTCTCTTACCGCTGACTGGACCCTCATCTGCGATAGTCTCAAGGAAGCCTCAGCTGAGACTATAGGATTCACCAACAGAAAGCATCAGGACTGGTTTGATGATAACAGTCAACAAATCCGAGATCTGCTTCAGGCCAAGAACGACGCTCATGCAGCTAAGTTGCGCAATCCAACCTCATCAACTCTCCACAATAACTGGAAGGAGCTGCGTAGCAAGGCTCAGAGGGAGCTCCGGCAGATGGAGAATAAATGGTGGATAGAGAGAACTCGGAAATCCAGCAGTACGCCGATGCCAATGAAGTCCAAAAATTCTATCAGGCAATCAAAGCCGTCCATGGGCCTGTGCAGAACGTGATGCACCCAGTGAAGTCAAAAGATGGGAGCACCGTCATCAAAGACCAGCAAGGCATACTCTCACGCTGGGCAGAACACCTCAGTGAACTACTCAACTGTATGAATCCACATGACCCGAACTTCACTGATCAGCTTCCTCAACTTCCAACGATACCTGACCTCGATCTCACACCATCCTTGCATGAAGTCAGCATTGCTGTGTGCGGTCTCAAGAATAACAAAGCATCCGGTCCGGACGATATACCAGCAGAAGTGCTGAAGTTTGGCGGACACGCTCTACTGCATCGGCTACATCGCTTCATCTCCTGTGTATGGAACTCCCAGCAGCTGCCGCAGCAGTGGAAGGACGCGAACATCATCACCATCTACAAGCGTAAAGGGGATCGCGCAGAATGTGGTAACAGCAGAGGTATCTCTCTCCTCTCGGCCGCTGGCAAAGTCTTAGCCCGCGTGATGCTTCGGCGACTTCTCACCCACGTGGTTGACATTGTTGTCCCAGAGTCACAATGTGGTTTCCGACGACAGCGGAGCACAATAGACATGATCTTTGTCGCCCGGCTACTGCAGGAGAAATGTCGCGAGCAACACCGCAGCCTATTCTTCGCATTCATCGACCTTACAAAGGCCTTTGACACTGTGAACAGATCATTGCTTTGGGACGTTCTCAGTAAATTTGGCTGTCCACCCCAGTTCTTAGCAGTTCTCCGAGAATTTCATGACGGGATGACTGCCAAGGTGGTGATGAACGGACTCGAGTCTGACCCTTTCATGGTCAACATTGGCGTCAAACAGGGCTGCGTTCTGGCACCAGTTATCTTCAATCTATTTCTGGTAGCAATCACTCTCGCCTTCCGGCATGGAGTCACAATGGAGGACGCCGTTGGAATCAATTACCGCCTCGATGGCAATCTGTTCAACGTCCGCAGACTCCAAGCAAAGACAAAGACGAACTCTGAGCATGTGTTTGAACTCCAGTATGCAGACGATGCTGCCCTTCCCAGTCATAGTGCTGAAGGTCTTCAGCGGAACCTAGACAACATAAGTGCAACGTACAAAAGCGCGGGTCTCCTCGTCAACGTAAAGAAAACAGAAGTGATGACCCAGCCTGCGCAGCGTGGAGCTCACTCTGCACATCCTGTCTTTTCGGTAAATAATGTTCCGCTAACAAATGTCGAGCACTTCACATATCTGGGCAGTGTTCTGTCAGCTGATTGTGACATCACACATGAAGTCCAACAGAGGATAAAGTCGGCTTCAGCTGCTTTCGGTCGTCTCTCGAGCCGAGTCTTCTTCAACCACAATCTAACAATAGACACTAAAGTCGCAGTCTATAAAGCCATGTGCATTTCAATTCTACTTTATGGCAGTGAATCATGGACGCTATACAGGCATCATTTCAAGGCACTTGAGGCATACCATGTCAAATGTCTTCAGGCAATCCTGGGTGTTCGTTGGTGGCACAAAGTGACACACTCCGACCTGCGTCGCAGAGCGAAAGTTCAATCTATGGAATGTATGGTCATGCAGCACCAGCTACGCTGGGTTGGACATGTCATCAGAATGTCACCAAACCGTTTGCCTCGACGCCTTCTCTACTCTGAGCTTCAGGAAGGTCGTCGCTCCCGTGGTGGCCAGATGAAACGTTTTTCCGACAACGTCAAGCTACTGCTGAAGAAATGCCAGATACCGCCCAGTCAGCTCGAGGCACTCGCCGCTGATAGACTTGTGTGGCGTGACGTCTGTAAAGATGGTCTCGCCACATTCTCTATCAACTACGATCAGGAGGCAGAAGCTCGCCGGCTTCGTCGCCACACCATCTCCTCGCCGCCGACAGCCGGCCCACGCTGCCACATCTGCGACCGAATCTGTGCCTCAGATTTCGGACTGCGCAGTCATCTACGCATCCACAATCGTCCATCATCAACTAGCTAGCACAGCGTCATCGTCGACCTCGACGGACTCCTACAAGCAAGCAAGCAAGGCCTAGCTGTTATTTCCTCCGAAACACGAGAAATGTCGCGAAATTCAAAGAATATGACCTTACGGCAATTCAAGGTCGTCCAAGGTCATCGATCTTGGTGTCAATGGAAAGCCCATATGTGACTTCCTATTAGTCATTAATTGTAACTTTAGCCGTATCTGCTACCGTTTTCGAGCTATTCACGCTTAAAGATAGAAAACTGCTGATTTTACCCACCCCTCCCTTGTTTGACGGCTCCGCTCGGGGGAACCCGTTGGAATTTCTGGATGAAACTTACCCCGCAAAAACTCGAGGGATGAGGCTACCGTATGGTGAAAATTTCATACTTCTAACTTCGACGGTTTTTCTATGATCTGCATGACAGATGGACGGACGAACAAGTGATATCATATACGCGCTATTGCATAATTTATAATGCTGTCTCGCGTAAAAATGTGAGAATAGCGCGTGTATGAAGGCCCCTAGCGAAGAAATCTACTGAAATTCAACTGCATAATCGTTCTTAGCGCGCGCGAGCGTATGCAGAGCGCGATATTATGCTTTCGTCCGTCTGTCTTTCCGTCTGTCTGTCAGACGGGTGTATCAGTCAAAAACGGTCGAAGTTAGGATTACGCAATTTTCACCTTAAAGTCGCCGCATCCCTCTAGTTTTGTGGGAAAAATTTCAAGTTTTCAACCAGATAGTTTGACGAGTTCCCCTAAGCGGAGGCGTCAAACAAGCGTGAGTATGGAAAACAAGCTATCTGTAATGTGTCAATAACTCCAACAAGAAAGCTGTGCTATCGCAAAGATGACCGAGCGATGCGCGCTATATAAGTAGATCGTGAGCCGTTGCAGAGATATGGTTATTCGAAATTATCCAATTTATTCGAATCGAAAATAGCGCCATTAGATCCGCCGTCCCCGAAAACCCCATCCTAAAAAATATGAAGTGGATCGGACGACTGGTCGCGGAGATATCGCCACTTGAAATTTTTCCAACATGGCGGTGGCCGCCATCTTGGATTTGTTCGAATCGTAAATAGCGCCGTTCGATCCGCTGTAAACCGAAAACCCTACCCTAGAACCAAACATGAAGTGGATCGGATCACCCGTTGCAGAGATATGGCCATCCATTCGCGTATGTTGGGGGCATATGGAACCCCCATTTTGGGGGAAGGGGAACTGGGGAAGTCGTAGGGGGTCAGCGATGGCACCATTAGAAAGAGCGATGGCAGTTTCCTATAGGCTCTCCATTGTAACCGTTGCGCTGTCTGTAACCATTCGGCCGCAATTTGCGATCGAATGTCTTCGACGCTCAAATCAACCGGGGCGGGGGGTGGGCCACTTTGGGCCCAAATTTAGGGTAGTTCCCATTGGAGCAGACCTGTCAAGTTCGGGTTTCAAAGAGCGAACATCCCAGGCTAACTAACCGTGAAATTATTTTCGAAGAATTTCAACCTATGTGATCACAATCCACTAACGTTACAGACAGACAGACAGACAGACGACATGCGATCGCAATACCGCGCTTTGCACTAAAGTGCATCGCGCGGTAAAAAGTACAAGATATCTCGCCCGTAGTTCCAATACATCATAAGTTCGAATTTTCTCATAATTTCGTGTGATTTCACAGATTTAGGAGGTATTAACGGCTAAACGAACGAAGATAGACCGGCACTGTCAGCGACAGAATTATAGCCCACTAAATGTACTTTTGTCAACGAAATAATAGGCCTAGATTATGTACGTTGACGTTGCTGGTGCTGGGTGATCATCTGCTATGGGTCTACAATAAGAATATAGTGGGCAATAATGGCGATTTTCAAGCAAAAATATCTCGTAAACAAGTAATACGGCCATGGTTACTACCAACATTAGGAAATCGCACATTGAATTGATTTGCTGTAGACTTTGTCGCCAGGGACCTCATATGGGCCTACGCACTGCTGTCGCGCGTTTATGGTCCAAAACTAAACTGGGGCCACAAGAAAAGTTTACTAAATATTTCACATTATCATTCCATGCAACTGCCTCGTGACCAATGTACAATTTTTACCGTGCGATACTACGCAGAGCGCGGTATTGCTATTGCTATGGCAAAGTCGTCCGTCCGTCCGTCTGTCCGTGACGTTGAGGTATCGTGATCACATTGGTTGGAATTCTTCCAAAATAACTTTACCATTAGTCAGCTTGGGGCGCTCGCTTGGTCTTTGCAGAGCCCAACATCACGGAACCAGGGGCGTAAATCCTGCGGGGGACAGGGGGGACACGTCTCCCCAACGTTTGCGTTAGGAGGACATCAGTTGCATTGCCCCCTAAAAGTTGAGTGAAGATACCGGTCACGTGGGGCATGTCCCACTATTCTCAGCATTAGATCTACCATTTGATTCAAAATTTGCAGCACCCCAATGTACAAGAATCGCATCTAGACAGCTAGACAATGAAATTCTACTACTGTTATGTTCACAGTAGGCCCTACAGCCTGCTATCACTGTTACGGTAGTTAGTATATAGTATAACGTTTAGTTACATCGTTTTTGACAGATTTTTTTTAATCGCGCGACAGCATATAGCCTATGCTTAGCGCGCTACGCTATCGCTTGTCCGTCCGTCTGTCTGTCTCTATGTCTGTACGTCACACAGGTGCATCAGTCAAAAACGGTTGAAGTTAAGATTATGAAATTTTCAATATACGGTACCTCAACCCCTCTAGTTTCTGCGGGGTAAGTTTCATCCCGAAATTCTAATGGGTTCCAAAAGAGCAGGACCATTGAACAAGAGATGGCTGGGAAAACAAGCCGTTTTCTATAGCTTTAAACGTCAATATTTTGAAAACGGTAGAAGATACAGCCAAAGTTACTATTTATACGAAGTCGCATATGCGCTTTCGATTGGCAACAAGATCGATGACCTAGGATGATTTGCTGTAGATTTTTCATGCTTGATTTTTATATGTTGTGACGGTCCTACATATCGATAATTTCTGAACATTCAGCAGGTTATGTAATGTAAGAACATTTACATAGGTGCCATATCCCCAAGTGACAGCAAATAAGCTTCCAAATTATTTGTTTTCAGACTAAACATTGTTGTCTCCACACGCGTTCTGGGAGGTTCAAAAAGCACCAAAATCACCAGCGGCCGGGGCTTCGCCCCGAACCCCACTGGGGGAGCTTACAGCGCTACCGCAGACCCCCTAGCTGGTGGGGAGGGGGATAGCTGCCACCTCCCCAAGAACTCCACCCCCGCATCGGCCCTTCGGGCCTCGCGCTTCGGCCCTTCGGGCCTCACTCTACCGTCCCCCCAATCCTGACCACAGACCTACGCCCCTGCACGGAACACCCTGAAATTTTGAACGGAAGAGGGGAGGGTTATCGAAAAAGCGGCTTTCGGCGTATGTAAAAGCTCGAATATCTCTGAAACGCTTAAGATAGGACCATGGTTACTTCTGGGAACCAATAGGAAGTCAAAATGTACGCGCTTTCGATTGGTGCAAAAATCAACGACCTTGGATGATCTCTAAGCGAGATTCAAGGTCATCGATACCGTAAATGCCGCAAAATTGACAAAATGTGTTCGTGACGTTGAAGTATCCTAATCAAATAGGTCGTACATAGATTCGTGTTCAAATCTGCTTTTTACTACACATACAATTTGTTTTGTTTGGTTAAGTTCGTTTGGTTGACGAACATTAAACCGAAAAGGCTTCGACATCGCGCGGTTTCCTTGCGGCAGCACGGCTTTCTTGTTATAACTTTTTATTACATGCTTTATACCTACCACAAAAAGTGACGACTTCCTCGCATTAAAAAGTATTATCTCCTATAACATACACCAAGCACAGCGCGCTGCCGCGCGCTAAAAACTCCTCGTATGCTGTTTGTTGTCAACGCGTTTGAAATGACGCTTTAGAAATGTGCGTACAATGTTGGTACTTGGTAGGCCTCACCATCCGCAATACAATAGAAAAATGAATAACACAATAAAAATACAATGTGACAGGTTGCCAGAAGAGGCTATCTCCCATGGAGATGGCCACGTCACAGACAGACGGACGGACGAAAGGGCGATAGCAATAGCATACAGCGCGCTAAGCATAGGCCTATGTGCAGTATGCTGTCGCGCGCTAAAACCGAACTAAACGTTCTTGGCGACTAAGAAAATAAGAACCTATACAAAAGTTTAATGTAGGCCTATTGAATGTAAAGGAAATTCACTCTCTATTTTCAACTTCTGCCGGCTAAGTCATTTTTAAGTCGACTGCAGTCGATTTATTTTCAAATCATATCAAATCACATTTCATGCAAGTCGTCGACTTCAGTCGACTTGGCGAGATTCCAGGTGGAATTCGGGTCAGATTTCAATGGCAAGGGCGGCTCCCAGGTCTAATCACTGGTCTACGGCTGCTTTCACTCGGAAGCGGAATTTAAACGGGCCGTTATTTCGTCCACTATTGGAGAAAGCGGTCCGGTGTGGGACGGCAGCGCACTGAGCGCAGTAAAGAATTTTAGGCCTGTGTCGGATATTTCGTTCATCTCTAAATTATTTGAGAGGGTCGTCTAGTGTCGACTACAGGAGTTTCTTGACAGCAACGAACGTCGATATGAAGCCGTAGATGTAGTGTGTGTCGCCGTTTTCATAGTACTGACTCCATATGGCATTGGCAGTAACAAAAGTGCATGTAGGCCTAATAACAATTTGTTGCATGAAATGACACATTTTGGTGCCGGCTTGATTGTGAAATTTAACTTTTCGTCATTATAAAATGCTTAAAAATACATATAGAATCCACTGTGCATGGTAATAAGGTAGGCAGGCCTAGGCCATATTATAGTCCAGTATGCAGACGCCGGCATAATTACTAGATGAAGTATGGTTATAGGATTATTGTATTATTATTACTGTTTACAGTAATAGTCATTGTTTTTGGCGGCTCGCGTGGCATTTTTGCTGAGCATACAATCTGGGGCGGCTAGAATATACAAATCAGTTAGGTTCAAAAATAGATTGTAATGTGAAGTCATAATGACGCCAGTAGAAAAAGAAAAATCCTATGCTACTGTTGTATACATTGACAAAATCGTTCACGTGACTCAGTTGCTGTCGATGGGTGTATATATCGGCCAGATGATAGTTTGTTTTGCTAAACTCCGTCCACCATGGTTTTGACCTTGAATTGACCAAGGCCCTTAATGATGTCGCTGGTAGAACTTGGAGATGTGAACATCGCTGCCCGCCGACGCTAATACACAGCAAGAGACTGCTAGTCGTTATCGCTACGCGATGTTGATATCGCGGCGCGGCGGACTATCGTCTGTAAGCAGAAACGTGAATTTCTTGGTAATTATGTGATAATATAGACCGTGCAGTGTCCACACAGCTGATTAGATGTCACAGTCTTCAGAACGCTCTTTAGACTGAGACCGACTCACCGTTCTGCGCTGTTCCAACCAATATTCAGCCAACATTAGAGGTGTTATAACGAGATGCGCTATATAAATCTACGCTTTACATACTTTCTTACATATTTAGTTACACTCTGCTCCGTTTTACGCTCCGCTCACATTCTATGATCGTCAGTCAAGCGACGCTGAAACGACGAGAAGCTCAGTACAGTGGCGTCGGAGGGTATTTGAAAGTGGGGGAGGTAATTGGGGATGGGAGTTGCAAGGCCCGAAGGCCGCAGCCTGAGGCCCGAAGGGCCGAAAGCGGGGGTGGAGTTCTTGGGGAGGGAGCAGCCAGCCCCTCCCCACTAGATAGGGGGCCTGGGGAGCGCTGAGCTCCCACAGCGGGGGCATTTTGGAGCATTTTGGGACCTCAGAAATCATGCCAGAACGATCAGAAGGCTGAATGGTACTGCTTTATTTTAGATGCTCTTGTATATAAGTCGAAACTGTAAGTCCAAATAATTCATTCACTTTATTTGCTTAATGAGTAAGTACCACTTAAAAGCACAAGTACTTGTGAAAAGTCAAGTAATGAGCAGGACAGCGAGGGCTGAGCACATAATAGCTGCCATTAAACTATGTAAACGATACAAAAGATACAAACATGAGACTGGCAAGTAACTTAAGTATATCTTCACAAGACATAACGTCAAACTACACTATGGACGTGTACGTTTTCACTGCGACGGCCCGAAGCTGAAGTGCAGTAGTTCACCGCATAATGTCCCAATGGCCGGTCGACTGTACGCGGATTATTTAAACGCGGCCGAACTTGATGAGTGTTTTTGCAACACCTAATCGTCCGAAGTTTATCATTAAATGGATTTCAAATATAGGCCTACGAATTGAAATCTAAAACTGAAGTCGCTTTCTGGCTATTAAATCCTTAAAAATTGATGTTGATCAATATAAGGCCGACTATAAGCGGATTTTTCACACGCGGCCGAACAGAACCTAATAACATGTTTTGGCAACAACTGTTTAATTTTTCTTTCCACTGAAGTGTATCACTGAAACGTATTTTAACGATACGAATTGCTGTCGAAAAACTGAAATCGCTTTTTGGCTAGTAAATCGTAAAAGATCGACGATGAGCAATATACCAGTACGTCGGTCCACTCAAAGCGGATTCATCACACGCGGCCGAACGGACCCTAATTACAGGTTTCAGCAACAACTGTTTAATTTTTATTTCCGTGCAAGTGTATCATAAAAACGTGTTTTAACGATACGATTTGCTGTCGAAAAAATAAAATCGCTTTTGGCTAGTAAATCCTTAAAGATCGACGATGAGCAATATAGGCGCACATCGGTCGACTCAAAGTGGATTCATCACACGTTGGCCGACTTAAGACGTATGTTGTGTGTACGCGGATTATTTAAAAGCGGCCGAACTTGATGGACGTTTTTGCAACACCTAATCGTCCGAAGTTTATCATTAAAATGGATTTCAAATATAGGCCTACGAACTGAAATCTAAAACTGAAGTCGCTTTCTGGCTATTGAATCCATAAAAATTGATGTTGATCAATATAAGGCCGACTATAAGCGGATTTTTCACACGCGGCCGAACAGAACCTAATAACATGTTTGGCCACAACTGTTTAATTTTTCTTTCCACTGAAGTGTATCACTGAAACGTATTTTAACGATACGAATTGCTGTCGAAAAACTGGAATCGCTTTTTGGCTAGTAAATCGTAAAAGATCGACGATGAGCAATATACGAGTACGTCGGTCCACTCAAAGCGGATTCATCACACGCGGCCGAACGGACCTAATTACAGGTTTCAGCAACAACTGTTTAATTTTTATTTCCGTGCAAGTGTATCATAAAAACGTGTTTTAACGATACGATTTGCTGTCGAAAAAATAAAATCGATTTTGGCTAGTAAATCCTTAAAGATCGACGATGAGCAATATAGGCGCACATCGGTCGACTCAAAGTGGATTCATCACACGTTGGCCGACTTAAGACGTATGTTGTGTGTTGACGACGTTAAGTCGGCCGATATGCTGATCATATTTAACTATGTTCTTTAATAAAGCATATATTCAACGACAAAAGGTATATATTGGTAGCGCATAACAACCTAAAGACACATGGGAGAAAAATCAATAATATTTAGCGCAGATCGTGCGAAAAATCGCTTTTGTCGGTCGGCCGACTTAAGACTGACGAAAAACACGCGGCCGCAGTAATGCGCAATACAACGTAATATATATATATATTATATAGATCGACGATGAGCAATATAGGCGCACATCGGTCGACTCAAAGTGGATTCATC
>Ga0209787_1000145_pt1 | contig 11667 bp, 2 predicted proteins | sample WorMetLIZISLAND2_2_FD_187414 | JGI IMG/M metagenome (GOLD analysis project Ga0209787, IMG submission 187414) | Marine gutless worms symbiont microbial communities from Max Planck institute for Marine Microbiology, Germany - Olavius loisae LIZARD... ... | reverse complement strand
GTATCGGGGCGTTGTCTTCCGGAAGACTCTTTTCGGAGGGTGGAAGACTCGGAAGATGCGATATCTTCCGGAGCCGGAAGACTCGGAAGATGTCGGAAGACTCGTTTCCTCCGGAAGACTCTTCCCAGAGGTGGAAGACGGAAGACGCGATACCCTCCGGAGCCGGAAGACTCGGAAGACGGAAGATGTGGAAGACTCTTCTCGGAGGGTGGAAGACTCGGAAGATGTCGGAAGACTCGTGCCCTCCGGAAGACTCTTCCCGGAGGTGGAAGACGGAAGACAAGGTATCTTCCGGAGCCGGAAGACTCGGAAGACGGAAGACTGTCCCGTCATCCACGGAAGACACTCCTGTCTTCCGGAAGACTGTCTCCGGAGGGTAGAAGACGGAAGACTCGATATCTTCCGGACGACTTGGGAAACAGAAATCAGGAAGATGGAAGTGATACCTTCACCTGGCCATCTAGGGAGACCAATTTTATCAGTTAAGCAATTAGCTAGCTTAGATTTCACTGATCTTGACCGACTTGGCCAGCGTCAATGCTCAGTGTGGCCGGACAAATGAACACACAGAGAAAAGAACATTTACTGAGTTTAATAGCAATCTTCGAAACAGGCCGACAACATTCAACTAAAAAAAATTTCACCGACGACAGGCACGACAGAATCACAAGAACAGTTTACTACGATCGTCAGATTGCTGTAGGACCTGGGTTTCTACCTCTACACATCGATAGTACTGCTCGGAAACAGCGTCTGACCGCACAATTTCCCCTCTAGTCAAAAAGAAATCCGTATCTTAGCGTTACTGAGGCAACGTACCGGTCAAAAATCTCTTCCTGCCTTCTCGTGCGCGGATATGCAAACTTTCTTGCAGAAAATTGAGAATTTTAACGAAAAACTGAGAGCCGAGACGACATACACCGTGCACACGCAACTCATACAGCGCACACACACACCTTCTCGCGCGCGGCTGGCCTATATAGTCGCGCCGCGCTAGTGCCGTGTGGAAAATGCATATAATTAACGTTTTAAACAGCGTATCTGATTGGTCGCTGATCACGCATGTGGCGCGAAACTAGCAACGAGCCGTGCAATTGGCCGGGATCTGGGTTAACACGGGATAATTAGGTCAGGTTAAGTTGCGTAATAAGTAAGCAAGTCGATAAGCACAGTAAACGGATGCAACCTTAATTGACTATAATACTGTACGGTAAGAAGCGGTCTGCAAGGAATACAATATTATGTAATGGCGCCCCATTACAACTATCGAGCGAGCTCACCACGCTACTGTCCCCAGTAGCGCTAAAAGCAGGTCTAAAGATGGAACCAATACGTTACTAAAAATGACCAAGTGGAAGTACCAATACGTGCCACAAAGTTAGTTGCAAGCGAACGGAACATGGTAACGAAACGTAACATCGTACTCAAAATGAACCAAACGTATCAAACGACGTACATTGCATAGGCCTATGACATGCAATATCAGTAGCATAAACGTAGGGCTATGAGAATCAGATCAGTTCAATTCAAACAGCAATATCAGAAGTCCGTTCATATAACGCTATGAACTCTAGCAACGTGCAATGCAATGTAAAACATCAATGTTCAGAAAGATAACTACCATTACTCGACAAAAATTAAAACTAGCTGTGAAACTACCAGTGTTCGTACAACACGTGAGCGTCATTCTGTCTAATTAGAAACGTAAAACAAATCAGCTGAACACATATACAACCATGCACGACATCACACTGGGGCGCACGGACAAGTAAACTGTGTACGTCCATTCACAAGACTAATCAACGGTAATTATTGGAGGAAGTTCCAATTAAAAATGATGTAAGTAACAAGTAAATATGAAGTGCCAATCCCTCGCCAGTGGCGCCGCTGAGGGTGGATATCATATAGCTGAAACATAATCATCATCCAGTTAACATCACTTCAGAAAAATAACCGCAAATGGAAGGGTTTACACGCAATACTACCAACTACGAAAAACGGTACATGCTACTTCAACGCATTATACACAGAGTGGTTAAACGCTGTTAACTGCACAACGGTATGGAAATCGGGTTTAGGGTTAGTAGAGTGCGTGCCGAACTGTGTGGTAGGGGTCGGACGACTAGCTACTGGTAGCTAACGTTAAAACTGGTAATGACCATCATTAAGCAGTGGTGAGTTACTCTACTACAACATCAGGGTTGATGTTAAAATCATAATCAGGGCCATGACTACAACGCTGAAATAAGGGTACGGACATAGGCTTAATAACGCACACATGTGTCTTTCTACAAATTATCACGAGTTCTTAACACGAACGACGAAACGTACGACAATAATCAGTTCAACGTCAGTACAACAGTCATTCAGTATTGCTCCGTTGCGGTGGATGGCTCTTTAACGACGAAACCAGCGATCGCCATGACGAGGTGGAAAATGATGACGAGGTCGATCGCCGCCAGGTGCCGAGCGCCAGCGATCTGCCTCATCCAGCTTGCGCTGAAGATCTCGGATAGTTTTTGCCATCTCCTCCAGGACTGGTTCGCTACGAGTTTTCTTCTGGTGTTTAGAGTGCGGCCCAGCAGTCTCGCGAGCCGGTCTTTTCTTGTTGGTAGACTTTGCCTCCGGTTCAGGCTTATCGACAGAGGACGTCGACGGGTGATCCGCTCCGGGTTCGGCGGTGGCGGTTTCAGCTTTCGAAGGCGGATTCGGATCAACATTGGTGTTCTTGGACTTAGCGGTCGCCGCGTCCGGAGTATTGACCGTGACCTTTGATTTCACTGCGGGGCGCTTGAACTTGGTTGGCAGGTTATAGCGGTACCTGCCCGTATAGCGATCAGATTCATCAGATTTTGACCCCTTCTCGACTTCCAGCAGCACGGGATGTGGTGAAAGTTCGGTAAACACGGTACCATCAGGAAAGGACTGCGCAGATGCTGATGACGTAGGAGCTGTCGCATGACTGTCGCTCGTGCGAACTTGCTCAGCAGGAGTACTGGTGGTTGGTAGAACACTCTGTTCCACAGACGTAGAAGCGTGCGTTGACGACAGGCTGCGTCCAACTTCGCCGGATGAGCCGCAGGCGGACGGGGGATCCAGAATCGGCGGCTCCAAGTCGTCATCCGAATGTGGGTCTTGTACGGAGGCGGCGGGTAGAAGAGCGCTACCTGATGCAGACGGCGTAGTATTGACCTCCGAGCGTGACGACGTTGGTAGCTCTAGGTCCGTAGGAGGCAGGGTCTCGAGCAGCCAGGGCCCCGTCGCGAAGGTGTACGCCTCTACCGCCGCCGCGGCGCAAGCCAGGCAGTCGGTGAAACTAAGTTCAGGATAATAATCCGACAGTACAGTGGGCAACGTGCGCATTGGTACCCTTGAAAAAGAAAAGAACTGCACCGCTCTTCGTGTTGCCTGTACGATCTGGTTATGATGTGAAACGGTGAGGGAATGGTCTGCTTCTGGACGACTAGGAGTCGCTGGTACGCTCGGTGTAGCGGGTCCAGGTTCCGCCGTCGGTAGGGCTGAGGTGGTGGTAGTAGTCTTCATACCGTGTGAAGGATGGTTCCTCCTACGGTGTCTTGCCAGGTTCTTGAGCGCGACGACCGTGCCACAGACGCAGCACTCTCTTCCAGGCATTAAACTCGTCCTGCACATCATAACGACAAACACATCAAAATGATTAGCATCGTCGCCAGCTGTGTCAAATACGTAGTAGCACTGCGTTAGTGGCAATGCATTAGTCAGTCTGGTCTGGAAAGTAGCTAACAGAAACGTTTGGTTCGTGACGGTAAAGGGGTGACATCTGACGGCATTAGCTGGGGAATGTTCGTCGGTCGTTGATGGTACACGCCAGTTCTCCCCGTACGAAATCATCAAAGAGGCTCCGGAAAAGGTGGCGCTTAGGCGGCCGGACGGGTCCGCAATAAAGCTCGCCACCCTCCCGATACCTCACCTGGTAACCACAATGCTCCTGGTCGGCAGCATTAATTCTCCTGTGTCTCTCTGTCTTCCTTCCACTACCGAACAGTCGATGTGTCCTTATTCAGCGACCTCGACAAGTATTACCGGGAAACACTCCGGTTAAGGTAGTGCTGACGCGGCCGGTCAGGCCCGCGACATGGCTCATCACCTTCTCCTCGACACTTCAACTCGAAATCACAATGCTCCTGGCCGGCAGCATTGATTTTCGCCCCGTTCTACTTCTTCTGACGAGCGTCTGGACTCTGACCTCGGATTCCTGGCAGCACTGAGCTCGTAGTACTCCAGATTACACTTCTTGTTCCGATTCCCGACTCCAAATATTTCTGTGCATCGAGCGGAAACACAGATAACATAAACGAAACAATCCAAGCAAGCCGAAACATCAGCACAACTCTCTGCTGACTTCTAAACCAGTGGAGCCTAGTGGGCGTCACCGGTATATCGCATATCGGGAGGTTGAAGTCGATAATCTTCACACCCGACATAACTGATAACACTCCAGGACAATGGAGTCAACATCTCTATCGTTCCAGTAGAAATATCCGTAGTAACACGGTTCCCTTTCATGCATCTTCGACGGTATTCGGGAAACGACTCATCTGCACCTTGGATCCGCCGTGATTATACCTTATCGAATCTACTCGACGACTGCGTGAGTGTTTAGCCGGCACACCACTGCAATCCAGTGCTCGAGATTCGGCTATTCTCTCCATATGTGATTTTCGTGACCACACTATGACGAGTCCGGTACTCAGGTTCTCCAAATGGCTGAAAAGATGAACAAAATCTCCGAAACCGAAGTCGACCTCTAGAGCTGGCGTATACCACTGCCGAAATTCATCACGTTGTGGACATTACGGTCCTTTGCGTATCAAGTGTCGACCATGGGACACACTTGATGACGAAGTCCTTCAAGGGGGAGGGGCACACAAGTCCTCTGTTTCCTTATAGACTTGTGCGACAGCTCGGAACGGAGGAGTCGCTGCACATTCTCCTAAGCTGGAATTCCTCATCAGCCTTCGTATGGTTAACAGATGCTGTGGACATCGCCGTCGCTTGCTCATGACGACCCTGGGAGTTGGAACATTCTTTGACGACGGATTCCTTCAAAGGGGCGGGGGCACACAAGTCCTCTGTTTCCTTATAGACTTGTGCGACAGCTCGGAACGGAGGAGTCGCTGCACATTCTCCTCGGCTGGAAAACCTCAGCAGCCTCCGTACGGTTAACAGATGCTGTTACATCACGAAGTCCGAGAAACGAGCTGGCCGACGTCTTTCCCTCGGTGCTCTCGGTTCAGGCGGCTCGTCTTTCTTGACGTCATAAGATACGCGTCGTGGTCGTCCAGCCTCCTTCTTCGGTCTGGCTGCCGATTCGTTGACAATGGTCGGCTGATCATTGGCGTTTTGAATGGCGACGTCAGTCCCCGATTCAGGTTGTAACCACGAACTTGGCGGTGTGCCAAAGAAAGGTTTCAGCTTGTCCCCATGCACGACAATGGGTGTACTACGCCGAGACTTCTTGATGACGAAATCACAGGGTTCAATTACTCTCACGACAAGGTACGGTCCTTGGTAACAGCTTGACCACTTGGGTGATCTGCCGGTGTATCGACGGGGATACAGATACCAGACCCATTGTCCAACTGCGAACTTGGCGGGTTTCACTCTGATATCATAAGCGTCTTTACGGCGCTCAGCAGCGACACCGAGATGTTCACGCGCCACAGCGTAGGACTGCCTCTGCATCTGCTGCAACTCGGCGACGTACTCATCCGTGCTGAAGTAGTGCTGTTCTTCTCCAGGAGCTGGTCCGAGTAGAAGATCAATCGGAGCCCTAGCTTCTCTGCCAAAAATGAGAAAGTTCGGTGAGTACCCAGTCGACTCATGCCTCGCTGCTCTGTAAGCAGCCATGACAAATGGGAGCTTCTGATCCCAATCTCTCTGACTGTCGGAGGTAATAGCCTTCGCGATCATGCTGTTGAGAGTTCTGTGGAACCTCTCCACGAGACTGTTAGTACTCGGTTTGTAGGGGCTTGTGCGGATTTTGTCGATTTCCATAATCCTGCATAGCTCCTGGAAAAGTTCAGACTCAAACTCGGGCGCCTGATCACTCAGCAACCTCATTGGTGTTCCGTACCGCGGAAAGAACTGCGTTGCCAGTGTCCTGGCGACGATTGGTGCAGTATGCGCCCTGATAGGATAGGCTTCCGCGAATTTGGAGAACGAATCCACAACGGTGAGGATGTACTCATTGCCTTTACTTGAGCGCGGATGTTTTCCGGTTATGTCGATCGAGATGGTTTCAAACGGTTCTCCAGCCGGAAATGGATTCAGGTTGAACTGACGAGGAGGGTCTCCACGGTGATACCGCGCACACGGCGTACATTTTCGCAGCTCAATCCGCACATCAGACATCCAACCGGGCCAGTACGCCCTTCTACGTACCTGGTCCTCGGTTTTCGATCTGCCGAGATGTCCTCCAGTGGCACCAGAATGCACCAACTGAATGAAGTCACTGCGAAGACAGTATGGCATCACAACCTGGAAGACGGTCCTTAGTCCATCTGGTGAGATCCATTTACGACACAGCACGTTATCCTTTATGACGAGACGCCGCCACTCGTTCCACAACGTTTTCGTCTCGGATGACTGAAGCTCGACAGAAGACCACGGAGGTTTCTCCGTGCCGCACTCCATCGACGTCAAGATGAAATTCAGATTCCTATCTGAGCGTTGTTCTTGCGCGATGTTCTCACTCGAAAACTTGGGGTGATCGGCGAGCTCACCTAAAAAAGGTGATTGCTCGGTCTCCAACGCACGACAATGATTAACTTCAGGGTGACACGCAGTACAAGACGGTCTGTTCAGGCAGGGATGTCTAGACATCGCATCAGCGTTTCCATGCCTGGCTCCAGATCTGTGTTGTATCTCGAAATCGAACTCGCCTAGTAGCTCCAACCACCTCGCGTTCTGGCCGATGGGTTCTGGGGTCCGTTTCAACCAAGCCAAAGCAGCGTGGTCGGTTCTGATGATGAACTTCCTTCCGAGCAGGTACTGTCGGAAATGCTTGGTGAAATAGACCACAGAAAGCAGTTCTTTTCTTGTGACGCAGTAGTTCGACTCGTTTCTGGCCAGTGTTCTACCAGCGAAAGCAATAACTCTCTCCAGGCCACCCTGGACCTGAGATAATACGGCCCCGATGGCGACATCTGACGCATCCGTATCCAAGATCATCTGGCCGTCGTTATCAGGCATCGCAAGGACCGGCGGTGACGACATTGCATCTTTCAACTTCTGGAATGCGGTCTGCGACTCTTCAGTCCAGATAAACGACTGTCCCTTCCTTGTCATTGCGTTCAGCGGTGCCGCGATATTCGAGTAGCCTTCGATGAACCTCCTATAGTAACTCGTGAGTCCTAGGAATCCTCGAAGCTGCTTCAAGTTCTGAGGCGTCGGCCAGTCAGCGATCAGACGAATTTTCTCCGGATCAGTAGCAATTCCGGCCACAGATACTTTGTGACCAAGAAAGGTGACCTCGGTTTGCATCAAAGCGCATTTTGACGGCTTCAACTTCAAATTCGCTCTCTGAAGGCGGTCAAGAACCTGCGCCAACCGATCCAAGTGCTGCTCCAACGTCGTCGAGAATATTATAATGTCGTCCAAGTAGACCAAACAAGCCTCCAGGTTAAGTCCATTCAACAGCAAATCCATCAGCCGTTGGAAAGTCGCGCCCGCGTTGCACAGGCCGAACGGCATAGTGCGAAAACGGAACATTCCTCTTCGCGTGATGAAAGCTGTTTTGTCGGCGTCATCAGACGACATAGCAACTTGATGGTAAGAAGACCTCATGTCGAACGTGGAAAACCAGCAAGTTCCAGACATAGCATCCAAGCAAGCATCAGTCCTAGGTAACGGGTAGGCGTCCTTGCGAGTAACACTGTTCAGCTGGCGATAATCGATACAGCATCTCAACGACCCATCTTTCTTCCTCGCCAAAACGATGTTAGAAGCCCAAGGACTACGAGCCGGTTCAATAATTCCTTGCTTCTGCATGTCCACCAAATGCTGATCCATCGCCTCCAGATGAACGGGCGGGTAGCGCCGTAATGGTTGGCGAAACGGTTTGCTGTCTCCAGTGTCGATGCTGTGCGTCACAATATTTGTCCAGCCAAGATCCAACTCGTTTCGAGAGAAGACGCTGGAATAGCGATGCAATAACTGTCTGAGAGACTGTCGAGTCGACTCAGGTACAGAATCATCGACGCGTGACAACATTTCTTCGATGACATCGACTCCTTCATTCTGCAGATTCTTCGTCTCGGTAGAATTGCACGACAACGGCGTCAGGGTTTCCAATCCGGCAATCGTTGTTCCTTTTTCAATACGTGCTGGCTTGTCGGAAACATTGATGACTCTCACTGGTAAGTCAGTCGCCCTATTCGGCAAAGCAGTGCGCGCGACCAAGACGCCGTCAATGAATTCTTCGGGACATGTTGCCCAATTATCCACTGTAGACTTCGTCCCGATATCTAATCGATCACAGACGAGATTGGTCGGCAGGTCTCTTTCAGAGCGAGCCGGAACAATGACGTCATCTGCTAAGACGACACGGCGACACCAGTTGTTACCGTTATCCTTCTTGGTTAGACTGATAGATTCGCCGTTGAGTGTGACTTCGCCAGTGGCAAAATTCCACATCGCAGAGTTGTCATGCAGCCAGTCCAACCCTAACATCACATCAGCGACGTGTTCGGAAACGAGCCCCCTGATCTTCACTGGTTTAGATCTCACATATCCGACGATTGTTGCTTCACCGAGAACGGGTATTTCCGTTCCATTAGCTGCGAGCAGTAGCTGATGTACAGGTCTCACGCCTTTGGGATGCGGAATAGACGCTGGAATGATCGTCAACTCAGAACCAGTGTCTAAAAGACACAAGTATTCACGTCGCCCAATCTTCACGGGCAAGTACGCTTCTCTAACCGCTCGAGTTGGTCCGGCAACTCCTCGTGCATGATTTGCACCTGAGGAACTAGGTGGTTGGTTCTGCTGTTGCGGACAGTTCCGTCGAAAGTGACCAGGTTGTCCACATCCGTAACAAATGGGTGGTGGTCGCTGAGGTCCAAGCTGACCGACTGGCGGCGCAGTTGACTGTTGACTCATGAAGTTCACATCCGGATAAACAGGTGATGATATTGGCCACGACTGCGTTGCTGGTGAGTTAACTCGATTTGAAGCGATTGAGCTGATCAACTTTTCCATAAGTGAGAATCTCTCCGTCAGCGCGTCCATTTGATTTCGTAAGTCTTGAGACTCTGCGGACTGTGGTGTCTCCAGTTGCACATCAACAGCACCGGATGGTTGACTCTGCTTCGGTCTATCCTTCCGAGGCTTGGACTTGCCATTCCGACTTCCTTCATGCTTCTCGTTAGCTTTGTCTGTATGTGGTTCCATAACCTCTGACATGCGGTTAAACCTCGGCTTCATCCTCTCCTGCATATCACGGGCTTTATGGAGAACCTCGATCTTTGTGGTCAGCGTTGACGCGGAATACAAGTCTCTTGGTTCTCGTTCACGGACCTTCATCGCCACATCAAGATCAGTCAGAGCGTTAATAAAGGCGTCTGAAGCTAGCTGATTTCGCGTTCCTACATCAGTCTCAGGATAGGCTAGAGTGGCTAGCCTTTCAATATCTCTCGCCAAATCTTGCACAGACTCGTTCTGTCGTCTTTTCCGGTACATAAGCTCCAAGTGGAACTTCTCGCGTTGCCCCCTGGACCCGTACCGAGAACGAAGCTTCTCCTTCAGTTCTTCATAGTTTGCGCTACCCGTGTCCATTACCAGTGAATCGGCCGGACCAGTTAAACACGACCGCAGGTAGGCGACACGGTCTTCGTCTTTCCATCGATTATAGCGGGCACAGTTTTCAAACTTGACAAGGAAAGTCTCCACGCATTGGCTACCATCAAACTTGTCCGGTTTCATCGAGCGGCGTCCGTCTTCTCTAGAGCGGTGGTGTCCACCTCTTCCACTGGTTCTGGTACGATGCCTGTGACGCTTACGTGAACTGGAACGATGACGACTGTCGGTATCATCATTGTCAGATCCACGGCGTCTAGCTACCGGTCGATCACGTGCCGTTGTCCTGCCACGACTGGTCCGCTTACTCTCCCGATCGATCGAGCGTTCACGGCTGCCACTATCACGTCGGTTCGGCGTCTTCGTCGATAACGGTTGGCGATGAGGATCAGACTGACGGTGTGGAAAAGGATGGTGGTAGGGCGGAGAACGGTGACGGCCGTCAGGCGACTCTTCCAGCGACGACTCGTCTGTGCTACTGCGACGCTCTGTAAGGGGTGCGCGACTGCACTTAGTCCGGCCCTTGGTAGGTTTCAGTCGACGACGATCTTCCTCGCTACTTTCAGAATGGCGGTAGGCGACAGCAGACTTCTTACGCGCCGCAGCAAACGTCCGGTCTTCACTGCTGGTATCAGACTGCGACTCAGCGTTAACGGTAACGCGGCGTCTTCCTCGCCTTCCGACGTCTTCCTTGCAACGAGCCGTACGACGACGTATTGCCGTATCCATCTCCTCTTCGTCCACAGGTTGATTATCGTCGTCCGATTCGGTCGTCGCTGGCTCAACTTCCGTGCTGAGTTCTGCCGCATCGCGTATACCTTGCCGTTGACGTCTCTTCTGTCCGTCTACACGCGGTGGTGGCATTTGGTCGGTGGTGTGTGTGACACGGCTACGACCCGCCAGGTCGTCCTTCAACTGACGAATGAGCTGATCGGCACGAGCTAAACGCTGTTCCAGTTCACGGTCACTGTGTAACGGCGCGACACGAGTACGAGGCTGAGCCACAGTCGGCTTCACACTGGGAGGGCATGTGGCGTCGTCACGGTGGTGCGCATCTCCATGAGCAGTACGATCTGGTGGCGTCACATCACGACCGACGTACACGTTACTCGACGATTGACGTCCGATCTGTCGCGAGAACGGATCATCATGAACACAGGTAAAGTTCTCAGTAACGGTTGATCCAGTTCTGGCACGATCGTCGGTCCGACTACTGTGGCTTTTCGGCGGGCCAGCTGCGCTACGACGTGACATAGCCGTGCCGTGACTGCTACCACGCTGATCATCACGATCTCGACTCGATCCCTGACGTCTCGGATCAGCCCGTCGCGCGGTTGCGCGGTAATGCGTCGAACCGTCAGCGACATCACTTGCTTTTCCACGTCCACGAGTCGATAGACGATCACCATCATGACGCGCATAGGTCACAGGACGTCGTATCACGATTTCGTCATCCACACGATACTCTGACTCGCCAACCACATCGTCACACCGACCAGAACCTCTTAACGTCGCTACTCTGTGTTCCAAATCAAGCGGGTCATCCTCGCCAGACCATCTGCTGTCGGCAGGTAGCTGTAAAGTCCCTCTATCCGGTTCACCAACGGCACCATCAGTACGATAAGTCATGGATCCGACGCGATCCACCATCGACATCGTCACTTCATCGTCCACTTCATATCTGCGATCCGTCCAGTAACCGCCCTCTGCAACAAAGCCAAGCGAGGCCCCACGTTGGGCGCCATTAAAGCGGGCGCGCGTCGGCACGCTGTGGTCTTCTTGACTCATAGCGGTCGGCTCGTCCGCTTTATTTCTCAGATGGGCCGCGCT
>Ga0209787_1000143_pt1 | contig 11759 bp, 8 predicted proteins | sample WorMetLIZISLAND2_2_FD_187414 | JGI IMG/M metagenome (GOLD analysis project Ga0209787, IMG submission 187414) | Marine gutless worms symbiont microbial communities from Max Planck institute for Marine Microbiology, Germany - Olavius loisae LIZARD... ... | reverse complement strand
GATAATAGCATACAAATGCCACATTTGTCAGTATGGCCCCTACTGACAATAACACTAACCTTCTTGAACACCTGGAAAAAGAGTTCGTATATGAATGTTACTCCATATTCTGGCCATTTGTACTTGATCATACCGTGAATACAGACTTTCTCAGACCAATACAGTGGCACATAGTGCTGTAATGACGACTGACTAGACCTGCACACCATTCAACCTGCTGAAGATGCTTTATCAAGTACCAGAAGGCTCCTCAACACCAGAGGTGCGTTCAGTTGCGCAGGCGCCTGCAGGCGCCTCGCAGGCGATGCGTTCACCGTGTTCCGCCTGCTTCAGGCGGCCTGCGTGTGCCTGCAGGCACACGCAGGCAGTTTGGCGAGCAGACTCGTTTGCCATTCCAAGATGGCGGTTCCGGTAGGTTTCAAGACTCAACATGGATATTTCTTTGATTGTTTGATTACGGAAGAGCAACTGCAGCAGATAAACAGCGGTATATTGATTATTGTCATATTTATTTGTCATACCATTGCTATTTGTAGATTCATTTGGCAGAATCCATGTCGTAGTTGATTTTGTCGTGGATGGGCGGTTGTGTGAAACGTATCGGACCGCCGGTAAAAATGCGTGACTTAATTGCAGTGTCATTTTGCAGCTGCAGCGTGGCGCATCAGTATGTCTGCGGATCAGACGGAAATTTAGCTAACTTTGCGGCAGAGAAGCGTGCCTATGGCATTATGTACCTCATTATGTACCTAATTCATCAGAATGCTATACTGAAATGTGGGTGTTATCTTCATTGTGGCGTGCATTGGACATACTACGCATTACTACGCTATTTTGAGTGTGCGCCATCTTGTCAGCCATCTCAGCACTGGTGCGGCAGCGCTAATGTGGCTGAATAAACCTAAATTATCGGTACTCTAACACTGACCCTAACCTCATCTCCCAGTCCTAACCCTATAAGGACCCACGACCATAACTCTAAAACACTACTACTGCTACTGAATGCTTGAACTGTGTGCAACAGTGATATACTACCCAAGTGCTTCCATTGCTCGAGTATAGGCCTAACTCTGTTGTTTGGTGTCCTTACCTGAAAAGTGACATTGCACTAATTGCGAAAGTGCAGAGATACTTCACAAAGAGATTGAAGGGACTTAGTGAGTTGTCTTATGATGATCGATTGAAATTGTTAAACCTGGAACGGTTAGAAATACGTAGGCTTCGCTTCGATCTGTTGTGTTGCTATAAAATAATATTTGGTCTAGTGGGCATAGATCGTGAAGCCTTCTTTGAATTACGTACGAGTTGCACAAGAGGTCATCCTTACAAACACTTTAAATACCACAGTAGAATCTCTGTCAGGTCAAACTTCTTTGCGGAAAGAGTCATAAATGCATGGTATGGTTTGCCAGCCAATCACATGGACTACAGTTCATTTGCCAAATTCCAACGTTAACACTACAACATTGTGTTTTAACTGCTAGTTAATGATCCATTGTTGCATGATTGCAAATGTGATTTATTTGTGTCTCATTGTCAACTACAAGTGCAGTTTCTGCCTGGTTGTACCTGCCATTTGTACTGATTGTATTCTCTGTGTTTTTTACCTCATGTTATTATATGGCTAATAAATGATTGACTGATTGATTACATAGCTGTACCCTGTAGGTTGCAGCCTGCCTTGCTGTGATACTGCAAGCTGATTGGCCACACTGAAGACAGCCTCATAGTGTGTGATATGTCAGTGTGCCCCACACTGAAGATAACATTTACGATACTGAAAGTGATTTGTTACAGATAGTTAGCTGAACCAACGGATAGACAGATAGACAGACCGACATGGCTAAGACACGCTCCAGTCCTCTTATCAGTAGACTGAATGAAAGCATTCACAACAATGGCACTAAAGCTGATAAGTTAAAGCTGAAAAGTGACAAATAGGTCACTCAATAAATGCAGATACTTGACATTGTTACACATTAATTGAATTTGTATTGGTTGATGTGTTGGTGTGTGCACAGAACATGGTGTCTTCCACAGCCAGGTGATATTCACAGACAAACTGGATGAACTTGGCCTGCAGCTACCGGACAGCGATGACGGGTTGATGGAGGTGAAGATTGGTGGGTACGATGTGTGTCACGCAGTGCTCTACTTTGACACTGACAGTAAGTAATGGCGGTTGATAATTATTACAATTTCAGCATGTGACAGCATACAGCATATATGCTTAGCACGCTACATGCTATCGCCCGTCCGTCTGTCTGTCTGTCCGTCAGATGGGTGGATCAGTTAAAACGGTTGACGTTATGATTATGCCATTGTCATCATGCAGTAGCCCCATCCCTCCAGCTTTGGGTTTCATCCAGAAATTCTGACGGGTTCTTCCTCAGCTGGGACATCAACACAAGGGAGGGGTGGGAGAAAGAAGCCGCTTACTAGCTGTAAACATTAATATGTGGAGGATGGTAGGAGGTATGTCCAAAGTTACCTTTAATGAATAGAAAATTGCAAATGTGATTCTGGTTGGCACCAAGATTGATGAATTACATTGGATGATCTTGAACTACTACCATTTTAAATTTTCAGAGAATTTCGCGAGATTTCGCACATTTGGGAGACAACAACTGCTAAACAAATGAAGATAGACCCATTTTGTCAGCAACAGCATTCAAGCATTGTAACCCACTGAATGTACTTTTCAACATTATGTTCCTTGTAATAATTTGCCGTAGATGTCTTTGTTAGAGGCCTTTGTATGCACACTGCTGTCACACACTTACCTTAGTGTCAGCTAGGCTATCTTGTTTTTTCAGGGATGTACCAGATTCTCTTTTTTGACATCCCACTTGAGCTAATTGTGGCTGGATTACCCGAGGCACATGTACATCTGTAAATCCCCCAGAGCCCTATCTTGGGCTGGACTGAGTACTGGTGAATATTGCATGTTCACTTTTGGGGCTTTCACAAAGTGAAATAACACGACATTAACTTAAATGTTGCCCACAGTAACAAGAATGTATAACTGAACACTTGATGCTGTCATGTTACTGCAATGTAACCAGTGTCTGAAAATAAGCTAGATGACAAGCCAGAAGATGATTCATTACTTTCAGATACATATATGCACTTCAGATTATCAGAAATTAGTCAAACATGGAAATGTGACCTCAAGTAATTTGTGGAACCACGCATGGCCACACTTTAAAAAATGGGTAGAAAACCGGTAGATGCTAGTTTTGGGCCTTGGCAGATCCGTGGGTTGTAATCATATACATCTATAGTTTGCTTGGTGTTATTTGCTTCGTGTTTATCAGACACACAATGAAAAGCAGTGTAAGCATAACAACAGATAACTGTGTCCGATAACATGCAGCACTTCAGAATATCGACATCTTTCTTTGGGGATGTGTTACATTTCTGTTTTCTGTGTTTCAGTGGTGTTGGTCTTGCAACAGGAAGGACATCTAGCCTCTGATAATTACTGATACCACAGCAATTTTGGGTGGTTACGCTGACGTCCAGTACCGTCAGCCATACAGCCTACAACCAAGTGTGCATTTCGTGTAACAATCATTTTATTATCAGTGTTCTCAAAGAAATAGTTCACTGTTACTTGGAGTAGTGTAACTTATTACTTTATGTGATTCAATACAGGGAGAGTCACAGATGAAGCTCAGCCACCCTCAGCAGCTGCATCAGTACCGTCGTCAAAATCCTCAATGCCCGTAACAGCTGCCTCATTACCACCGTCAACACCACCCTCAGCAGCGGCATCCGTACCGTCGTCGAGATCATCAACACCCACAACAGATGCATCATTACCACCGTCAGCACCACCCTCAGCAGCTGCATCAGTACCATCCTCCAGATCATCAACAGCTGTGCAAGAGGACGTGCAGAAGAGTAAGTACTTGCGTTCTGTTCGTCAGTCAATTTTCGTGACCATAGTGTGACAGGTTGCATCTTACAATTACGGCTGCAGATAATTCATGTTCACACTACGATTAACGCGATGAACAGTTATCGTGAAATTATTAATCACAATTGTGGATTTCTCTGTGTCATTTCATTTAGCTGCATGTGTGTTCAATTGATCTGTGAGGTTGGTAGATCACAATGATGCAGTCACTGTTGTTCAATTCATCCCCATTACACATATGAAACTATTATTAACAAGAAAGCGTAGCTAACGCTAAAGTAAGTGCGTGACAGCAGTGCGTGTATGAAGGCCCCTAGCAGTATACGTTGTGATGAAATGATGGTTACACGCTATTGTTGCAGTCATCTCTCAATATTGTGGTAGTAATTTGAATGCTATTTAGGATACAGTAATTTAAACAAATGTGTGGCCTACATATTCAGGACAGTAAAAACACTTGGATTTCAGTTAATATCATAATGAATTGTTTGTACTTATCTGTGATATACTTACGAAGTGTATTTTTCAGTGCAGTGTTTGCAACACTACTCACAGCAATAGCATAAGCCTTCAGTACTGCGGAAGTCCAATGGCGTCTTGCTATTATTTGTTTTGTATCTATACTTGCAGTATCTTAAATGCAGTACTACAACTACGTGGCTGAATTTTCAGACATATTCACTAAAATGAAATGCCACAGGAACGACAGAAACCCAGTGGACCATAGGACTGACTGTTTTCGTTCCAGTTGATTAATAATTTTAGCCCACATTCTCCGCAAACTTGGGACCAATTATCAGACAACAGCCTTCTGCTTAGCAGTTAGTTATGTATAAGTATTTGGTGCTTCGTGCGAGCTACTACTACATCGGCACATAACACTGCCATTATCTCGCACTTCAACCACATCTGAGCCTTGTTTTAGGGAGTTAGGTAAGACAGTTGTTGACATTTAACAGCACTCAGCAGAGACAATCAGCACCTCTGTAGCTGTTGACCAAGTACCAATCAATAATCCCTGCAGCTGACTATGTGAGTCTACTCTGGTGGTGGTTCGATATCCATTGGAATCGTTCCAGTGGACTTTAGTTGAACTGGGAATTCATACTACTGTGACTGCACCATTCACAGCACATTTGAAGCCGTAAAAAGTTGTATGTGCAATGTGCATGTGTGTGCTGCTTGACAGACTGGACGACAGCAAAGGTCATGCACCTCATACAACTGTATGAGATGCATGAAGCAGAGTTCAGCAACAACGTCATTAAGAAGAAAGACACATGGCAGAAGATCGCTAGAAGCCTGAATGCGACGGGTGGCCAACAATTCACGCCTGATGAAGTCAGCAAGAAATGGAGAGGCCTGAAAGAAAGGTAATGACACGACATTATACTGAAGTTGGAGCAATAACGTGAGACTCATGCTGCCGAGATTCCATTGGAACAAGCCAGAAATAATTTGTACATTTCGGCCACTGCTACATAAGAAGTATGCATGCAGACTGAGGTGTAACAGGGTGATCTTGTTAATGTTGCAATAACATCTCATAATGTAAAGAAATTTTCATAATGAGACAGTATGGCATCATGTGCTATATAACAAAGGTCACAAAGGTCAGCATTAGTAAATTACTTGATACACTGTGATTGAGCTACACTAACAATGTTACTGGTGCATCTGCAACATGTGACAATATACAGGGTGTTCCAGAATAAATTGCACATTGCACAAAGTTTGCCATGTAATTAATTTTGAACTGTTTGTCTTAGGAGTGCGGTGTTAGCGTCAAAATGTGCAGCAGAGACTGCTGTTAAACGATGGATAACAAATATTTGTAAATAAATATTGTTTGTGAATTGGCCGGAAGTAGCTGCACCTCATCAGCGACGTCACTTGCGTTTAAACAATAAAAATAGCACCATTAAATTTAACTGTCGAAGATCGCTTGTTAATTAAAACTCTGCGAATTGAAAGGGCTAGGCTGCTGACAGAATGATTGCTGAGTTCCAGCCAGACAGTGGAAACGGCATACTGTGTATTATTTTGTAAGAAGAATTGATTCTAACAGAGTGTTGAAATGCTGACGGGTAGTGGTTGACTGGTTGTCGTCGTTTGGTGAGAACTGACTCAAATATCGAGTTGGTTAATGACTTAATTTGCAGCTAACAAGTATAACCAGGGACAAATAAGAGTCCATGGCAGATCACAAGAGAGACTGGAATTTCATATTCTTCAGTTATGAGGATTGCCGAGAATGATTTGCAGCTCAAAGTGTTTCGACGCTTTGAAGCTCGGTCACTGACAGCAGGAGACAAACTGAAAGATTAAATGCATGCAAGCATTTGAAGAAAGGTATGACTCGGATCTTGATAAATGATAAGTCATACTTGGTTCTCGGGTGAAAAGATTTTTTACCGTGGAGATGCCTTCTAACAGCCAAAACAATCAGCGAATATGCCAATGTCGAAGCAAAACATGATGTGTCACCAAGTCGACTGCTTTGCTTCCAAATACTTCACTTGCCAGCTAAATAACAAAGAATATTTATTGGCCGTATTCACACACTGGCCTTTATCGTGTAAATATTTTCTTTCTGAACATTTTGCTGAAAACGGCATAACTCTGTGATGCACGGTTGCAAAATTGTGGTGCTTAAACTATGTGCAATTTTTTCTGGAACACCCTGTAGAAGTCTGTGCACATGCCAAAAATTACAGCAGAAATTCACAGACATGGCCTCAAGTTCGACTTGATTTTCTGGAAAAAAATCCTGGCATTGTTGTGGTGAGGTTGGCATGTCGCTGTTATGACACTCCTAATTGTATACTTACTGTTGTAGGTATAAGAAAGTGAACGACTCCAACAAACTTACGGGCCGAGGTCGGTCGACATGGGAATTTATGGATGTACTCCGACCAATTCTAGAGAAAGATCCAAGCATAAACCCGCCGTGTGTGATTAGTGCTGGCTGTGCTGTTGCTGTTTCAGTTGACACTAATCAGGAACAGTCGACACCTTTGACCAGTGAGACACCCAGTAAGCAAAGAACGGGTTCACGAAAGAGGAGAAATGAAATGGCAGCATGCATTGAAGCTTTTACTGAAAAGTCGAACAAACACAGGAAAAAAATTGCTAAGGAACTTAAGGCTCTTGTCCAGGAGGAGAGGAGACGGAATGATCTGTTTGAAAAGTATATAGAAACCCTGAGCAAGCAGTAACATGTCACTTATGAATAACTGGATGTCTCTGGTCAAGTGTCGAGTGTTCTGGATTAGTTCCATGGTCAATGAATACTTAAGAACCTCTGTGAAACTGGTTACTGTTGGTGTTTTAGTGCACATTACACAGACTGACTTGTTCCTCAATGTTGTTATCGCTGTACACAAGATTTTTATTATTGTACTTCATTTTAACTGGTAATTTCAACAACTGCTTCTTTTGTGTTAAATGCAGTTATCTTGTGTTCAGTTTCGAACTGCTCAAATTTTTAGTAGCACAGTAACTGTTGATTGAGCATGGTTTTACGTCTGCACCAACACAATATAGGTTATACGGCCGACGGTTTTTACGGGTCTGATGACCCAACCAACAGTGTAACACAGTAACTGACAACATTACTTGTGATTGCTGACGTTACATGATGTCGGTTATGGTCGCTATTGATTTGAGTCACACCGATATTCAGAAATCAACATGAAAGATAACATGATTTCAAACAAAAAAACAGAGCACGTTACCAAAAAAACATCATTTTCAATTGGAATCAAGCAGCAAAGCATGTGAATTCAGAACTAATTGTTATTTGTGCCTAATCATACAGTCTCCAATGGATACACTGAATCCTCTAGCAAGTGGTAATTCTGAGGTATGTTTGAAAGATGCTGGTACAGTTTGCTGTTCTTGAAAACTCTGGCATCATGGGCTGAACCTGGATATCCTGTTGTGATGTCAAGAATTTTCAGGTTATTGTCGCATACAATCTGGGCATGAAGAGCTGGAAAGCCTTTGCGGCAGATGTAGGCATCTCGCTGTGGACCAGTTTTTCCTGTCATCGGAATGTATGTTCCATCAACGCAACCTACCACACCAGGAAATCTGTCGTAGGTTCGGCTAATGGCATGCATTTTGCTAACGTCCTGCGGAAATAGTATCTGCTGTGGAGCCACATGAAGCAGTGCATCTGCAACATCAGAAATGCATAGATGCAGGCTGCTCTTGCTCATGCCGAATCTGTCCGACACACTCCGGAAGCTTTCCATGTTGCCCATAAGCCACAGAAAGCACATCACTTTCGTTTCGACTGTGTGTACTTTTCCTGTCAACCATGGTGACAGTGTTGATGACAACTCCTGTAACATCCACAAAACAACGCAAAGGTAAGACACTGCATAACAGTAGCTGCCATTATCTTTCATTAAGTAGGACACAGGCATGAGCTGGTAAAAGTGGGTGATGCAACTCGTAACAGTTTAAGGACAGTTGATGGATTTAACATAGCTGTCCCAGCTTTAACCCAGCTTTTGGGTCCAAACCACTATTACATGTGGTGGAAATGTTAACACAATATTGTAGCACACGAGGATACAGACTTACACTGTATTTCTGCTGCTACATTGAATGAAGGTGAGCAATCTGAGCATGTGCCAGAAACTGTGGTAATGTGTCTGTGGTAATGTGTATCATGTTCCACATATCAGTAAAAGTTCAGTGAACTTACCTTATACATGTAATCTGGCTCAGATGAATCTACAGTACTTCGGACACGTTACCAGGGGAAGTGCAGGAAATTTGGCACTGACAGTCTTGGAGGGCAGTGTAGATGGTTTACGTCACCAAGGAAGACCCAAAAGACAATGGATGGACGACATAGAAGAGTGCAGTGGTTCAGCCGAAGGAGATGTCACAAGACAGCCAACAGTGGAGAAAAAAGACAATAGCGTGGTCATCTGCTGTCGCCAACCGTCATCGACATTGGTCGACTAGTGAGTGAGTGACCTTATAATCAAAGTTAATAGAAAATGTATTGGCTTCTGTTAACTGCAACTACAAACCTACACTGGAATAATGCTTAAAAATAATACTACATAAGACAGCGTGGCCACAAAGCAGGAGAAAAAATTCCTGTCTTTTCTGGGCTTTTCCAGGGCCATAAACTTAACTATTCGTAGGTTATTTCAACAACGGAAATCAATGTAACAAGGACCTTCGTTAAGGGCCATTTGACATCAACTGTTGCAATACTTATTCTGTTTAATCCGTCAACAACTGTTTTACACAAACATTTGAACGACGAACTAAGATCACATTTCGTTTTGATCATTACAGTTTTCCATAAGGATGCGGAGAATTCCTACAGTTTCCATGTTCAGAGAAATCCCAGAGTATTCCACGTTTCCCAGGTTAGTGGCCAGTGGCCACGTTGTAAAAACTGAAATGATACTAAGTCCTTCATGGACTAACTGAACGTGCCCCTGAATGAAAAGTACAATGATTGAGGTTCAATAAAGTACGGACACATAACGTAATGACGATTATAAAAATAAACTGTACAACTACAACATTTGATTTCCATAAGTGAAATATCGCAGCAACATAACCGATACATATTAGGTGACCTTGCTTCATATGGACATATGCTCCTAAGGAAGCACTCTACCGTGACTAAGTACTAGATGAGCAAGTGAATGAGTCACATCAACATACTGCATGGTATATTACATCAGACCCTTATGTCAGTCATGCAAGAAATAAATTTACCATCCACAATCTATCACAGTTCCTGACAAAAACAATATGCTATTGTCAAATGTCAAATGTGGATTTAAATAGTGCATTCTTGTAAAGAAAAACCTGAAGCGTTGAATACACTGGTACTGTGCTACTAAAAACGTCTTCATAGACTGTCTGTAACCGTCCTCAGAAACCTCCGGATTCCTCATGTCGTCAGGGAGAGTTCCAGACAGTCAGTCCAGCAACAGCAAATGCCCAACGTCCATAGGTACTGAGCCAGTGACGTGGTACAGAGACTTCACGACTACTGGTAGAACGTAGCCGTTGACGGTAGGCGACGACGGATACTGATGTGCAATGGTCCATCAGCTTGATTGATTGAGCATGGTTTTACGTCTGCACCAACACAGTAATAGGTTATACGGCCAACGGTTTTCACAGGTCTTATGACCCAACCAACAGTGTCAAAGCAATAAAGGAGGGTGGTTAGTCATCCAGACAGGCCTCAGTCTAACCATGCTCACCTCACTGTGTTACAATAATACAACATGCATGCAGATATTATACAAGAAAATAATCACACACAAAGTAACCTAAGCACAGTGAGTGAACCCTGTGAGATGAAGCCAAATCTGGCAGACAGAACCTGTGAGCTGCTCAAATGACTGTACAACTACAGAAAGCTACACAATACCACTACTAGAGAGCAGTTATGGCAATATTCCCTCTTGCTCCTGACCAAACCATAGCTCAGATGTGGTCTAATGGAGTTTGAGGGGTGTGGTCCATCAGGTACCGAGGAGCTTTGTTGTGCTAGCTTCGGTACATGAGCATGCCAAGCTTGCACATGATTCATTCAGGAACGTTCAGCCAATAAAGCTCAGAATGCATAATTCGCGACAGGCCATTATCAAATTTCCGGGTGTCACTGACAACACGTGCCGCAGCATTCAACACTTATTGCAATCTGTCTGTAATAGTCTTCGGCGCCCCGGCAAAAACCGCATTTCCTGGAGAGGCATCCGTTACTTACTACTACCGGAACTGGAAAAAGGTCGACATCGCCAGCTTTCGTCGGCATCTTTTGACTCTACCAATCGTGGACTGACCGAGCCGTCGTCTGAGGCTGACACCTGCACTGTTCAACTCAACGACGACCTTCGGTCCGCCCTAGACATATTCGTTCCAACTCGTCGACGTATACATGACGTCAAGGTCGACTTGTCGTCCGATGGCTGACGTCCGATGGTACGATAAAAGCCAGACAGCAACATCGTAGGCTTGAAAGGCGTTTCCAGCGGACATGTTTTCGCAGCGATTGCAAAATGTAGGCCGTGATTACAGATAATAAATTCTGTTCTTTGTCGGCCGAATTGATTGGCGGTCGATTCGTCCTGCGGCCGAAGCGACTCGCGGCCGACTCGACCGGCGGCCGTTCCTACACCTCTCGTCTAGGTTGAAATATGACTGGAAATATTGTTTCACAAACTGGCACGTGAATAAAAGGAACAGTTGTCCATATTTTGTTATTTCTTCAAACACCAGTAACATGTTTAAATGTAGGTCTAGATAAGTTTTGGAAGAATAGATATTGCATACAGCACTTTACATACAGCTTATAAACTCAAGATACTGGCCAGTGGCCATAGGAGTGACCACAGTAAAGTGTGTAGAGGCGGGCATAGAGGCCTTAGTCTAGCGCGCAGACAGCATTGTTTATCAGCCACATTTCAAGTAAGTACAAGAATGACTGCAAGACAGCGATAAAAGTACATAACAGTGACAAGTTGTACACAACTAACATACGTCAAAAGTACTTCGGCACATGCGGAAGTGTTCTTTAAATACTGCTTCAGCATAGCGTGGCACGACAAAATCTCCGTAGCCTTCAATTCTCACTGGTATATCGTGTTCTTCATCTGCCGCTGTTGCTAAACGTATCGCGTCCTCTTCGTCGTCGTCTAACACAGCTGCCTTCAACACGCCGGTCAAACTTGGATCCTCAATGAAGCTAAACAACGTCGCAACTTCACCACTACTGGCAATGTTTACATCTTTACTCTCCGCCATCTTTACGTTTTTCGCACGCGATGCGTTCGTTCAGTGG